>ERZ1643250.2041-NODE-2041-length-15882-cov-7.379099_pt1 | contig 15882 bp, 10 predicted proteins | sample MGYA00579262_ERZ1643250 | MGnify/ENA primary metagenome ERZ1643250 (study PRJEB29033, sample SAMEA4952265) | chicken gut metagenome | biome: Broiler Chicken; feature: Gastrointestinal Tract; material: Caecum | place: Ireland | collected 2018 | study: Broiler... | reverse complement strand
CCGGTCGGTGCTGGACGCGTGCCACTGGCACGCAGCACCCCTCCGGGCGTATCGCGCAAAAAGGCTGCCGCACTAAAATTAGTGCGGCAGCCTTGTATTTTTACTGCTATTTTTGTTTCTTAACCGTTTATCCTAGTAACGGACATAAACCATATTAGAACGAACCGGAGCAATCTTTACTACATCTCCCGGCTTAGGAGCATGGATCATCATTCCGTTTCCTATGTAAATTCCACAGTGAGTCGGCGTAGCCACAACATCTCCCGGCTGCGGATCGCTTACTCTTGCCCAGCCATAAAACGTAGCCGCAGTTCCGATCCTTGAAGTTGTCCCTGTCAGGCAATAACCTACAAAACCAGAGCAGTCAAACCTGTTTGGTCCTGTAGCTCCCCACACATAGGGGCTGCCCAGCTTACTGTAAGCGCGGTCAACGATCGCATTTCCTGTTGAAGGATTATATACCGGTGCGGACCCGGAATTGCTTCCGCTATTGCCCGCATTTCCACCGCCATTGCTGCCGCCCTGACCCTCTTCCCGAGCGGCTTCCTGAGCCCTCTGCTGTTCTGCGAGCCGTGCAGCTTCTTCCTCTGCCGCCGCCCGCTGCGCTGCCTCCTGGATCATTTCGTCCAGATTGGAAATCTCATCGCTTTTATCGGCGATTACAGCGTTCAGTTCTTCCTGCTGCGCTTCGTTTTCGGCTTCCAGTTCTTCAAGATTTGCTCTTTCTGTCTCAAGAGTAGCCTGAAGATCCTCTATTTCCTGCACCGTATTTGCATACTCCTGAAGCTGCTCTCTGTCATACTCGTGAACCTGCTGAGAATATTCAGCCTGGGACAGCATACTGGAAATATCCCCGGAGGTCATGACCTTCTCCATCGTAGCTGTTCCGCTTCCGGATTCATACATATACTTGATCCTCAGCTTCATAGCCTCATACTGCTCGTCTTTCTTTTCCTCCGCAACTTTCAGATCCTCCTCAGCCTGTATGATCTCCTCGCCCTTTGCGATCAGATCAAGTTCCAGCTGATTGGCCTTCTCCATCAGAGAATCAAGTGTCGCCTGCAGACTTTCCAGTTCACTCTGTGCAGCTTCCTTCTGCTCCTTCAGCTCCGCCTCTTCCTCTCTGGCAGAACTCGGTTCCGCAAACACAGGTGTCACGATCATTGAGCAGACAAGCGCAGATGCGATAAGCATATTATGTACTTTTCTTAATCTCATCTCTTCACCTTTCCTTATACTATTATCTATATTCCCACATATGCATGATACAACATCAAATATTGTTTTTCAACACCATTTCACAAAAAAACGCATTTGCAGGGTGACATAATTCATCTTTTGTTAACCTGTAATAAATTATAATAAAAAGTCGAGATGATTTCAACACTTTTTTAACAATTTTGTAATAATTCACAATTTGGATTTGTATGGGGGAGCAGGGAGGGACTGGCGTGGTGCCGGAGGACACACTTGCGTTCGGGACGCAGACGCAACGGTACATAAGAGCGCAAAGAACGCGCTCTAAGTGCCGGCGCTGCTTTACGGTCCTCCATCACCACGCCAGTCCCTCCCTGCTGACTTCTCCCACACACAATTCCTAATTCCAACAGGAAGAAACAGGCCGGACCTACTATCCCGGCTGACACGAGACTGTATTCCGATCTGCTGTCTTAAAAAAGATGTTTTTAGGCCTGCATTGAAAGTCAAAACTTGAAATGCGGCCAATTTAGATAAAGTTCCGTCTTCGTCCTGTTCTTTGTCAAGTGAATACTCGCAATCCGCTTCGCTACTTGCTCATAACCGAATAGCCGCTCTGCGGCTTCCCTGATTCGGTTAAATTTGGAAATTGCCGGGGACACTGCCGATTGGATGAACTCAGAAAACAGACAGTTACAGTCGGATAGCTGAACCTTTCGGAAATAAGAGGCGTGTGGTCTCACTGACTTTGGAGCGGATGATAGAAAAAGTTGAAACCTGGTGGCAGGCGTTAAAATTTACAGCGGGACTGTCTGAGCGGAACGCGAGTTTCCCGTTGTAAATTTTATTCTTAGCCTGCCGCCAGGTTTCATAGTTTTTCTTCATCCGCGGAACGAAAGCGAAACCACACGCCCCTTATTTCCGAATACGTTTTTCAACACAGTCTGTAACCGTTTGTTTTCGGAAGCCGTGCCAATTCAGTTCCCCGACAAATCAAAATCTACTGCACGGACAGATTGGTATAACCCATGAGGCTTTCGTCGATCTCCCGCGCCGCCTCCCGTCCTTCACGGATAGCCCACACAACAAGAGACTGGCCCCTGTGCATATCGCCTGCTGTGAATACATTCGGCACGCTGGATGCGTAGCGGCCTTCCTCGGTTTTTACGTTGGTCCGCTGATCCACTTCCACACCGAAAGCTTTTGTAACATAGTTTTCACTTCCCAGGAAGCCTGCTGCGATCAGAACAAGATCGACGTCAACAGTGTATTCTGTTCCCGGGATCTCTACCATCATCATCCGCCCTGTGGCCTCGTCTTTTTTACTTTCCAGTTTTACAAGAACAGCCTTGCAGAGTTTTCCTTTTTTGTCCTTTACAAATTCCTTCACCGTGGTGGTGTAGACACGGGGATCGGAACCGAACACCGCGATAGCCTCCTCCTGACCGTAGTCTGTCTTGCAGACCTTCGGCCATTCCGGCCAGGGGTTGTTCCCGGTTCTCGCATCTGGAGCTTTCGGCATCATCTCAAGCTGCAGAACAGACTTTGCTCCGTGACGGATGGATGTGCCGACACAGTCGTTTCCCGTATCCCCTCCGCCGATGACAATGACATTTTTTCCCTTCGCGGAAATGTATGTGCCGTCTTTGAGCTTCATATCGTTTGCCCACAGGGCTTTGGTGGTGGATTTCAGGAAATCTACTGCAAAATAAATTCCTTCCGCGTCTCTGCCGGGAGCTTTGATATCTCTTGGATCGGAGGCTCCGCAGGCCAGAAGAATGCGGTCGTACTCTTTCAGAAGAGCCGCAGGTTTCACGTCTTTTCCTACATTGCAGCTGAGACAGAATTCCACGCCTTCCTCTTCCATCACCGCTAGCTTTCTGTCAATATACTGTTTCTCCAGCTTCATATTCGGAATGCCGTAACGAAGCAGTCCGCCCGCCTTGTCTTCTCTCTCGAAGACCGTTACAGAGTGTCCCCGCTTGTTGAGCAGGTCGGCCGCCGCCAGTCCGGCGGGGCCGGAACCGATCACGGCGATTTTCTTGCCTGTACGTACCTTTGGCGGATTTGCCTTTGCGTATCCCATTTCATAGGCATTTTCTATGATCGCGTACTCGTTGCCCTTCGATGCGACCGCCTCCTGGTTCAGGCCGCATGTGCAGGCTTTCTCACACAGCGCCGGACATACCCGTGAAGTGAATTCCGGGAAATTGTTTGTCTTTACCAGACGGTAATAAGCCTCCTCCCAGTTCCCGTTGTAGATCAGGTCATTCCATTCCGGGACCAGGTTGTGAAGAGGGCATCCGCTCGCCATGCCCATCAGTTCCTTTCCGGACTGGCAGAAGGGAACGCCGCATTCCATGCAGCGCGCCCCCTGAAGTTCCTGCTCTTCCCTGGAAAGAGGCGTGTGGAACTCATTGAAATGCCGGATCCGGTCGATCGGCAGCTCCGCCGTCTTGTCCTGTCTCGCATAATCCATAAATCCTGTTGCTTTTCCCACTTTTCGCCGCCTCCTATCTTCCGTTTTTGATCATGTTGAACGCTTCGATTTTCGCTTTTTCACGGCTTAGGCCCTTCTCCTCCATCTGGATAATGGCTGCCATCATCTTTTCATAATCCTCCGGAATGATCTTCTTGAACTTCGGCAGGTACTCTTCAAACCGGTCAAGGATTCTTTTGCCCGCCTCGGAGTTCGTATAGGATACATGTTCCTGTATCATTCCTTTGAGTTCCTGAACGTCATATTTGTCTGTTACGCGTTCAATATTGACCATGGCCTTATTGACACGTTTGTACAGGGTGCTGTCTGCGTCCAGTACATAAGCGATACCACCGCTCATTCCGGCTGCAAAGTTCTTCCCGACCTGGCCGAGCACGACCACACAGCCGCCGGTCATATACTCACAGCCGTGATCGCCGACGCCTTCTACTACTGCGCGGGCCCCAGAGTTGCGGACGCAGAATCTCTCTCCTGCCACACCGTTGATGTAGGCCCTTCCGCTGGTGGCTCCGTAAAGGGCAACATTTCCTATTATAATATTCTCATCTGCTTTGAACCGGGTGCCGTTCGGCGGGCACACAACCAGCTTGCCGCCGGACAGTCCTTTTCCAAAGTAATCGTTACTGTCACCGGTCAGCTCCAGCGTCAGCCCCTTCGGGATAAATGCGCCGAAACTCTGTCCGCCTGCGCCCTTACATTTGATCACGTAACTGTCATCCTCCAGGCCGTCTGGATATCTCTTTGTGATTTCAGAGCCAAAGATCGTTCCAAAAGTCCGGTCTGTGTTGGTGACGTCGATTTCCAGACTTCTCTTCTGTCCCTTTTCCAAAGCCGGAAGAAGTTTCTTTACCAGCACTTTCTCGTCCAGCGTTTTCTCCAGTTCAAAGTCAAAGCGTTTCTTCGGGTTGAAGATCATGCCTTTCTTTTCCTTTGCATAAGGATTATAGAGCACGCTGCTCAGATCCAGGGCCGCCGCCCGGTCTGATGTGGGCGCGTCCTTCACTTTCAAAAGATCCGTTCTTCCCACCAGTTCATCCACAGAGCGCACGCCCAGTTTTGACATATATTCTCTCAATTCTTCTGCGATAAAGCGCATGAAGTTCATTACATACTCCGGTTTGCCTGTAAAACGCTTTCTGAGCCCGGGATTCTGGGTCGCCACGCCCACCGGGCAGGTATCCAGATTGCAGACGCGCATCATAACGCACCCCATGGTCACCAGAGGCGCTGTGGCAAATCCGAATTCCTCCGCTCCAAGCAGGGCCGCGATCGCCACGTCCCGTCCGCTCATCAGCTTGCCGTCGGTCTCGATCCGCACCCGGTCTCTGAGGCCGTTCTGGATCAGCGTCTGGTGCGTCTCAGCAAGCCCCAGCTCCCAGGGAAGTCCCGCATTGTGAATGGAACTTCTGGGCGCCGCGCCGGTTCCTCCGTCATATCCCGATATCAGGATCAGCCCCGCGCCGGCCTTTGCCACACCTGCAGCGACGGTTCCCACTCCGGCCTCGGACACAAGTTTTACAGAAATTCTGGCGTCTTTATTTGCATTTTTACAGTCATAGATCAGCTGCGCCAGATCCTCGATAGAGTAAATGTCATGGTGAGGCGGCGGTGAGATCAGGCTCACGCCGGGCGTAGAGTGGCGTGTCTTCGCGATCCACGGGTACACCTTTCCGCCCGGAAGATGTCCGCCCTCACCCGGCTTTGCCCCCTGGGCCATCTTGATCTGAATCTCACGGGCGCTTACCAGATACCTGGATGTAACGCCGAAACGCCCCGAAGCCACCTGCTTGATGGCAGAACAGCGGTCTGTGTCAAGTCTTTCGATATCCTCTCCGCCTTCACCGGAGTTGGACTTTCCGTGAAGCCGGTTCATGGCGATCGCCAGAGTCTCATGGGCCTCTTTTGAAATAGAACCGTAGGACATGGCTCCTGTCTTAAACCGGGTAACAATGGAGTCCACACTTTCCACCTCTTCAATGGGAACCCCCTTCTTCGGATAGTTGAAGTCCAGCTGGCCCCGCAAGTTGATCTTTTCGCCTTCCTCATCCACCATCTTTGTGTATGTTTTAAACATTTCATAATCGCCTCGTCTGGTGGACTGCTGGAGCATATGAATGGTCTGGGGATTGTACAGGTGTTCCTCCCCGCCGCTCTTATATTTGTGTCTTCCCTCACTGTCCAGCGTCATATCGACTCCCAGTCCCAGGGGATCAAACGCTTTCGAATGGAACGCCGTGTAATCCGCGGCGATCTCCTCGATTCCGATCCCGCCCACACGGCTTACCGTGTCTGTGAAATACCGGTTGATAAAATCCTGCTTCAGTCCGATCGCCTCAAAGATCTTTGCTCCCTGGTACGACTGGATCGTAGAAATACCCATTTTGGATGCGATCTTTATAATTCCATGGATCACCGCGTTGTTGTAATCGTCTACCGCCGCATAGTAGTCTTTGTGCAGCAGTCTGGATTCGATCAGCTGGCGGATGGACTCATGGGCAAGATAAGGGTTGATCGCGCAGGCCCCGTATCCCAGCAAAGTTGCAAAATGGTGTACCTCCCTTGGCTCTCCGCTCTCCAGGATCATAGCCACAGATGTTCTTTTCTTTGTACGCACCAGATGCTGCTGCAGGCCGGAGACAGCCAGAAGCGACGGGATCGCCACATGGTATTCATCCATCTCCCTGTCCGTCAGGATCAGAATGTTTGCCCCTTCCCGGATTGCCCGGTCTGCTTCGATAAATACATACTCGATCGCCTTCTCCAGGCTGGTATTTTTATAGTATGTGATCGGAATCTGGGCGACCTTGAAGCCTTCCACATTCATTTCTTTGATCTTCAGCAGATCCGTATTGGTAAGAATCGGGTTGTCTACCCGCAGCATTTTACAGTTTTCTTCCCTTTTCTCCAGCAGGTTTCCGTCCCTACCTACATAAATCGTAGTCGAAGTTACGATCTCCTCGCGGATCGCGTCGATAGGCGGATTTGTAACCTGGGCAAACAGCTGTTTAAAGTAGCCGAACAGGGGCTGCTGCTTTTGAGAAAGGACAGAAAGCGGCACGTCGATTCCCATTGCCCCGATTCCCTCGCTTCCATTTTTCGCCATCGTAAGAATGGAAGTTTTCACATCCTCATAGGTGTAGCCGAAAGCCTTCTGCAGCCGGGTGCACTCCTCTTTCGTATATTTCGGAATATCCTTGTTCGGAATCTTCAGGTTTTTAAGATGGATCAGATTTCGGTCGAGCCACTCGCCGTAGGGTTCTTCGTTGGCGTATTTTTCTTTCAGCTCCTCGTCATCGATCACCCGTCCCGCCACTGTATCCACGAGCAGCATCTTGCCCGGATGCAGCCTTTCTTTTACAAGGATTTTGGACGGGTCGATATCAAGCACGCCTACCTCTGACGACAGGATCAGGTTATCATCGTCTGTAATATAATATCTGGAAGGACGAAGCCCGTTCCGGTCAAGTACGGCTCCCATCACATCTCCATCGGAGAACAGAATAGAGGCCGGTCCGTCCCAGGGCTCCATCATAGTCGCATAATACTGATAAAAATCTCTTTTGTTCTGAGACATACTCCTGTTGTTGACCCACGGCTCCGGAATGGCGATCATAACGGCAAGAGGCAGTTCCATACCGCTCATTACCATGAATTCAAGGGCATTGTCCAGCATAGCCGAATCCGAACCGGATGTGTTGATCGCCGGAAGGACTTTGTGCAGTTCTCCTTTCAGGCAGTCCGACTCCATCGTCTCCTCCCTGGCCCTCATCTTATCTGCATTTCCCCGGATCGTGTTGATCTCGCCGTTGTGAACAATAAACCGGTTCGGATGCGCCCTCTGCCAGCTCGGCGCTGTATTGGTGCTGAATCGTGAGTGTACCATTGCGATCGCGGACTCATAGTCCTCATCCTGCAGGTCGCCGAAAAACTGGCGGAGCTGTCCTACAAGGAACATTCCCTTATATACGATCGTACGGCTGGACAATGATACCACATAAGTATCGTCGCTGCTCTGCTCGAACACCCGGCGGACGATATACAGCCTGCGGTCAAAATCCAGACCTTTTTCTATTTTTTTCGGCCGCTCAATGAATGCCTGCATAATACACGGCATACAGTCCACGGCGGTTTTACCCAGTATTTCCGGATGGATGGGGACTTCGCGCCATCCCAGGAAATTCAGGCCTTCCTTTTTTACGATAACTTCAAAAATATTCTTGGCCTGATTTCTTTTCAGCTCATCCTGGGGAAGAAAGAACATTCCAACTCCGTAATCTCTCTCTCCGCCCAGAGTGATTCCGAGAGGCTTACAGACTTTGCTGAAAAAGCGATGAGAGACCTGCAGCAGAATTCCCACCCCGTCTCCGGTCTTCCCTTCGGCGTCCTTTCCGGCTCTGTGTTCCAGGTGCTCCACAATCCTGAGGGCGCCTGCAACCGTACTGTGGCTTTTTACGCCTTTGATATTTACAATGGCGCCGATCCCGCAGTTATCATGTTCAAAACTATCACGGTACAATCCCTGCCGGCTGTCAATTTTTTTCCTCATAATCCCTGTCCTTTCTTTTACATTTTTTGTTTTTTACGACTATACATGATTTTTTCTAATTTGTAAACAAGAAAAATTTTATAATTGTCTGATAATTTGATAATTAATATTTTTTATTAAAATATTCTGATAATTATACTTTTACAAAAACTATAGGAATAATTTCTATAAAATCTAATTTTCTTTTATTTTACTCGGTTCCTTTTCCAAATCAGCGCACAGAAAAAGCGGCAGGAATTTTCCTGCCGCGCACAATTCAAAATTGTTTTTTTATTAAAACATGTTAGTCTTATCTCCGGTTCCGGGCTCTTTTTCCTTCTTCACAGGTCCCCCGGTCCTCTGGATCAGCACATACATCGCCGAGCAGACAAACGCGCCCGCGATAACCGCACCCGCCATTCTGACAGGCGCTCCCCCGATCCAGCGGAACACCCCAAGCTCCGTATACAGAAGGGAACTGCAGTTAGCCGCCACATGAAGAAGGACAGGCGCTTTCAGAGATCCGAACTTCTCATATACATAGCACAGGAAAATACCCAGGAGCAGAGCGTATGCCATCTGCGCACCGTCCTGGTGCATCAGCACAAAAAACAGAGACGACCAGAGAGCCGAGTACCAGAATCCCCGATTTTCCATAAACCGCCGGAACAGCACTCCACGGAACATCAGCTCTTCCGCAATCGGAACTATAACCCCCAGCACTGCGATCTGTACCGGAAAAGAGGGCATATAAGTAATCTGGGACGCACTCTGCGACTGCCCGCTGTAAAAAGCAAGTTCCACCATGGCAAAAAAACATGTCGCCGCAATACTGACCGCCAGGCCGAATACCAGTACTGTCCAGTATTTTTTCACCGGAGCTTTCTTAGCCAGTTCCACACCGCAGGCCATTTCCAGTTTTCTGTCTCTGGTGAAAAACCATGCATTGACCGGTATGGTGATCAGGGAAGCCACGCCCGCGATCTCTGTGGCATAGCGGAAAACATGCTCCATCGCCGGTTCCATCAATGTCCAGTACTGCCTGGTCATCTCTTCCATTGTCAGCGTCTGCTGTCCGACAAGCTGCTCATACACATCCGCCAGATACGGAATGGATATCACGAGGACGCAGACCATCTCCACCGCGAGCCGCACGCCCATATAGATCAGCACAGGAGCCGCAAGACTCCAGAACAGACTTTTCCTATGCATTTGATTCATGGTTTTCTTCCTCCGCTTTCTTTCTGATCCATTCCCTCATCTCATTCTCCGTACCGTTTATCGTCCCCTGCACCATCTCGGGCTTTCCTCCGCCTCTGCCGCCAAAAGCGCTGTTCATATCCTTTGCCAGCGCGCGCATATCCATTACCTTGCTTCCCATGACATAGCGGTATCCCTCGCCGTCCCTGCCCGAAAATACAGCGCAGAGGATCCGGTTCTTTTCCAGGATCCGGTTCATCAGCCGGCGCATGGACTCTGCCCCGAATTCATCCGTAAAGATGCAGACAGCCTGTTCTTTTGCAGAAACCATGTCCGCCCAGCAGGAAACCAGCCTGTTTTCCTTTTCATTGATTTCCAGCTTCAGATCCGCGCACTCTTTTCGCAGATGCTCCACCGCTTCCGCAATCTCATTTTCTTTTGCGCAGAGCATGGCGGACACCGCCTGTGCCTGCGCCTGCTTCTTTTCAAAATCCAGAAGCGCGCGCACACCGCAGAGCATAGTCACCCGAACTCCGCCTTTGTACCGCTGCACCCCGGTCAGCTTGATCACACCGATCTCTCCGGTAAAGTTTACATGAGGAGCACAGCAGGCGCACACATCATATCCCGGTATCTCCACAATACGCACCTGGCCTTCGATCTCAATCTTGCTCCGGTATTCTATAGAGGCAAGCTCTTCCTCCGAAGGATAGAGCACCTTCACAGGCAGATTCTTCCAGACCGCCCGGTTTGCCTCCCGCTCGATCTCTGTCAGTTCCTCTTTGGTGATACCGCCGTTAAAATCCATGGTGCAGTCTTCACTTCCCAGATGAAAGCCTACGTTATTATATCCAAACCGGGCATGGATCAGACCTGAAACAATATGTTCCCCGGTATGCTGCTGCATTTTCATAAAACGCTCTTCCCAGTTGACCTGCCCCTTTACCTGCTGTCCGGGAGCGAACGGCCTGACCGGATTTTCACAGTCTTCCGCCAGTATATGGAAGATCCTTCCATCCTGCTCCTGTACGTCGCAGACCTTTATTCCATCTAGGACGCCGGTATCCGCATACTGCCCGCCTCCCTCCGGAAAAAACGCAGTCCGGTTCAGTTCTACGTGATATCTGCCGTCACGCTTTTCGCAGGAGAGAACTTCCGCCGTAAATTTCCGCAAATGGCTGTCGCTGTAAAACAGTTTTTCCGTCATATTCTATATTACATCCTTTCCGGCGCTTCAAATCCCAAAAGGTCAATACATGTCTCCAGCACTCTTTTTGTCAGGACAAGCAGGGAAATATATCCGTCTCTGCGCACCTGGTCCTCCTCTGCAAGTATCTTTGTCTCATGGTAAAACTTGTTGAACTCATTTGCCAGATCATAAATATATGCACAGATCTTATGGGGAGCCGTCTCCTCATACACGGTATTGATCACATCATTAAATTTCAGCACCTGGAGCATCAGCGCTTTCTCATAATCTCCCGCCGGAGCGAGGATCTTCAGTCCCTGGAGGCTGCCGCCCGTCTCCTCATACTTAGCGAGGATCGACTTGATCCTTACGATCGTATACAGGATGTACGGGCCAGTGTTTCCCTCAAATGAAGTAAACCTGTCCACGTCAAAAATATAATCCTTGGATGCCTGGTTAGAGAGATCGCCGTACTTGATGGCGGCCAGTCCTACAGTCTGAGCTGTCTTTCTCGCTTCCGCCTCTTCCACGGTGCGGTTGTCCATGATCTTTTTATACATCTCATCCTCAATCTCGCGGATCAGATTTTCCAGGCGCATCACACCTCCCTCTCTCGTCTTAAAGGGCTTGCCGTCCTTTCCATTCATCGTTCCGAACCCCAGAAAGGTAAGCTCTGTCTCCGGGCGGACGATCCCTGTCTTCTTTGCACAGCGGAACACCTGGATAAAGTGCAGTTCCTGTCTTTTATCCACCACGTAGATCACCTGATCCGGGCAAAACTCCTCTTCCCGGTCCACCAGAGTCGCAAGATCCGTCGTATCATAAAGAGCAGCCCCGTCCGACTTCAATATCATACAGGGCGGCACTTCCTTGTTGTCCGTCTCTTCCTGTACGTCTACCACCAGAGCGCCCTCGTCGTAACGTGCAAACCCCTTATCCTTTAACATCTCCACCATATCCGGGATGAACTTCTGAGCGTCCGCCTCTCCCTTCCAAAGATCAAAATGCACATTCAGCTTCTCGTAATTCTTCTTCAGATCCGCAACCGACACGTTCATGATATGCTTCCAGATAGCTCTGCATCCCCGGTCGCCATTCTGCAGAAGATAGGTAGCATGCAATGCTTCTTCCCGGTAATCTTCATGTTCTTTCGCATATGCGCTGGCTGTAGGATAGATTTCCTCCAGCTCACCTATGGTAAAGGGCGCCTCTTCCGGGTATTCACCCTCAAATTTTTCATCAAAGTAGGGAAGCTCCGGTTTTCTTTTCTTAAGTTCTGTAATGATCAGCCCCATCTGATAGCCCCAGTCACCCAGATGTATATCTCCGACTACCCGGTTTCCCTTGAACCTTGCGATCCGTTTTACACTCTCCCCGATGATCGCTGATCTGAGGTGCCCTACATGCAGCGGCTTCGCAACATTCGGACCGCCGTAGTCAATTATGATCGTTTTCGGATTTTCTTCCGCCTCCACGCCCAGGTTCTGATCCGCGGCCATATCGTTCAGGTACGCTGCCACATAGACAGGCGCAAGCTTCAGATTGATAAAGCCTGGTTTCACCACATCTACGGAAGAAAAACACGCACTCTCTTTCAGCTGTGCAGCCACATCATCCGCGATCATAAACGGTGCTTTCTTATATTTTTTTGCACCCGCCATAGCCCCGTTGCACTGGTACTCGCACAGATCCGGGCGGTTGGACAGCGTAACCTTTGCCAGATCTCTCTCATATCCCGCCTTCTCAAACGCCGTCTCCATCTCTATTGTAATCAGTTCCAGTAATGTTTTCACTCTTTTCACACTCCTTAATCCATATGAAAGATATTCTATCATGTCTGCACACTGACGGCAAGTTTTCATTCAAAAGTTACACTTCTTGTGGTAACAGTCCAGCCATCTGTCATCAGGAGCCGGATTTATGCTTGCATAAGAATCCGTCTCCTGATGTGCAGATGTGCTGAGCGCCAGCCTATGAGGAAAACGGCGGCGCCAGCCGCAGTAAGCACGCAGTGCGGTTTTCCGAATGGCGCGGGCTGAACTGTTACTTCTTGCGAAAAACTTCTATCCACCTTATAATGTTAGCGTCAATGCACACCGACGCCAGACAGATATCAGGAAAGAAAGGAAATTTTTATGAAATTAGGTTCACATGTCAGTATGAGCGGCAGAGATATGCTCCTTGGCTCAGCGAAGGAAGCTGTATCTTACGGCGCAAATACGTTTATGTTTTACACGGGAGCGCCGCAGAATACACGGCGCAAAGCGATCAGCGAACTGAATATCGGACCGGCCTGGGAGTATATGGAAGAACACGGGATCGAGGAGATCATCGTCCACGCTCCGTATATCATCAATCTCGGCAATACGGTTAAGCCGGAAACTTTTTCTCTTGCTGTAGAATTTCTGGCAAAAGAGATCGAGCGGACTGTGGCGTGCAGAAGCCGCACCCTCATCCTTCATCCCGGAGCCCATGTGGGAGCCGGCATCGAAGCAGGAACCGCGCAGATCATCAAGGGGCTGAATGAAGTGCTCAGCCCGGACACCGGCTGCTTTGTGGCTCTTGAGACCATGGCGGGAAAAGGTTCGGAGATCGGGCGTTCCTTTGAAGAGCTGGCCCGCATTTATGACGGCGTTAAGTATAACGATAAACTCAGAGTATGCTTTGACACATGCCACACCAGTGACAGCGGCTATGATATCATTCACGGTTTTGACGAGACGATGGATAAATTTAACCGGATCCTCGGGAAGGACCAGATTGCCGTTTTTCATATCAACGACAGCAAAAACGCTCCCGGCGCACAGAAGGACAGGCATGAAAATACAGGGTTCGGCCACATCGGATTTGACGCTCTGAACTATATTGTGCATCACCCGGATTTCGCGGGAATCCCAAAAATCCTTGAATCCCCCTATGTGCCTTCTCCGTCTGCGCCCAGGAAGTCATATCCGCCTTATAAATATGAAATCGCCATGCTCAGGGAAGGGAAATTTAACCCTGGTATGAAAATGGATATCATCCGGGACAACGAGGTTTAAACATCATCTCCCGCGCGGCGCTCCATGACTGGCCCCATACGAATTTTCCAAGGTTTTGCTTGACAGTACTGCATTTCCATTATATTATTGTATTATACATATAGTACAGTTTAAAATTTATAGAAAGAAGTGATTCAATGCCTTGGGATTTGGATAATGAACGCCCCATTTACCTGCAGCTGATGGACCGCATCCAACAGGACATTGTCGCCGGAACTTATAAACCCGGGGATAAGATTCCCTCTGTCCGCGATCTGGCTCTGGAAGCAGCCGTCAACCCGAACACCATGCAGAAGGCTCTCTCCGAGCTGGAACGCAGCGGACTTGTATACTCCCAGCGAACGAGCGGCCGCTTTATCACCGAAGACACGGAAATGCTCAAAAAACTAAAGCGCCGCCTTGCCGAAGAACACATCCAGGACTTTTTCCAGAAAATGCGGAATCTGGGATTCAGCGACGAAGAGACTCTTAACATGATACAGGAAACAATAAAGGGGGAAAAGCCATGAAGACAATACTTGAATGCCGGGGACTGACGAAAAAATACGGAAATTTTTCCGCCCTCTCAGACCTGACGCTCACACTGGAGCGGGGACAGATCGCCGGACTGCTCGGCCCGAACGGCAGCGGCAAGACTACGCTCATCAAACTCATAAACGGGCTGCTTGTCCCGTCCGGTGGAGAACTTAAAGTGAATGGATGCACCCCGGGTGTGGAGACAAAGAAAATCATCTCTTATCTGCCGGATCAGGACTGTCTTGCAAGTCAGCTCCGCGTAAAAGACGCCCTCAGGCTCTATTCAGATTTCTACAAAGACTTCAGCATGGAACGGGCTGTAAACATGCTCGACACTCTGGAGATCGATCGCAGTTCCAGGCTCGGCGCCCTGTCAAAGGGCACAAAGGAAAAAGTGCAGCTCATTCTTGTGATGAGCCGGGACGCACAGCTATATGTACTGGACGAACCGATCGGCGGAGTAGACCCTGCAGCCAGAGATTATATTCTCCGCACGATCCTGACAAATTATAATGAAAACGCAACCATCCTCATTTCCACACATTTGATCTCAGACATTGAAAATGTGCTGGATCGCGTCCTTTTTCTGAAAGCCGGATGCCTTGTTCTAAATGAATCTGTGGACGAAATACGGACAAAGTACGGGAAATCGGTTGACGCTCTATTCCGGGAGGTGTTCAGATGTTAGGAAAACTCATCAAATATGACTTAAAATATGCATCGAAAGTCTTTCTTCTGATACACGGTATTTATCTGCTCATCTGCTTTGCGCTGAGAATACTTATCATGGACCGGCTTGACTTTGACGCCCGCCCGGAAGTTTTCATGACTCCGGTAACGCTGATCACCATTCTTATGATATTCGTACTTTCGGCAGTAACACTGGCGACCAGTCTGCTCATCGCGCTTCGCTTTTACCGGAATCTGTTTGGCCGGGAAGGCTATCTGTCCTGGACGCTGCCCGCGTCTCCTTCTGAGCATCTGCTCGCCAAATTCCTGTCAGGATTTCTTCTGGCCGCAGTTGATATCACTATAATCGCAACAGGCATCGTGGTCATTGTAACCGGCCCAAACGTAGCGGAAGCCTATCGCCAAATCGCACCGGAAATGACGGAAATTTTAGGTGTAAGCTTAGGCGCTTACTCCCTGAAGCTGTTTTTCTTCACAGTTCTGTTCAGCTTCACCTCCGTCATACAGATTTATTTCTGCGTCGCACTGGGGCAGCTTTTTCAAGGTCACCGGGTATTGTTCGCCATTGCGTTCTACTTCCTGACAGGTTTTGTAGTGGAGATCCTTTCCACTTTGCTTCTGCTTGTATCCGGGCTGCTGACAGAACAGATGACATTCAGTACCTCTGCATTCAACCTGGGGCAGTACACCGAAAAGCTTTATCTCATAACCGGAATGCTTTCCGTTATCCTGGCCGCCGGAGAATATATCGCTGCGCAGTATATTATGAAAAAGAAGATCAATCTGATATAGGGGTCTGCATTGCATCTGCATGACAGTCCCCGGAAGTCATGACCGCCCCGGCGCTCTCAGAGCTGCCGGGGCTTCTGCAATAAAGCCAGGAAAACAGTCCGTCACTTTCTGAAAATAAAAACCCCGGGAAGGCACTGTAAATAATGTATTTTCAGTACCTTCCCGGGATATGTTCGAAGCGTCTGAGCGGAGTCGAACCGCCGCACATGCCTCCGGAGGGCATTGCTCTATC
>ERZ1643250.2037-NODE-2037-length-15905-cov-8.852240_pt1 | contig 15905 bp, 15 predicted proteins | sample MGYA00579262_ERZ1643250 | MGnify/ENA primary metagenome ERZ1643250 (study PRJEB29033, sample SAMEA4952265) | chicken gut metagenome | biome: Broiler Chicken; feature: Gastrointestinal Tract; material: Caecum | place: Ireland | collected 2018 | study: Broiler... | reverse complement strand
TATAGAGAAATAGAGACGAGTGTACTCAACGGATGTTTTATGAAGTAGAAACATGATTGCTGGGGTAATTGGATACGACAGTATAAGAAAACACTTAGCCGTGTGAGCGGTAAGAGGAAAAAGAAATACTATCTGTGAAGAGCAGATGTGTACATAGATTAGGAAGTTAACAAAAATGGAGGAATACATATGAGCACAGTTACTTTAGATAATAAAACGATTTTAGTCACAGGTGCAGCCGGTTTCATAGGCTCCAACCTTGTGAAACGAATCTATCAGGAGGCTCCTTCTGCTACGGTCATCGGCATCGACAACATGAATGCTTACTACGACGTGGCACTCAAAGAGTTCCGCCTGAACGAGCTGGCCAAGTATCCCACATTTACTTTTGTCAAAGGCAACATCGCTGACAAGGCGCTGATCACTGAACTGTTCGAGAAGTACAAGCCATCTGTGGTCGTTAACCTTGCAGCACAGGCTGGTGTGCGTTACTCCATCACCAACCCGGATGCTTATGTGGAATCTAACTTGGTCGGCTTCTTTAATATCCTCGAATCCTGCCGTCATTGTGAGAGTTTGGAGCATCTGGTTTACGCCTCTTCTTCCTCTGTCTACGGTTCCAACAAGAAGGTTCCGTACAGCACGGATGACAAGGTAGATAACCCGGTTTCTCTTTATGCAGCTACCAAGAAATCCAATGAGTTGATGGCTCATGCTTACTCCAAGCTGTACAATATTCCTTCCACTGGTCTGCGTTTCTTTACGGTCTATGGTCCTGCTGGCCGTCCTGATATGGCTTACTTCGGATTCACCAACAAGCTGGTGAAGGGCGAAACTATCAAAATCTTCAACTATGGCAACTGTAAGCGTGATTTTACTTATGTGGATGACATCGTTGAGGGTGTTGTCCGTGTGATGAAGAAAGCACCTGACAAGAAGAATGGCGAGGATGGTCTGCCGATTCCGCCGTATGCAGTTTACAACATTGGTAATCAGAACCCTGAGAACCTGCTGGACTTCGTGCAGATTCTGAGTGAGGAGTTAGTAAGAGCGAAAGTTCTGCCGGAAGATTATGACTTCGAGGCACACAAGGAACTTGTTCCGATGCAGCCGGGTGATGTGCCTGTGACCTATGCAGATACTAGCGCACTGGAGCGTGACTTCGGATACAAGCCGAGCACAAGTCTGCGGACTGGTCTGAGGAACTTCGCTGAGTGGTACGCTGAGTTTTATAAATAAAGAAAAAAATAGAGGGTTAGAATTTATGGAAAACATCCTGGAACTTGATAAGCAGAGATATTCTGGGGGGGGGGGGGTACCCCGTTTTTTAAAGTTTTATCGTAAAGCACAAATAAGTAAGAATCCATTTCTTCGTAAAATATACAAGAAATTGTTTGAGATTTCTACTAAGAAAAAGGGAATTGAGTTTTCTGTTGATAATGAAATTGGCTATGGGTTTTATGTTGGACATCCATATGGAATCACAATTAATGCGAAAGCAATAATTGGTAACAATGTTAACATTCACAAGGGAGTTACGATTGGTCAGGAAAATCGTGGAAAAAGAAAAGGAACACCTTGTATTGGAAATAATGTTTGGATTGGAGTAAATGCAACAATTGTTGGCAATGTTGTAATTGGCAATGATGTGCTTATAGCTCCGAATACCTATATTAACTGCGATATTCCGGACCATTCTATTGTTTTTGGGAATCCATGCATTGTAAAACATGCGGATGATGCAACGAAGGATTATATAAATCATGCAGTGTAAATTCTATGATAAAGAAAATTAGAGGGTTAAAAAATGAGAGAGTTTAAGGATTTAAAGATTGCTGTGGCTGGCACTGGTTATGTTGGTTTGTCTATTGCCACATTGTTATCTCAGCACCACAAGGTGACTGCTGTGGATATCATCCCTGAGAAAGTGGAGCTGATCAATAATAAGAAGTCCCCGATTCAGGACGAATATATTGAAAAGTATCTGGCAGAAAAAGAGTTGGATTTGACCGCAACTCTGGATGCAAAGGAAGCATACAGTGATGCTGATTTTGTCGTAATTGCTGCACCTACCAACTACGATAGCAAGAAGAACTTTTTTGACACCAGTGCAGTCGAAGCTGTAATCAAGCTGGTTATCGAGTACAATCCGGAAGCTATCATGGTTATCAAGAGCACCATTCCAGTTGGATATACTGCAAATGTTCGTGAAAAGTTCCACTGCGACAATATCATCTTTAGCCCGGAATTCTTAAGAGAAAGCAAAGCTCTGTATGACAACCTTTATCCTTCTCGTATCATCGTCGGTACTGATGTTGACAATGCCCGTCTGGTGAAGGCTGCACACACTTTTGCAGAACTCCTGCAGGAAGGTGCAATTAAGGAGAACATTGACACTCTGTTCATGGGCTTTACTGAGGCAGAGGCAGTTAAGCTGTTCGCCAACACCTATCTGGCACTGCGTGTCAGCTACTTCAACGAACTAGATACCTATGCTGAGATGAAAGGGCTGAACACTCAGCAGATCATCAACGGTGTTTGCCTGGATCCTCGTATTGGTACTCATTATAACAACCCGTCCTTTGGCTACGGTGGATACTGTCTGCCGAAAGACACCAAGCAGCTGCTGGCGAACTACGCCGATGTACCGGAAAACCTGATCGAGGCTATTGTTGAGAGCAACAGAACTCGTAAAGACTTCATCGCCGACCGTGTTTTGGAGATTGCTGGTGCTTATGAAGCAAATGACAGCTGGGATGAGAGCAAGGAGAAAGAAGTTGTTGTAGGCGTTTATCGTCTGACTATGAAGAGTAACAGCGACAACTTCCGTCAGAGTTCCATTCAAGGTGTCATGAAGCGTATCAAGGCAAAAGGTGCAACTGTCATCATCTATGAGCCGACCCTGAAAGACGGGGATACTTTCTTTGGTAGTAAGGTAGTTAATGACCTGGATGAGTTCAAGAAGCAGAGTCAGGCCATCATTGCGAACCGCTATGACAAGTGCTTGGATGATGTGAAAGAGAAAGTCTATACCAGAGATATTTTCCAGAGAGATTAAGCAAGATCAAGGAAAATTAGAGGAGAGAGTCAGATGAAAAATAAAGAAAATATAAAGGTATGCTTGGTGGGTTCATCTGGCGGTCATTTAACCCACCTTTATATGTTAAAGCCATTTTGGAAAAACAAGGATCATTTTTGGGTTACGTTTGATAAGGAGGATGCAAGAAGCCTGCTCGAAGGTGAAAAAATGTATCCTTGTTATTATCCGACAAACCGGAGTCTAAAGGCTCTTATTAAGAATACCAAGATTGCATGGAATGTGTTACATAAGGAAAAGCCAGACTTGATTATTTCCTGCGGTGCAGCAGTTGCGGTCCCGTTTTTTTATATTGGTAAAATGATGGGCGCAAAGTTGGTCTACATCGAAGTTTTTGATCGAATTGATAAACCGACAATGACAGGAAAGATGGTTTACCCCATTGTGGACAAGTTTGTTGTGCAGTGGGAAGAGCAGAAAAAGGTTTATCCAAAGGCGGTTAACCTTGGAAGCATATTCTAAGTAGGGGACGAGAAAATGATTTTTGTGACGGTAGGAACACATGAGCAGCCATTTAATCGGCTGATTCAGAAAATAGATAAATTAAAGAAAGACGGCATTATAAACGAAGATGTAATTATCCAGACTGGTTTTAGTACATACGAGCCGAAATACTGTCAGTGGAGTAAGCTGATTCCATATCAGCAGATGGTGAAAAATGTGGCCGACGCCCGTATTGTAATCACTCACGGTGGCCCGGCAAGTTTTATCATGCCACTACAGATAGGGAAGACTCCTATTGTTGTGCCGCGTCAGCATCAGTTCAATGAGCATGTGAACGATCATCAGGTGGAGTTTGCGAGAAACGTGGCTCAGAGAATGGGAACGATTATCCCAGTAGAAGATATTGAAACATTGGGAGATATCATAACGAACTATGATCAGATTGTTGCTGGCATGGGACATGGTATGAGCAGTAACAATGCAAAGTTTAATGAAGAACTTGAAAAACTGGTAGATGAATTGTATTGAGGATGGGTGGATGAGAAAAGTTGGAATCATGTCGATGCAGCGCATTGCAAACTACGGTTCGTTTTTGCAGGCATATGCATTGAAGCAGCTAATTGAGGAAGTTGGCTGTAATGTAGAATTTGTGGACTACCATGTAGGTGCTCCAGTAATTACAGAAAATGCAGATAGTAAAAACAAGGTTGTCCGAAAGATAGAAAAGGGGCTGGAAACCTTTCGGTATCGGGCTCCTCTTGCACACAAATTATCGTTCATCCGATATAAACAGTCTTTCGCTCAAAAGTATATGCCACTTTTAGGGATTACGGATGAAATGAACTACAATCCGACAGTGGATTGTCTTGTGATTGGCAGTGACGAGGTTTTTAACTGTATTCAAAAAAATTCCAATGTGGGCTATTCGCCAGAATTGTTTGGAAAAAATAACCATGCGAAGAAACTTATCACTTATGCAGCGTCTTTCGGTAATACCACATTGGAAAAGCTGGAAAAGTATAAAAAGGCCAATGAAGTCGGAGCTTTGTTGAAGAAGTTTGACGCGATTTCTGTACGAGATGCTAATTCAGGAACTATTGTAGAACAGCTCACTGGGAAAGAACCAGTGTACAATCTGGATCCGGTTCTGACCTATGATTACATGGACTGCTGCGACAAAATCCCACAGGTTCAGACTAATGAGAAGTATTTGATTCTGTACGCGTATGCAGGTCGTATTTCCAATGATGAGGCAGATTGGATTGCTGCTTATGCAAAGAAAAAGAATTTGAAGGTATATGCAATTGGTGGTATCCAAAAATGTGCAGACCGATTTGTGGACTGCTCACCCTTTGAGGTTCTGGCCTATTTCAGAAATGCAGAAGAAGTTATTACCGATACCTTCCACGGCAGCATCTTCTCGGTGATCACACATCGGCCGTTTACAACATTGATTCGCAAGAGTGTAGGTAACAGCTATGGTAATGAAGAAAAGTTGAGCGATTTGCTAAAGCGACTGGGACTGGCCAATCGGATGACAACGAAAATTGAAGATACAGAAAACATCAATGAAAAGGCGATTGATTACGCGAAAGTTGATGAGCAGTTGAAAGCACATAGAGAAGTGGCGAAGGAGTATCTGAGAAAAAATTTAGAGGAATAAAATGGAGAACATATCGAGGATAAAAGAGAAATGTGTGGGATGTAAAAGCTGTGAGCAAAGCTGCCCAAAACACTGTATCTCTATGGTAGAAAACAAAGAGGGATTTTGGTATCCGTCTGTTGATGAAAAAAGCTGCATCGAGTGCAAGGTGTGCTTGAAAAAGTGTCCAGTAGAAAATACGGAATTTCATCGGAATGAGCCACATAAAGTTTGGGCGTGGCGCAATAAAAATGATGTGGATATTATACGCTCTGCATCTGGCGGTGCGGCGGATAGTGCAGCGAAAACTATATTGCAAATGGGCGGTGTGGTTTATGGTGCTGCCTATGACGAGCAGCTGGCAGTAAGCCACATTGAAGTGACAGATGAAGCAGAAAGAGAGAAACTACAGTCCTCTAAGTATGTTCAGTCTGACCCGAAAGATAGCTACACAAAGGTCAAACAGCGTTTGTCAGAGGGAAAAACGGTACTTTTTACAGGAACTCCCTGCCAGATTGCAGGTCTGTATGCTTTTTTGGGTGGCAATCCAGAAAATCTATATACAGTTGACCTGATTTGCCACGGTGTGCCTTCGCCGAAGTTCTTCAAAAAGTATCTGGAATACCAGAACAAGCAGACGGCTGGCAGAGTAATCTATTTCAACTTCCGTTCCAAAGACAAGAGAGGTTGGGGAACACAATACCTGCTAAAGACAAAGACAAAGACAAAGACAAAGACAAAGACAAAGACACTCTCCCTTGATCGCTATGGAAAACATTTTATGGATGGCGACTGCTATAGAGAGAGCTGTTATAAGTGTGCTTATGCTAATACGAGCCGTGTAGGAGATTTGACAGTGGGTGATTTCTGGGGAATTGCAAAGAGCCATCCGAGCTTCAATTCTCCAAAGGGCGTGTCCAGTGTATTTGTAAATACCGAAAAAGGTCAAAAGCTCTTTGAAATGATGCGAGTTCTTGCAGAAGTAGAAGAAGCAACGTTGGAAGAGGGTATGGTGAAGCAGCATAATCTGGTGCAGCCGAGCAACAGGCCTGTGACTAGAGATACTTTCTATAAGAGCATCGATGAACCAGGCTTTATAGAGAATATAAAGGTTGGCTTTCAGCCAAAAGCACGGTTGAAATCTGTGCTGCCGAATAAACTGATTCAAAAAATCAAATCTCTTTGAGATTTTGTGGAGGAAGAATACATGGGAGAGCCTATAAGAGTTTTGCATATCTTGCAGCGAATGGAAGCTGGCGGTACGCAGGCTTTGTTGATGAATATATACCGGAAAATTGACAGAACGAAAGTACAGTTTGATTTTTTGGTCGTTTATAAGGAAAAACAGTTTTACGATGATGAAATTGAAAAAATGGGTGGACATGTTTACAAACTGTCTTTCCGGGAGGATTTGAATCTTCCTAAATTTCAAAAAGATTTGGCAGTTTTCTTTGCTCAGCATCACGAATATAAAATTGTTCATTGTCACGCCTATACGATTGGATATTTCTGCCTGAAAGCTGCAAAGAAAGCAGGTATCCCCGTCAGAATTGCTCATTCACATAATAATGAGACAGTACACGATATAAAATATTTACCGAAGCTGTTCATGCAGCGAATGTTTACCAAAAACGCAACAGATCTTTTCGCCTGCTCTGAAGAAGCTGGAAAATATCTGTTCAAAGACAAGCCGTTTCAAGTGCTGAAAAATGCGATTGATTCGCAGAACTTTATTGCAAATGCGAATACCAGAAAAGAAATCAGAAAAGAGCTGGGATTGGAGGATAAGTTTGTTGTTGGTCATGTTGGCCGACTGCACCCTCAGAAAAATCATGATTTTCTGATTGATGTTTTTGCAGAAATCAAGAAGAAAAAGCCTGACGCTGAATTGATTCTTGTTGGCACTGGGCCATTAGAAGAGAAAGTAAAAAGCAAAGTGGTCGAAAAAGGCCTTTCAGATTGTGTGCATTTTCTTGGGAACAGAAAGGACATGAACCGAATCTATCAGGCAATGGATGTGTTTGTTTTCCCATCTTTGTTTGAAGGTCTTGGCATTGTTGCAATCGAAGCGCAGGCGGCGGGTGTTCCTATTGTCTGCTCTGAGGGGCTGCCACCGGAAACAGATATTACGCCGATATACCGGAAACTATTACTGAGCGATGGCGCAGAAAAGTGGGCGGATGCAGCACTTGAAATGGCACAGAATCTGAAAGCACATACCAATATGCAGCAGTATGTGATTGATGCAGGATTTGATATGGACGCAACTGCAAAATATATAGAAGGTTTTTATTTAAGCAAATTGAGCTGAATTTATAAAGATTTTAAATTCAATCGATAAAAGTGATATAGAGAAAATTATTTCTTTTGTCGGCAAGAAAGAAGAATAAAGCACGAAGAAAGGAATGCGTACTAGTATGAATTGTAATGAAAGGCAGCAATTGGATTACTTGAATATTGCCAAGGGAATAGGTATTATATTGGTTGTATTGGGACATTCATTATCAGCGATATCAAATGAACTAACCAGTATGGCTGAATTTGTCAGAACCATTATATATTTGGTTCATATGCCACTTTTTTTTACTATTGCGGGTTTCCTTTTTGAGAAAAATAAAGGTAATTATAGAAAAAAAGGAATAAAAAAATATGCCAAATCAAAGTTTTTCACTTTTATGATACCGTATTTCACTTTTTCGATAGTAATTACGATCGTAGCGATTTTGTGTGAACATATAAATGCCTTGCATTTTATCGCAGTTAAGTTGCGATTTGCTAGAATTTCCTTTAGTGCAGTAATTCAGGGAATCTTCCTTTATATAAATCCACTTGATGATCATCTATGGTTTTCATATGTAATGTTTGCTGTTCTGATACTATCTTTTCTTCTTGCGGAAATTAGTGAACAGAAAGTTTTAATATTCTTTTATGTAATGTATATTATTACTTTTTTTGTGGACTTACCGGAAATACTATGGAAAGTAATGCGATATATGTTGATATTTCAAAGCGGTAGGGTGATATACAAAAGGAAAAAAGATTTTCTAAATGTAAAAGTGTCAACTTTGTTTATCGTCTTTGTTGCATCAACTACATTATATTTGTTTTTAAAGAATGAAAAAATAGGATTTATGGGTGCTTTTAAGCCAATAGCTGAAGTCAGTAGTTCAATACTTATCATTAGATTTTCAATGTGGCTGGAAAATATGAAGCTGAGCAAAAAGCTAATTTACATTGGGAAGAATTCTTATGCGATTTACTTGATGCATCAGCCATACATCGTACCTGTCATTATGCTCTTAATGTCGGGTGGATTGGTGAAAAATGTAATAGCAAGCATTGTTGCAGTCTTTTTGGGAGTAGCCATTCCTATTGTTATAGAGAAGCAAATTGTTTCTAAATCTAAATTTTTATCCATAGCAGTTTTGGGAGGGCATAAATAGTTGATTTGTATGAGGAGAATGAAATGATTAGCGTTATTATGAGCGTATACAATGAAAAGAGCATTTATGTAGAGAAGGCAATCGATTCTATACTGAATCAGACCTATAGTGATCTTGAAATAGTTATAGTGTTAGATTTACCGGATAATGAAACGCTTTTGAGGATACTGAAAGAATATACTCATAAAGATGCCAGAGTAAAATTGCTAATTAATGATAGAAATATTGGATTAGCTATGAGTTTGAACAGAGCGATAGAAGTGGCACATGGAGAATATTTAGCACGGATGGATGCGGATGACATTTCCAAACCGGAGAGACTTGAAAGGGAGTTAGAGTATTTAATAAATAATGGACTTGATGTTGTTTCGTGTGTTGCAGATAAGATAGATGAGAATGGCAATGTTTGGGGTGAAATCAAACCTTTTAACAATAGACCTGAGGTGATTAAAGATCTCCTCGAAATACAGAACGTTATTATTCATCCAACTGTGTTAATGAGAACAGACATCATAAAGTCAGTAGGCGGATATAGAAATTTCCCATCATGTCAAGATTATGATTTGTGGCTTAGACTGATAACAAATAATTATAAAATCGGTATTATTAATGAGAATTTATTCCAGTTTAGGAAGCATAGAGACAGTGTTACGGCAACCAGACGATACAATCAAATATTAAATGAAAAGTATATTAGAGAAATGTATCATCAAAGGTTGAAAAATGGAAAGGATTCCTATTCTGAGGATGATTTAAAAAAGTTTCTTAATGAAAATGGGTATAGTGATCCACATAAAAGACAGTTAGAAAATGAAATGCTGATGCAGTATGGCAGCGGAATTAACCTTTTGAAAAAGCGCAATGTAAGAGGGTTATGGCTAGTAATTAAGAGTCTATCAAGTTATTCTGTCAGAACTAGCATATGCGTTAGCATATCAGGTCGAGTAGTTAAGTTCAAACATAAAGGAAAGTGAAGAGTTGATGAGTGTAAAAAAGGTTTTGAAGCAAATTGTCGGAGAAAAGCGATTGTCAAATTTAAAGGGAGAAGTATGTCATTACAGCTGCTTATTATTCTTTGCACTTAAGCAAAAAGCAAGGATGACATGTGTAGGTAATCAAATTCAGGTCAAGTGTGAATTATCTTCTCCTGCTTACCATATTTATCGAGGCTATTATGATTTAAGGTACATGGATTCAAAAGGCGAATTGTTTTTGTGTCATCGATTGCCAGTGAAAGCACACACAAACCGTGATACAAAGTGCGAAATTGGCTATTATGATTTGAAAAAACTTGAGTTTACAAAATTGGCGGAAACAAATGCGTGGTGTTGGCAGCAGGGAAGTAGATTGAGATGGTATCCTGAAAATGCTAAGTGGGTGATGTTTAATGATGTGTCAGATGATTCGTATTGTACAAGAATAGTTGATATTGAAACAAAAAAGGATGTCAAAAAAATAGACTATCCAATTTATGATATATCTTCTGATTGTAAATGGGGCATCAGTTTGAATTATTCAAGGCTTCAGAGATTGCGTCCAGGATATGGGTATAATTATTTTGAAGATAAAACAATGAATCAGAATGCACCTTCAGATGATGGATTGTATTTGATAGACATTGAAAATAACAAACCCACACTTATTGTTTCGCTTAAGGAATTGGCGGATAAAATCAATAATGGTTCACAGTATGTACATTATCTGAATCATGTATCAATTGCTCCAGACAGTAACCATTTTATTTTCTTCCATATCTACACCAAGATTGGAGAAAAAAGATGGGGTACAGTTTTATACGTTTATTCCGTTAAAGACAGTGCGTATTATGCTATTGAAAAGGTCGATAGGGTATCACATTATTGCTGGATAGACAATGAAAATATGATGGTAACTTGCCATAGAGAAGATGGTAGTGAGTATTATGCAACATATAATGTCTTAAACGGAGAGAAAAGAATTCTTGATATAGATGGCCTTGGTGTGGATGGACATCCGAATAGGCTCGGTGAAGGGGAATTGTTTATTACAGATACTTACCCACAGCAGAAGAGCATTCAATACATAGAATTATTCAAAGAGTCTAGTACGAAGGTGACAAAAATCGCTGAGTTGTATCATGACTATAGGATGCGTGGCGAACAAAGATGTGATCTTCATCCGAGTGTTGAAGATGACGGTAGATATGTTGCTGTCGATACAACATATCACGGTGGAAGAAGAAGTATCGTTATTTTCAAAAATAGTATGGAGGAAATAAAGTGAGCAAAGTTAGTATAATTGTGCCAGTTTACAAAGTTGAAAAATATATTCATCAGTGCGTGGATGCGTTAACGCACCAATCATTGAGTGACATTGAAATAATTCTGGTGGATGATGGAAGTCCCGATGGTTGCCCTAAGATTTGCGATGAATATGCAAATAAAGACAATCGTATTAGAGTAATTCATAAAAGAAATGCAGGAGTAAGTGCTGCGAGAAATGATGGACTCAGCATAGCAAATGGAGAGTATGTTATTTTTTGTGATTCTGATGACTGGATGGAAAAAGATTGTTGTGAGAAGCTCTATAATAACGCTATCGCTAATCAAGCGGATGTTGTAATTGGTGATGTCTATATGGCTTACGAAAATGGAGAACATAAGCGTGTGACTTTTTATGAGAAGGAATTTGTGACAGAGGATGCTTCCTTTATAAACAAAATGATTCAGGGAGATATATATAGAACATATGCTCCCTGCCCTCCTAAGTCTGGCTATGCCTTTGGATATGGAGGACCGTGGAATAAGCTCGTAAAAAGAACAGTGTTAAAAGAAAATAACATTGATTTTGATTTGAGGGTAAAAGGTGTTTTTGATGACATCCTGTATACAGCACATATACTTGCCGTGGCTAACAAGATTTCCTATGTGAAGATTCCGGTTTATAATTATAGAATTATTGGCAATTCAATAACTCATTCCTATAAGCCTAATGTCCTTGAGATTAATAGTGCTATTTTCGCTTCATGGAGAGAGTTCTTTTCTAAGTACAATGTAGAAGAATGCATGAAACCATTTTATGCATGTGTATTGAGAAGAATCGAAGAAAGCATCAGACTGTATTATGTAAACTCTAAAAACGAAAAATCAAAAAAAGAATTGCTCAGGGAATACAATCAGATGTTGGATTCAGAGCCATACCACGCAGCAATCAGGCAAGTGGATTTAAAAAAATTACCTAAAAAACAAAAGCTTCTTGCGTTGGTGGGGAGAATTGGCATGAATGGAGTGATATGGAGAATCTATAGAAAAGGTTAAGGTTTTAGGTGATGAGAAAATCATTGGTGATATCTACAAAGTATTTATGGGAATATCTTGCAATTATTGCGATAATCCTCGAATGCTCGAGTGTTTATTTTAATCAGGTTAATGGATTTCCGATTTCGGCAAATTATACTCTTCTTATCGGCTTCTTGCCTCTTGCATTATGGGGAGTGATGAATATGATCCCCAAAAAAGAATCACATGGATACTTGTTTGGCTTTGTGACTGTATATTTATTGTTTGCTAGTATATATGCGGTTACCCTTGGAAAAGCTGAACTGATGAATTTTTTGATGAAATTTGGTGTTATATTTCCATGTATTGGAATATATGTATTATATTTGATTGATTCTTGTGGCTTTCGTAGATTTGCGAATCGGTTTGTGAAAATTGTTTCATTAGTTGCGATTGTTTCACTTATAATTTGGTTCTTTGGTTCCATTTGCGGGATAATTAAACCGACAGGGAGCATTTTGTTCACATGGGGAAATATGGAAAAAAGGGCTTCATCTTATTTTAATATTCAATTTGAGACACAGATTGAACAAACGGTTTTCGGATTATGTAGAAATACCGCTTTCTTCACTGAGGCTCCAAAATACGGATTGATTCTATCAATAGCATATATTTTTAATTATATGTTTGAAGGTGATAAAAGAATTGCGATGCTTTTGTTCGCGACAATTGTTTCCACCTTTTCTTTCACCGCTATTATTGCCATAATTTTGCTCCATTTTATTGAGTATTCAATGAATGTTGGAAAAGATGTTTTATCACAGAAAGCAAGGTTCAGAACCATAATTTGGCCGATTGTTATAGGAATTGTTCTTATTATCGCCTTCTTTCTTATGAGCAATAAGTTGGATACGTCTTCTGGGGTTGGTCGTGTCGGTGATTTTGTTGTTTGTTTTAGTGTTGGATTGAAACATCCTCTTTTTGGATGGGGATTCATGGATAATGAATATTTGAACACGGTGCTTCATACGTCAAGATTAGCAAGTGGCGTTGGAAATACGATGGGCCTGAGTAATTCTATCTGTCAAATTTTTGTTGATGGCGGATTATATATGCTTTTGTTCTATTTATTTCAATTAATGGCTCTTATCCTATTTGGGAAAAAGCATAACAAGAAGGTCTTTTCAGTAGGACTTGTGCTCTTGTATTTCTTTGTAACAACGTATTTTGCATATACAGGCATTATGTTCTTTGTGCTTTCCTTAGGATATGTATTTTTTATGTATAGAAAATCAGAGAAATTAGAAGAGTTTGTGGAAGCAGGTGATAATGAATAATGGCAGTGAAACAACAGAAATCCCTGAAACTGAACTTTATAATGAATGCGATTTTAACAATGTCGCAATTCATATTTCCATTAATCACATTTCCTTATGTATCTCGAATACTATTACCTGAGGGAACAGGCAAGGTCTCGTTTGCAACCTCGGTGATATCATATTTTGCGATGTTCGCGCAATTAGGCATTCCAACTTATGGAATTCGTGCATGTGCAAAAGTTCGAGATAATAAGGAGAAACTTACAAAAACTGTTCAAGAACTTTTTATCATCAATTTTACGATGAGCTTAATTGCTTATGTAGCATTGTTTGGTGCGATTGCCTTTGTGCCAAGGCTGCAACAGGACAAATCATTGTTTTTGATTGTTAGCCTGACAATTCTTTTTAACGCAATTGGAATGGAATGGCTCTATAAGGCGTTAGAACAGTATACTTATATAACAATTAGATCCATTATTTTTAAGTTTATTGCTTTAGTAGCGATGTTTGCGCTGATTCATCAGAAGAGTGACTATGTTGTCTATGGAGGAATCTCCATTTTAGCTGCGTCAGCTTCTAATGTTTTTAATTTTTTTCATGTACATAAGTATGTTTCACTTAGGCCAGTTGGAAACTATAATTTTAAACAACATTTTAAAGCTGTTGCAGTATTTTTTGCGATGTCCTGTGCAACAACGATCTACACCCATTTAGATACAGTGATGCTTGGATTTATGACATCTGATGCAGATGTTGGATATTATAATGCTGCTGTGAAAATCAAATCAATTTTGGTCAGCATTGTTACATCATTAGGGGTAGTATTATTGCCGAGAGCATCGTATTACGTTGAGCATAATCTTATGGAGGAGTTTTACCGTATCACAAAGAAAGCAATCAATTTTGTTTTTTTAGTGGCATCACCAATGATAGTGTATTTTATTATATTTGCAAAAGAAGGTATTTTCTTCTTGTCAGGTTCAGCCTATGCTGGCTCGATTGTTCCAATGCAAATTATTATGCCCACATTATTGCTTATAGGACTCACTAATATTATGGGTATTCAGATGTTGGTTCCGTTGGGACAAGAAAAGACTGTTCTTTATTCGGAAATTGCAGGTGTTATAGTAGATGTTATTCTAAATGCACTTTTGATTCCGAGAATGGCTTCCGCAGGTGCCGCAATTGGAACATTAGCTGCTGAGGCAGCAGTATTAATAGTGCAGTATATTGCATTAAGAAATGAAATAAAAACTGCGTTTAGAAATGTTCATTATGGATCATTAATAATTGCTTTAACGGCTGCAAGTATTCTGTCAATTGTTGTAAAACAAGCTCCTTTTGGTATTTTTATTATGCTGTGCATATCTGCTGTCGTGTTCTTTGGCGTATACTTTGGAACTTTGACTGTGATGAAAGAGCCATTGGTAATTGATATCGAAAATCAGCTGTTAACAAAAGTAAAACGAAACAAGTAAGAGGGAAAATGATTATGTATGATTATTTAGTGGTAGGTTCTGGGCTTTACGGAGCCATCTTTGCCCATGAAGCCAAAGCTCATGGAAAATCTGTTTTAGTAGTCGATAAGCGCCCGAATATCGCGGGTAATATTTATACAGAGAATGTTGAGGGCATCAATGTCCATAAGTATGGCGCTCACATTTTCCATACTAACAACAAAAAAGTCTGGAACTACATTACACAGTTTGCCGAGTTCAATCGCTTTACGAACTCACCTGTAGCCAATTACAAGGGCGAGTTGTACTCACTGCCGTTCAACATGTACACATTTAACAAGATGTGGGGTGTTGTGACACCTGAGGAAGCCGCTGCGAAGATTGAAGAACAGTGTAAAGAAATCACTTGCGAGCCGAAAAATCTGGAGGAGCAGGCCATTTCTCTTGTCGGCCGTGACATCTACGAGAAACTTATCAAAGGCTACACTGAGAAGCAGTGGGGACGTGACTGCAAAGAGCTACCATCCTTTATTATCAAACGTCTTCCGGTTCGTCTGACCTTTGATAACAACTACTTTAACGCACTTTATCAGGGTATTCCTGTTGGCGGCTATACCAAGATGATTGCCAATCTGCTGGACGGCATTGAGGTGCGTTTGAATACGGACTATCTGGAGAACAAAGCCGAGTTAGATGCATTAGCTGATAAGGTTGTATACACTGGACCGATTGATGCGTACTTTGATTATAAGCTGGGTACGCTGGAATATCGTTCTGTCTGCTTTGAAACGGAAACATTGGACAAGCCTAATTTTCAGGGCAATGCAGCAGTGAACTATACCGACCGTGAAACTCCGTGGACCCGTATCATTGAGCATAAATGGTTTGAATTTGGTAAGGATGAGAATGGAAACGACCTGCCAAAGACAATCATCAGCCGTGAGTATAGTAGCGAGTGGAAACCGGGCGATGAGCCGTATTATCCTGTTAATGATGCTAAGAATGGCGTGCTTTATTCTGAATATAAGAAGCTGGCAGATGCAGAAGAAAAAGTATTTTTCGGCGGTCGTCTTGGTGAGTATAAGTACTACGATATGGATCAGGTAATTGCCGCTGTACTGGATAAATGTGAAAAAGAATTTTGTGAAATGAAGCAATGAGGGTATTGAAATTGAAAAGTGGCAGTGGGATAATCTTGACAGACAGACAGACAGACAGACAGACAGACAGACAGACAGACAGACAG
>ERZ1643250.2035-NODE-2035-length-15909-cov-17.578971_pt1 | contig 15909 bp, 19 predicted proteins | sample MGYA00579262_ERZ1643250 | MGnify/ENA primary metagenome ERZ1643250 (study PRJEB29033, sample SAMEA4952265) | chicken gut metagenome | biome: Broiler Chicken; feature: Gastrointestinal Tract; material: Caecum | place: Ireland | collected 2018 | study: Broiler... | reverse complement strand
GGCCGGTGGGCCCAACAGCCCCTGTGGGGCCTGGGCTGCCGGTGGCTCCGGCGGGACCTGTAGCGCCAGGGACGCCCTGGGGCCCTGTAGCGCCTGCGGGGCCAGTGGGGCCGGTGACGCCTTGAGGACCGGCAGGCCCTGTGGCTCCCGTGGCGCCTTGGGGGCCTGGAATCCCTTCAGGCCCGGTGCTGCCGGTGGGACCAGTGGGGCCTTGGGGACCAGTAGAGCCCGCGGGCCCTGGCTCCCCTGGGGCGCCGGTTGGCCCGGTGGGCCCCCTCTCCCCCGTTGGCCCGGGTGGGCCGGGAGGCCCCTGCTCCCCGGTGGGGCCGGGAGGTCCTTGCGGGCCGGGACAGCAACATGGCCTACCGTAATAATAGATGTGGTCGCCCATACGCGCGCCCCCTTTCCCTCCAGTATATGGCGAGGCGGCGGGAGGGTGACAAAAAGGGAGGGGAACGCTTCCCCCTCCCTTCAAGCAGGCTGGCTTATTCGATGTTCTCCCCCAAGGTGCCCTGGCTCTGGGCGGTGAGGTAGGCGTTGATGAAGCCGTCCAAGTCGCCGTCCATCACGGCGTTGACGTTGCCGGTCTCATAGCCGGTGCGGTGGTCCTTGACCATGGTGTAGGGCATGAACACGTAGGAGCGGATCTGGCTGCCCCAGGTGATTTCCTTCTGCTCGCCCTTGATGTCGGAGATTTTCTCCAGGTTCTCCCGCTCTTTGATTTCCATCAGCTTGGCCACCAGCATCTTCATGGCCACTTCCCGGTTCTGGAACTGGCTGCGCTCCACCTGGCAGGACACGGTGATGCCCGTGGGGATGTGGATGAGCCGCACGGCGGAGGAGGTCTTGTTGACCTTCTGGCCGCCGGCGCCGCTGGCGCGGTAGACTTCCATCTTGATGTCCTCCGGGGGGATCTCCACGGTGTTGTCCAGCTCCATCTCGGGCATGACCTCCAAAGAGCTGAAGGAGGTGTGGCGGCGGCCCGCGGCGTCAAAGGGGGACACGCGCACCAGCCGGTGGACGCCCGCCTCGCTTTTCAGGTAGCCATAGGCGTTCTCGCCCTCCACCATGATGGAGGCGCTTTTCAGGCCGGCCTCGTCGCCGTCCAGGTAGTCCAGGGTGGTGACTTTAAAGCCGTGGCGCTCGGCCCAGCGGTTGTACATGCGGAACAGCATCTCGGCCCAGTCCTGGGCCTCGGTGCCGCCGGAACCGGCGTGGAAGGTGAGGATGGCGTTGTTCTTATCGTACTCGCCGGTGAGCAAGGTGGACAGCTTCATGGAGGCAATCTCGTTTTTAATGGATTCAATCTCCTCTTTGGCCTCGTCCACCAACGAGAGGTCCTCGGCCTCGTCGCCCATCTCGATGAGGGCCATGCAGTCCCCGGCGCGGCTTTGGAGCTTTTGATAGGCCTCGTCCTTCCCCTTGAGGGCGGCCATGCGCTGGGTGATTTTCTGGGCCTGCTCCATATTGTCCCAGAAGCCGGGCTCGGCGGACTTGTGCTCCAGCATCTCCACCTCTTCCCGCAGCTTTTCCAGGCCCAGGGCCTGGCCTAAGTCCTGGAGGGCAGCTTCCTGCTCTTCCAGCTCCCGTTTCAATTCTTCAAATTGCAGCATATCTCACGGACAACCTTTCCAAAACATATTCTCTGGCTATTATACAGGAAACCGGGGGCGTTGTAAACTCCAAAAGGCCGGCGGGGACGAAAGTTTTCCCGGGAAATGGGCCTTGGGACGGGGCTTTCCGCCCTGGGAAGGCCGGTGGGATTTGCGTCGAAACTGTAAAAAATATTAACAGAGTGAAAATTCCGGGGGTTTTCGTTGCGCTTTTGACAGGAATCGTGTAAAATAGGCTTGATGAAAAATCTACCTCATTTCTTATCTCTTTATGGAAAGGACCACTTATGCTGGATTACACTGGAATCAAGTGCCCTGTGTGCGGGGTGCCCTTCCGCTCGGGGGATGACATTGTCGTCTGCCCGGAGTGCGGCGCACCCTACCACCGGGCTTGTTATCAGGAAAAAGGCGCGTGTATTTTCGACGACCTGCATAAAGAAGGCAAGGAGTGGAAGCCGCCTGCCCCGCCCCAGGCGCCAGACCCCCGGGCGGAAATCAAGGACCAGGAGTGCCCGGTGTGCGGCACCCTGAACGGCCACAGCGCCCTGTTCTGCAACCGCTGCGGGGCCTCCCTCACTGGGGAGCCGCGGCAGTACAACAACACCGCCGTCAACCAGGGCGGCGCCCAAGGCCCCTACGGCGGGGCCGCCCAGCAGGGGAGCGGCTATGGCGCCTATCCCCCGCCCCGCACCGGCTTTGGCGGCACGGTGCCGCCCTTTGCCTTTGACCCCATGGGCGGCGTCTCCCCCGCCGAGGTACTGGACACCGGCGTCTCCTTCGGGGACGCCTCCAAGCTGGTCAAGCAGAACACCGCCTACTACATGCCGGTATTCCGCTATATGAAGCAGACCGGCAAGAACAAGTTTAACTTCTCGGCGTTTTTGTTCTCCGGGGCGTGGATGCTCTACCGCAAGCAGTACAAGTACGGGGCCATTGTCACGGCCATCATGTTCGCGCTGTTCATCGCCTTGCAGGCGGTGTGCTATTTGGTGTGGCTGCCCATGTACACCCAGCTGGCCCAGCAGGCCGGCGTGGATTTGACCACCCAGGCAGGCATCACCACAGAACAGAGCATTGTCATAAGCCAGCTGCTGGCCCAGGACCCCTTGAACCTGTTCTGCTTCTACCTGCCGCTTGTGATTGTTGCAGCCATGCTGGTGGTGATGCTCATTGTGGGCTTCCGCGGCAACAAGATGTATATGCGCCACTGCATCCGCACGGTGCGGAAGGTGAAGGCCACCGGCAACGACGGCGACCCCAACAACACCCTGGACGCCCGGGGCGGCGTGAACACCTCCATCGCCGTGTGCCTGTTTGTGTGCTATATGCTGGTAGTCAACCTGCCCCTGTGGTTGTAAAGCAGGGAAAGATTTCTGTTTGAGAAGGAGTTTTCGAAGTATGAAGAAAGTTCGCAAAGCGGTTATCCCTGCGGCGGGCCTTGGCACCCGCGTATTGCCCGCCACCAAGGTGATGCCCAAGGAGATGCTCCCCATTGTGGATAAGCCCGCTATCCAATATATAGTGGAGGAAGCGGCTGCCTCCGGCATTGAGGACATCCTCATCATCACCAACCGGGGCAAGGGCCTGTTGGAGGACCACTTCGACCGCGCCCCCGAGCTGGAGCGGCGCCTGGCCGGAGACCCCGCCAAAGAGGCCATCTTAAACCAGGTGGTGGGCATTTCCAAGCTGGCAAACATCTTTTACGTGCGCCAGAAGGAGACAAAGGGCCTTGGCCACGCCATTGGCTGCGCCCGGGAATTTGTGGGGGACGAGCCCTTTGCCGTGCTGTACGGCGACGACGTGATTTTGGGCGAGGACCCCGCCTGCGGCCAGCTGATGCGCGCCTATGAGCAGTTCGGCAGCGGCGTGGTGGGCGTGAAGGAGGTCTCCCGGGAGGCCATCCGGAAGTACTCCTCCCTCAAGGTGGAGCACATCCAGGACAACTACTTCCGCTGCACGGACATGGTGGAAAAGCCCCAGCCCGGCCAGGAGTTCTCCCTGTACTCCATTTTGGGCCGCTGCGTGCTGCCGCCGGAAATCTTTGACATCTTGGACAACACCCCTCCCGGGGCGGGCGGGGAAATCCAGCTGACCGACGCCATGGCCACCTTGGCCCGCCGGGACGGCATGACCGCTGTGGATTTTACCGGCAAACGCTATGACATGGGCAACAAGCTGGGCATCATGCAGGCAGGTGTGGAAGTGGCATTGAACCACCCGGAGATCGGGGAAGATTTCCGAGCCTATTTAAAAGAACTTTGTAAAACCCTATAATTATTTTATTGCCGCAAGCAGGAGCCGGTGGGATTTCCCACCGGCCCTTTTTCCCAATTTTGCAGCAACTTGTGTGGAAGGAGGAATTTTTATGGAGCTATGGGACCTATACGACGAACAACGACGGCTGGTGGGAACTGACCATGTTCGAGGAGAGGAACTTCCGGACAACTGTTTCCATCTCGTGGTCCACGTCTGGATTCGGAATCGCCATGGGCAGTACCTGATTTCCCAAAGAGCAGCTGACCGCCCTACCTTTCCCCTTTTATGGGAATGTGTTGGGGGTTCTGTCCTCAAAGGGGAAAACAGTTTGCAGGGAGCACTCCGTGAAGTGAAAGAAGAAGTGGGGCTTGATCTGGACGCACGTACTGGGAAAGTTCTCTTCACCAAAACCCGCAAAACTGTTAACCTAAAAAAGAGTAACAACATCAAAAAACATAACGACATCATGGATGTGTGGCTGTTCCCCTACGATGGAGAAGTGCTTTTAGAACGAGCCACCACCCGGGAAGTTGCCCAGACCAAGTGGGCTTCCCGTGAGGAAATCCGGCAGCTGTGGGATAATAAGCTGCTTGTTCCAACGCTGGGGTATTTCTTTTCCTTTAATGACACACAGACAAAGGAGGGATATGTATGAATGAAATCTATTTTCCCAGTTGCAACTTTAACAAAGCCAGTCCCGAAGCCGCAAAAAGGCTGCGTTCTTATTTGAAAGAGAAAATGCCGGTAGCCGGATGCTGACGTTATGATAAAACTCCTTGGGAAACCGGCTCCATTGGGCTCTATTTTTGCCAAGCTTGCCGGGAGACTTTGGAATCCAACCCAGATAACGTATTGCTGCCGGAAAACCTGTTTGTCTGGTTAGACCGCCAAACTGATTTTCCCTGGCCGGACTACCACGGCTTAGTGGTAAACGTTCAGGACTGTTGGCGTGATCGAGCACATCCTGAGATTTTTGACGCGGTTCGCTCCACGCTTAAAAAAATGGGGGTAACCATTCTGGAATTGGAAGAAAATCGCGAAAAATCAACATTTTGCGGAAATCTCCACTTTGAGCCCAAACGTCCGGAAAACATAGATTTTCTTGCCAAACATCCCGGAATGCCACTGTACCAATTTTCAGAAGAAGAGCAAAGACGGCTCATGGCAGAACAAGTTGAAACCTATACAGCCCCCCTAACGGTAACTTACTGCAACAGATGTACCTCAGGGATTATTCTTGGGGGAGGCAAGGGCGTTCATTTAATGGAATTATGTATGGGGACCTTTTCAGACTAACTCTCTCAATTTAGAGAATTTTCTTGACTTTTCCGGGATTCATGCTATAATATTACCCGTTGATTTTCGTTAGTTTCTAACGATTTTTCATCCTTGCTCCGCGACAAATCAACTGCGCGGGGCCAAAAGACCAAAAGGAGGTGCAATACAAAATGGCAGAAGGAAAGAACCTGTACGAGGTCGTGATCGTCACTTCCGCGAAGCTCGGGGAAGAAGGCAGCGCGGAACTGGTGAACAAGTTCAAGGCTCTCATCGCGGAGCACGGTACTGTTGAAAGTGTTGACGATTGGGGGAAGCGCCGCTTCGCCTATCCCATCGCGAAGCAGACCGAGGGCTACTACACTCTGATTAACTTCGAGAGCGGCCCTGAGTTCACCGCCGAGCTGGACCGGCGCCTTGGCATTACCGACGGCATCCTGCGCAATCTCATTGTCAAGCGGGACCCCCGCCACGTGGCTGCCCTGAACGCCCAGAAGGCCAAGAAGGCTGAAGAGAACAACATCGATGTGGAAGCCATCGCCGTGGAAGCTGTGGAAGCTCCCGCCGCGGAATCCGCAGAGTGATTTTGAGAAAGTGAGTGCACAAACATGCTGAATGTAGCGGCTATCGTAGGAAGGCTTGCGGCCGACCCAGAACTGAGACATACTGCCTCCGGTGTGGCTGTGACCTCTTTCACCTTGGCGGTGAGCAGGAACTACTCCCGGCAGGGCGAGGAGCGCCAGACCGACTGGATTGACGTGGTGGCTTGGCGGAACACGGCGGAATTTGTCTGCAAATACTTCACCAAAGGCCAGATGATGGCGGTGACGGGTTCCATCCAGACCAGAAGCTATGAGGACCGCAGCGGCAACAAGCGCAAGGCTGTGGAAATCCAGGCCAACGATGTAAGCTTTGTGGGCTCTAAGCGGGACAACGCCGGTGGGGATGACTTTGGCCAAAGCTATGGCCAGAGCTACGCCCGGCCCAGCGCGCCCGCGCCCCAGCAGCCGGCCGCGTTCAGCGAGCCTGCCCCCGCCTATTCCAGCGGGAGCAGCGAGGATTTTGAAGAAATCCTGGGGGACGACGACCTGCCCTTCTAATGGCAGGTGCCACTCCCCGTTGACTAAAAGCAAAGGAGGCTTTTTGGCATGGCAGATAGACCCGAAAGAGAAGTCCGCCGCGGTGGGCGCAAGGGACGCAAAAAGGTTTGCAGCTTCTGCGTGGACAGAGCTGAGTTCATCGATTACAAGGACGTGGCCAAGCTGCGCCGTTTCATCTCCGAGAGAGGCAAGATCCTCCCCCGCCGTGTGACCGGCACCTGCGCGTATCATCAGCGCGCCCTGACTGTGGCCATCAAGCGCGCCCGTCATCTGGCGCTGCTGCCCTACACTTCTGACTGATTTACGTCACAATAAGAGAGGCTTTCCCAGTGGGAGGGCCTCTTTTCTCATTGTAAGGAGCGTTCTATGAAATTCTTTGACACACACGTGCACTTCTTCCCGGACAAGCTGGCAGACAAGGCGCTGCCCAAGCTGCGGGAAATCAGCCAGTGCGAGACTCACAGCGACGGCACCCGCTCCGGCACGGTAAAGAACTTCGCGGAATGGGGCTGCGCCGGGGGCATGGTGCTGCACATCGCCACCAACGCCCACCAGCAGACCTCGGTGAACAACTTCGCCAAGGAGTCCCAGCACGGGAACCTCTACTGCTTCGGCAGCGTCTACCCCTACGCGGAGAACGCGCTGGAAGAGATGGTGCGCATCAAGGAGATGGGGCTGTACGGCATTAAGCTGCACCCGGATTACCAGGAGTTCTTCATTGGCGACGAGGGGGCGCTGCCCATCTACGCCCAGGCGGAGAAGCTGGGGCTGCCCATCGCCTTCCACACCGGGCGGGACCCCCTCTCCCCCAACTTGATTCACTGCCCCGCGGACGTGCTGGGCAAGATTGCGGACCTATTCCCCAGGCTGACCATCATCGCGGCCCACATGGGCGGCATGGACACGCCCCAGGAGGCTGCCAAGCATCTGGCGGGGAAAAAGAACGTGTACTTCGACACGGCCTTTGCCTCCCATTTTTTGGACGCGGCCAGCTTTACCCAGCTGGTGAAGCTCCACGGGGCAGACAAGGTGCTCTTTGCCACAGACTGCCCCTGGAGCACCCTGCCGGCGGAAAAGGCTTTGCTGGAGGCGGCGGACCTATCCCCCAGCGAGAAGGAGCGCATTGCGTACCGCAACGCGGAGGAGCTTTTCGGCGTCACCGTTTGACATTTTTCGCGAAAGCGGGTAGAATAGAGGAAACAACTCCCCAAAGGAGACCCGCTTATGAAAAAGAAAGCTCTATCCTTGCTGCTTGCCCTGGGGCTGTGCGCTTTGTGCGCTGGCTGCACCCAGCCGGACGCCTTGACGCTGGACCTCTCCCACGGCTACGGGCAGCACACAAAGCTCATCCATTTAAACGCCAGCTCCTCCCAAAAGGCCCAGCGCCTGGAGGGCTTCTACCAGGTGCTGGAGGACGCCGAGCCTCTGGACAAGGAGTTCTCCCTGTTTACATACTATCCGGACTACCTGCTGGAGCTGAACCGCAACGGCCAAACCACCACCGCCTATGTGGACGTGAACGGCCAGTATATCGACTTCTACTACGAGGGCGAGGAGCAGCTCTACCGCTCCCACACCACCGCGGAGGAATTCCGGCAACTGGTGCATCAGAATTGAACATGAAAAAACCACCCAAGCGGCTGCTCGGGTGGTTTTTCTCTTTACTCTACGCCCTCTAAATATAGGGGGGCGTCCTCGCGGGCTAGATAGCCCTGGTTGACCATGCGGGTCTGGTAGAGCTCGGGCCAATCGTACATCAACTCAATACGCCGGTAAGGCCCATCCAGAAGAACATAAAAATAGAGGACAGTATACTCATCTACCTGCCAGCTATCGCCAAGATTTGTCTCATCGCCGGAAGAAAGCTTTTCCCAATCCTCTTCGGTTACAGGCTCCATGTTATCCTGGATGCTGCTTTGCGGCGTGCCATAAGTTTCCAGCAACGTATCATACAGGGCCCGGGCGGGGGCAACAAGGTCTTCCCCTTCCTTTTCAGGGTAATAAAGAAGATAGTATTGGCTAAATCCATAGTATTCCGTGCCCGCCGGGTCGGAGTTGATTTGGATTCGCTCCCGCAGGCGGATGGTATCCAGCTCCACATAGCGGTTGGTATCGCGCAGGCCGGGCACCAGGTCTGCCAAATCCGGCTCGGTGAGGTCTTCTTCCGACAAGCCCAGCGTATCCAGCAGGGTGTCCAGCTCGTAGCCTACAGCAGATTCCAGGGCCTCCAATTCCTCGCCAGCGGGCAGGGAAATGTCCGCCTCTTGGGCTTGGCAGCCGGTGGCCAAAAGCAGGAGAAGCCCGCACAGGCACAGCGTCAAAAGCTGCCGTAAGTTCTTTCTTGTGTTCTTTTTCATTTCATCCGCCCTCCTCTGATGGACGCAAGAATGGATTTACGATGGTTGGAACACATCCCCGTTCTGCATGGGCATCACCGCTTTCTGGTTTCTATATTTAGTATATCACAATAAACAGTATTGTCAATTATATCGGCGCAAAATTATACTTTTTTTACAACACCCCTATTTTTTCATCCTACTGGGCAATAGAAAGGCCGCCGCTGGTCCTGCGGCGGCCTTTCTGTATGGTGGGGGTTAGCGGAGGGCGTAGCGGGCGCGGTCCAAATCCTCCTTTTTGACGTAGATTTGGAACAGGGTGTTGAAGCGGGAGGAACCGCCCAAACTGCCCGTACGCCTATCTTTGGGGCCGATGGACTGGTCTTTCACCTTGTAGGGAATCCCCGCTGCCTCCAGCTTGGAGACGCCCTGGGAAAACAGGGCTGTGTCGTGGAACAGGGCCAACTCCACCCAACGGTTGAACATGTGCGCTCTCCCCTTTCTGGCGCCCTTTTTCTCTCACGGGGCGCCTCTGGTTTTAGTATACGATGGATGTCACTCCTTGGCAAGGGGGCTCACGTCTACCCGCCGCAATTTCCCGCCGCAGGGGCAGCGGTAGCGGCTGGGGTATTTCACGGCCTTGGACAAGCGCCGCCGTGGGATGAGCCGGCCGCAGCTTTGGCACTGGAGCAGGTACTTGACCGGCTCTTGGCGCAGGGGCTGGGCCGGGCCCTCCAGGGGGACGGTGCGGGTGATTTCCACCCCCAGGGCCTCCCCCACCCGCTGGGCGTAGGCCTTCCAGCGCTTGCCGTGGTTCTGGCAGCCGTAGCAGGTGTGGAGCAGCTCGTGGAGAAGGGTGGCGCGCAGCAGGGGCGCATCCTCCAGCAGCCTGGCGGACACCTGGATGGTGAACCGGCCCTCCCGGCAGACGCAGCAGCCCAGCCGCCGCTGGGCCCGGGTGTTCACCTCCACCTGGGGTGCGATGTGCTTGCCCAGGGGGATGCCGAGCTCCCGCAGCTGGGCGGACAGCTCTGCCAGAAGGGCGTCCAGTTCCTGTTTTTCCATAAGGTTCTCCTTTCCAATCTGCTGGGAAGATGGGTAGAAAAAACACGAAAAGCAGCCCGGCGGACTGCTTTCCTGTTGTGGTTGTATTGCGAAACGGGCGCTTATTTTACCAGCTTCTTCACCATGTAGATGATGCGCTGGGCGCACTCCAGCAAATCCTGGCGGGTGATGGGATAGGCGGCGCTGGGGTTGTCCAGGGCGGCCAGCAAGTCCTGGTAATCCTGGGGGCTGCCAGGCATGTGGATGTCGTTGCCCGCCTTGATGGAACCGGAGGCCCGGGCGGCGGGGTACTTGGCCTGGATGCCGGCCAGGGCGGACACCACCCAGTCGGTCATCACCAGGCCTTGGAAGCCCCACTCATCCCGCAGGCAGTCCATAATCAAGTCGCGGCGCTGGGAGGTGTGCTCCCCGTTGAGCAGGTTGTAGGAGGTCATCAAGGCATGGGGCTGGCTCTCCTTGACGGCAATCTCAAAGCCCTTGAGATAGATGTCCCGCAGGGCCCGCTGGCTGACGTGGGTGTTGGAGAGCATGCGGTTGGTCTCCTGATTGTTGCAGCAGAAGTGCTTGATGGTGGTGCCGCGGCCCGGGTGGCTCTGCACGCCCTGGGTGATGGCCGCCGTCACTTTGCCGGAGATGAGGGGGTCCTCGGAGTAGTACTCAAAGTTCCGGCCGCACAGGGGGCTGCGGTGGATGTTCAGCGCGGGGGCCAGCCACAGGTGCACCCCGAAGCGCTCCATCTCGTCGCCCACCAGGTCGCCGCAGGCACGGCAGAGCTCCAGGTTCCAGCTTTGGGCCAAGGCTGTGCCGATGGGCAGCGCCGAGCAGTATTGGTGGAGGATTTCCCCGTGGCGCTCCGGCTCCTTCTTCGCCATGGAACCCAAACCGGCGGCGGTTTCCTCGTCCATGAACTCCGCAAACCCGGGAGGCAAAGAGCCCTCCAAGGCGTAGACGCCGTTCTCGTCCTTGCCGTAGTCCTTGTTCAAGCGCAGGCCCGCGGGGCCATCGGCCATGACCAGCACCGGCAAGCCCTTGTCCTGGTAGCGGTTGGTGGTCTCACCGGCGGCGCCCACCACCTGCATGCCGGCGCTGCCAATGACGCTCTTGCTGCCCTCGTCCTGGAAGCCGCCCAGGCACACGTAGGCCAGCTCCTCGTTGGAGAGGGATTCCGCCAGCGCTTTCACGTCCTGGGGAATCTCCGGCAGGGCGGGCACAGGCCGGGGCTGGTAGGCGTCGGGCTCCACGGAAAGGACAGGCACATCCTGGGGCGCGGGGGCGGTGACGGGGGTTTCAGGCTTCCAATCCACAAAGCCGGGCTCGCCGCCCATGCGGGACAGCTGGGCCACCTGGATTTCCCCTTCCAAGCGCACCACGGCGCAGGGCTGGGTGTCCCGGCTGGAGGTGCCCAGGCGCAGCACATAGTCCCCAGCCTCCAAAATGGAGCAAGCGCTCTCCTCCGCAAAGGAGGCCAGGCTCTCCAGGGCGAAGGTCAAGGTGAGCTCCTCTTCCCCGCCGGGGGCCAGCTCGCCGGTTTTGGCGAAGGCCGCCAGCGCCTGGTAGGGCTGGTCCAGCTTGCCGCTGGGCACCGAGGCGTACAGCTGCACCACCTCTTTGCCGGGGGCGGCGCCGGTGTTCTTCACAGGCACCCGCACCGTCACCTGGGTGCCCTCCACGGCGGCCTGGGGCTGGCCCAGGGAGAAAGTGGTGTACCCCAGGCCATAGCCAAAGGGGAACAGGGGCTCTTTGCCCACGGAGTCAAAATAGCGGTAGCCCACGTAGACACCCTCGGTGTAGTGGGTGTCGTCGGGCTGGGCGAAGTCGCCCACCTGGCAGTAGTCCTCCCACTTGGCCCAGGTAGAGGCCAGCTTGCCCGAGGGATAGGCCTTGCCCAGCACCACGTCCGCCAAGGCGTCGCCCAGGGCCATGCCCGTCTGGGACAGCAGCAGGATATTCTCCACCTGGAGCACCGGGGAGAGGTCCACCACGCCGCCCACATTGAGCACCAGCAGGAGCTTGCCGTACTTCTCGCGGCAGGCCAGGATGTCCCGGATTTCCGTCTGGGTCAGCTGGAAATCCCCAGGGGCGGGGTGGCGGTCCGAGCCCTCGCCGGAAATGCGGCCCAGCACGTAGATACACAGCTCCCCTTCCCCATCCAGGGGCAGGTCGTACTCGGGCTCGGGCATGACGGCGCCCATGCCCAGCAGCAGCGCGGGGACACCCAGCTCTTTGGCCTTTTCCTTGATGCCCGCTACAAAGCCCACATGGGCCTGCTGGCGCAGGGCGCTGTAGCTCTCCAGCCAGGGCTTGGTGGTGACGGTGAACCCGGCGTTCTCCAGGCCTTCCTCCACGGTGGTGTAGTGGCGCACATTCACGTCGCCGGAGCCGGTGCCGCCCTTGATGGTCTCCCGGGCGCCGCTGCCATAGAGGGCTACCTTACAGGGGGCCTCCAGGGGGAAGGTTCCGTCGCTTTTCAGCAGGACCATGCACTCGGGGGCCAGCCGGCGCAGCAGGTCCCGGTGTTCACGCTCGTATTCGTACAGTTCCATGAAAATCCTCCTTCTGCATATTCGCCAAAGCGTTTTCCTCTATTATAATGCAAATTGACGGAAAAAGCCAGAGGGAGGACACAGTTTTTTGGTCAGGTGCCTATGGACCGGGCAAAAGGAGCGGCTTCGGCCGGAGAGGGGCGCGGGCGGAATGAGGCTCCCCACGCAGCGGGAAGCCCTTGAAAGTCCGGGAGGCCTCCAAAGGCTTTTCTCCCACGCAAAAAGATACCCACTGCAAGCACGGGCGCAAAACTGCAGAAGAAAAGAAAAACCTGCGGTGCGCGCATTGCGCACCGCAGGCGTGGTGGACCATCAGGGACTCGAACCCCGGACCGACCGGTTATGAGCCGGCTGCTCTAACCAACTGAGCTAATGGTCCCTTTCGCAGCCGGGACAGCAGCGCCGCCCGGCTGTAACTCGATTATCATACCATGTTTGAGGCGCTTTGGCAAGAGGTCCCTTTATTTTTCCCGGTGGAGAAACAGATACGCCGCGAACTGGCGCCAATCCTCCCGGCTGAGGAAATGCTTGCCCGCCCGCAGGTGGTAGCCGATGTTCCCCTGGTGGCAGGCCTGGCCCAGCTGGGGCTCCTCCCCCGCTCCCACAAGACCGGGGACGCCGGCCGCCTCGAAGGCGGGAGACGCCGCCAGGCAGCCCAAAAACTCCGCGGCGGGGTCGGACCAGAGGTCTTCCGCCGCGCTGGAGACGTACAGCTTCCGGGGGGCGATGAGGGACAGCAGGAAGTGCTGGTCAAAGGGGAGCTGCTCTGGGTCCCCGGTGCAGCTGGCGAAGCTGGGGCTGAACCAATAGGGGAACACCCGCTGGATGTCCGCGGCGGTCTCCCCCTGCTTGCCCCGGTACAAGGCAGCGCCGGAGCAGCCGGACTCGTTGGCGAACACAAACTGGAAGCGCTTGTCCAGGGCGCCGGCCAGCAGCGCGGTCTTGCCCAGGCGGGAATGGCCCGCCACAGCCACGGCCTTTTGGTCAATCTCGGGGCAGGCGGCCAGGTACTCCCGCACCACGCTGGCGCCCCAGGCCCACAGGGCCAGCTTTCCCGGGGCGGTGGGCAGGCTTCTGTCCACCTGGAACAGGCCCCCGGCTTTGGAGGTGAAATCCCCGTTGTCCGGGGAGACGTCCCCGCAGTGGAAGGAGGCCACCGCCAATCCCAAGTCGCACAGCTCCTCGGAGGGCAGGTAGGGGTCCGGCACAGCAGGGGTGAAGTTGAGAAGCACCACCCCAGGCACAGGCTGGCCTGCCTTGGGGCACACCAGGTGGAAGGGGAAAGAAAAGCCCCTCCCCTGGAAGGTGACCCAGGCCTCTACCGTGGCGTGGACAGCCTTCCCGGCAAAGGCGTCCTCCTCCCTGCGGACCACGTGGAACTCCAAGGTGTCCGGCTGGGGCGGCGGGCAGCCATATTCCTTCTCCAGCAGCAGGCGGAGGGCCTCCTCCCGGGTATAGTCGGAAAAGCGCGGCAGGTTCTGGGGGATTTTCATGGTGGGACAGCTCCTTTCGGCGTGGGCCGGTGATGGTTCCATTATAGGCGGGCGCTGCGGCTTTGTAAAGCGGGTTTCAGGCTTTTTCCGGCCGCCGGAGGGAGAAATTCTGTACCTGGTCGATGAGGAAGGAGGACAGGGTCACTGTCACCACAGAGAACAAAATGCGGTTTAGGGGGATATAGCTGAGGGAGAGGGCCAGCACGGTCAAATCTGTGAAGAGATAGGCAAAGGACAGCCGGCACTTTGCCACCTTGGAGATGACAAGGGCCAGGGCGTCGTCCCCGCCGCTGGAACCCCCTTGGCGGACAATCAGCCCCACGCCGATGCCCACGAACAGCCCGCCCAGCAGTGCCGCAGCCAAAGGCTGGCCGGAGAGGTCCGGCAGCATATAGGGGAACTGCTCCCACAGGCGGTAAAACAGGGACACGCTGGCAGTGGAAAGGACGGATATCTTTATGAACATCCCGCCCAGGTACCGCCAGGCCAACAGGTAGCAGGCAACATCCAGCACCGGAGTGATAACAGAGGGGGAAAAGCCCAGCCAATGGCCGGCCAGGAGCATGGCCCCGATGACACCGCCCTCTGTGATGCCGGCCTGCTGGTGGATATTGTGGATGCCAAAGGTGGCGATGGCAGCCCCCAGGAGAATCCAAAAGAGCTTTTTCCAGGAGAGGCCCTGGAGCAGCCGCCCCATCCACGGGGAAATGGTACGCAAACTAAAACCTCCTTGCTAAATTCCATTTCTGCTTTTATAATAAAGGATATAGTAACTATATTGTCAAGGGGGATTGTATGGAAGACTACTTTTCCATTGGGGAGCTTTCCCGGTATCAGAACATCTCCAAGCAGACGCTGATTTTCTACGACAAGCTGGGGCTGTTCCATCCTGCCTATGTGGACCCCAACAACGGATACCGCTATTACACCGCCCGCCAGCTGGACGAGCTGGACACCATCCTCATTTTAAAGAAAAGCGGGCTGTCTTTGCAGCGCATCAAGGAACTGCTGGAGCACTACACCACCGAGAGCAGCCAGAAGGTGCTGCGGGAACAGCTGGGGGCCATCGACCGCCAGATGGAGGAGCTGCGTTTGCTGCGCAGCCGCCTTTCCCAGCGGTGCTCCCAGCTGGAGGACGCCAACCTCCACAAGGGGGAGCCGCCCCGGCTGGAAGTGCTGGAGGAGCAGTACCTGCTCACCCGGCCGGTGGAGGCCCCCTACTCCCTGCGGGAAATCAGCATTGCCACCAAGCAGTGCTTTGCCCAGGCGTTTCAAGAGGAGCTGCCCATCTTCTTCCAAAGCGGGGTGCGGGTGCCCTTGGAGCGCATTTTGGCAAAGCGCTACACAGAGGCGTCCACGGCCTTCCTGCCCATTGAGAAAACCAGCCGGGCGGGGAACATCCAGCGGCTGCCTGGGGGGCTGTGCGCCACCCTGTACCACCGGGGAGACTATCTCTCCATTGGCGCCACGTATGAAAGGCTGCTGGCCTTCTGCCGGGAGCGGCGGCTGAAACTGCTGTCGGATTCCTACGAGTTTTGCGTAAACGACTACATCACCACGGGGGACGAGAGCGAGTACATCACCCAGATTCTCTTTTTTGTGGAACGGGAGGCGGCGGTATGATTCCCCTTTCTTTCGGCGACATCGCTTTGCTCAACCACCTGCTGGAGGAGTGGGGCACCCGGTACCAGGTTCGGTGGAAGGACAGCTTCACCGCCTGCCTGGAGCCTCCAGGGGAATGCTGCTTTACCCCGGAGCTCCAGCGGGAAGCCCTGGGGCTGGTGGAGAGGTTCTACCGGGAAAAGGGCCTAGCCGTGGTGTTCTCCCCGGACAAACTGTTTTTTTCGGTAAAGAGGCAGGAAGGCCCCGGTAAACCAGGCTGCCCCGCAGAATAGGGCAGCCTGGTTTCGCATCGGGAGGGAGCGCGCTCTTTGACAATGTTATATTTATACAAATTCATTTTATTTGTATGTATAAAAAGTCGGAAAAGCAACAGCCTCTCCTGGAAAAATCAACAAAAGCTTGTTGATTTGCACGATTATATCGGATTTTCAACATCCGTTTCCAGGAGAATCAACAATTTTGTTCACAACCCCATCACGAAACTTTCCTAGAATGATTTTTGAAATAACCCCGGCAGGGGACGAAAGGAGTTCTTTGAAAGTGACGAAACTAGTGTCGCATTCCTTTTCTTCCAGACATAACAATACCCCCTGATGTAGTACTTC
>ERZ1643250.2032-NODE-2032-length-15937-cov-8.067624_pt1 | contig 15937 bp, 16 predicted proteins | sample MGYA00579262_ERZ1643250 | MGnify/ENA primary metagenome ERZ1643250 (study PRJEB29033, sample SAMEA4952265) | chicken gut metagenome | biome: Broiler Chicken; feature: Gastrointestinal Tract; material: Caecum | place: Ireland | collected 2018 | study: Broiler... | reverse complement strand
TACAGGATCACACGGCGCGGCTTTTCCGCGATCTGCCGGATCGGGCGGCAGGGCGCCCCGACCGCCAGCATCCCTGCGGGGATGTCTTTCGTGACCACGCTGCCCGCGCCGATCACGGCGTTGTCCCCGATCGTCACGCCCGGCAGCACCTGCACACCCATTCCGATCCATACATTGTTTCCAACCGTGATCGGCTTGGCGTATTCCAGCCCGGCATTGCGCTGCGCAACATCCACCGGGTGCCCGGCTGTGGAAAAGCAGCAGTTCGGGCCAATGAACACATGGTCGCCGAATGTGCCGGGAGCTTCGTCCAGGATCACAAGGTTATGGTTGGCATAAAAGCCCTGCCCGGTGCGGATATTGTAGCCAAGATCCACATAAAACGGTGGTACGATCACAATGTCATCATGACATACGGCAAGCAGCGTGCGAAGCAGGCGCAGACGCTCCTCCGTCTGGCTGCTGCGGGTCAGGTTATAGTCCAGGCACAGATCCTTTGCGCGGGCCCGTTCCTGCAGGATCTCCGGATCATAGTTTGCGTCATACAGCAGCCCTGCAGCCGCTTTTTCCTTCTCCGTCATCTTTCCTTCACCCCTTAGTTTTGATGGCGCACCAGTTCGTAGTCATCTCCGGAACGGTAGTACGGACACGCTCCTCCGCGTTCTATCAGGCGGTAAAACTCATCCTCGTCCAGATATGCTTCGCAAATGTACTCATCCATCTCGTCATCGTAAACATTGTAAACGCAGTCCTCACAAGTTCCGGCCACAGTGCACACCTTCTTTTGTTACAGTCTGATAAAAGGATACCATACTTTGTGAAAAAGTTCAAACAGATGCTTTATATTTTGTGCAGAATGTGCTATGATGAAGCGGGAAAAACCAACAGGAGCGTGAAACCCAATGAAGCTGTATACATATCAAATCAACAACGACGGCGTCGACCGCATCGGCGTAGAATGTTCCGGCTGGCGCGGCATGCTGTGGCCGCTTGAGGCGTTCGGCCTCAAGTTCAGGGACATGCACGACTTGATCTGCCATATCACCCCGGCACAGCTTTCCCGCATCGCAGATGCGGAAAATGCGACCGAGGGCAATGCACTGCGGCTGACGAACGTGCGCCTGCGCTCGCCGATCCCGCATCCGGAGCAGGACATCGTCTGCCTTGGCATCAATTATGCCGACCATGCGGTCGAATCCGCGCGTTTCCATGAGCAGTCCTTCCTGCTGAGCCGGGAAAAAGCGACCTATTTCAGCAAGCGTGCTTATGAGACGACGGGCAGCGGCGACCCGATCCCGTCCTACGAAGGCCTGGTGACCGAACTGGACTATGAGGTCGAACTCGGCGTGGTTATCGGCAAGGATTGCAGAAAGGTCAGCCAGAGCGAGGCGCCGAATTATATCTTCGGCTACACGATCGTCAACGATGTGTCCGCCCGCAATCTGCAGACCGAGCATAACCAGTGGTATTTCGGCAAGTCGCTGGACGGCTTTACCCCCATGGGGCCGTGCATTGTGACAGCGGACGAGATCGCGTTCCCGCCCGCGCTCGCCATTTCCTCGACTGTCAACGGCGAGGTGCGGCAGAACAGCAACACCGACCACCTGCTGCACTCGGTCGCAGAGATTATCTCCGAGCTGTCGCAGGGCATGACGCTGCGCGCAGGCACAATCATCGCTACCGGCACACCAGCGGGCGTGGGCATGGGCTTTACGCCGCCGAAATTCCTCAAAAAAGGCGACGTTGTTACCTGCGAGATCGAAGGCATCGGCAAGCTGACCAATACTGTGGAATGAGCAAAGGAGGGCGGCAATGGACAAGCCCAAACAGATGATCGTTGTGCGCCGCGACCTGAAGATGCGCAAGGGCAAGATCGCCGCGCAGGCAGGGCATGCCTGCGTGACCGCCGTCCTCGCGGCTCTCGAGCGCGAAGGGCGGCTGTCGCAGGTGCATGCCGAAAACGGCGGCATCTCCCTGCTGCCGTCCGGACAGCCTGCCACGCCGCTCAGTGAATGGTTCGCGCGGGGCGTGGCCAAGGTATGCCTGTATGTAGACTCCGAGGAGGCGCTCCTTGCGGTCGACCGCAGGGCAAAGGAAGCCGGGCTGATCTCCGCCCTGATCTGTGACAACGGCATCACCGAGTTCCACGGCAAACCGACCTATACCTGTCTGGCGTTTGAACCTGCGCTGCCTGAAACGGTGGACCCGATCACCGGAGAGTTGCCGTTGTTCTAATATGCGCACCGCACTCAGCCGCTGGCCTTTGAACAAACGAAAACGCATCGCAGCAGTGCGATGCGTTTTTTGTCTGCTTTTTTGCTCAGTCCCGCTTTCTTCGGCCGTAGCCCATGTCCTGCAGCAGATTGCTCAGCACATGCAGCCGCTCGGCAAGCAGCTCATCGTCCCGCGAGAGGGCTTCGGAAAACAGCCGGATATCCTCGTCGATCATCGGGTTATCCGTGCATACAGACACGGTCATCGCATCCCCCTGCACGCCGATGCGGTCGATCTGCGGCTCTTCCTCGTCATAGAGTTTGGGATAGCGGTAGGCATCTGCAAAATAACCGCGCGCACGGCAGATCAGGATCGCCAGATCGAGCACGCGGTGCAGCGGCAATTCCTCGGACTGGCGCGACCATTTTTCGCCCGTATAGCGCCACACCTTGGCGGAGATATCCACACGGCCGCGGTCGTTCCACTGCGCCAGACCGAGCGACAACCCCTTTGCATCGCTGTGATAGGCGGTACGGCCATCTACTTCTTCATAATTTTCTACTGTGATTACCGGTTTGTGCTTAAGTGTAGTCGGTATCTTCATCTGTTTCTCACTTTCCATTAAGAAAATTAGTAAATTAGTAATTTAGTTAATTCAGTATAGCACAGCCCATATCGGTTGTCAATGCAAACATGTAAAAGGGATCGGAAACGCTGTTTCCGATCCCTTTTTGTTTCATCCATGTATTACTGTACCGCTTCCACGGTCTCGACGCCGTTCTCGCGGTAGGTATAGACGGTAAAGCCGCTGTAGCTCCAGATGCCGTCCTCACCCTCTCCCATGCAGCTGGGCGAATAGCTCTTGGAGTTTGGCGAACCCAGCGCACTCTCGAGCGCGGATGCCGAGCCGCCGATATAACCGGAGGCCTGTGCAGCGGTCGGGGCGGCCGGTTCCGGCTCGGGCTCCGGGGCAGGTTCCGGCTCGGGCGCAGGTGCCGGAGCCGGCGTGCTGGTCTGCGGTTTGCTTGCCGTGCTGTTGCCCGTGCTGGGGGCAACAGCAGAGCCGCTGCCCTTGTTAGATGAGGTATTTCCCGACGTACTTCCAATCCCCGACGAGGTGGTGCTGCCGGCAGTCGTGCTGCTGCCTGAGCCGGATGCCGCGCCCTGCTGGGTCTGCTGTGATGTGGGCTGATCCGCGTCCGCCTGATCGTTGTCCGCCGCATCCTTTTCGGCCTGTTCGTCCTTCTCCGCGGTATCCTCGTGCTTGACCGTCTCTACGGTTTCCGTTTTGCCCTCAGTACTGTCCGCTTGGGCGTTATTGCCGCCACCGCAGGCAGCCAGGCTGCCGCACAGCGCCAGTGCAAGCAGGAATGCAGTCCATTTTTTCATTTTCTTTATCCTCCTGTAGCGTTCTGTTCATTCGACGGAATCCGTCTGCGTTTGGTTCCCGAAATCCGGGGGATATTTGAGCAAATTCGCCAGGTTGCGCTCGACAATCTCCACGACCACCGTGTCCCCCGCCTGCACCTGCGTAAGCGGATAGGGCATCTGGCGCGTGATGGTCGCCTCACGGAAGTCCTCCGCCATAAAGGGATAGAGCGCATTGCCGAACGAATCGCGGAACAAGAGCAGCCGCCCGTTCGGCGCGTCCGGCTTCGTGGTCTGGATCAGGATATCCTCCGCTGTCCGCGGCTCGCTGACATGGGTAAAGCTCGTTTGATACTGCTGCTGCGCCTCAAGCGCCGTCCCCTTGGGATAGAGCATTCCATACAGGTCGCCGCGATGCGTGTTTTCCGTGGTATATGCCGCCTGCGCGAATGCCGTATGCGGCAGCCCAAGCGCCTCCATCAGGAAATCGTGCGCAAGCGCCGCACCGCGGTTGGTCCAGTGCGAGTCGGTTTGGAGGTAAAGCACCTCGTCCTGCGCGGACAAAAAGGCGAACAGGTCTGCATAGTTGACCCCGTATTCCTCGAGCAGGGGCTTTAGCTTCTCATAGTTGTCCTGCCCGCTGCTTTGCAGATAGCGCGCGGGCATGTGCTCCGGATAGAGCGAATTTTTATTGGGTGCGATCGTGAACACGAACCGCGCGCCGCGCGCTTCACAGAACGCCTGCATGTCCGCTATGGTCTGCGCGATCTGCCGCACCTCTTCGTCGCTCAGCGTCGCGCGGTTCTGGTAGTCGTCCAGCGTCTCGGCATAGTACAGCCAGCCGTCCGTGCCGTAGATCACGTCCTCCGCCGGTGAAGTGGCAAGCACTTTGGTCTGCAGCGTCGCGTTCGCGGTCACCATCTCCTGCCGCAAGGCGAAATGGTCGGCAATGTAGTCGGTCACCTGATCGAGCACTTCGGTGTTCCAGCTGCCGTCCTCATTTTTGAGCTGCGGCACAGCGGTCAGGCGCTCGTTTGCCGCGGCCTCGGTCGGCGGCAGAAACAGCATGCCCGCTGAGGGGATGATACAGAGCAGCAGGAAGGCTGCGGTAAAAATCTTGTATTTCATGCGGCCCTCCTCAGAAACGGAAATAGATAAACGGGTTAAACGTTCCCGCCGACAGGTTGAACATGCACAGCACGAGCAGTACCAATGCGCCCGCGAGCGTCACCGTGTCGTTCTTCGGCTGGAACCGCTTGGATACCGGGAAGCTGAGCGCCAGCGCAAAGGCCAGCGTGAGCAGGAACACCGGCGTCAGCCGGGCGCACACGGCCGCGGTGCCTGCCCATTCCAGACCGACGCCGGTGAACATGGCCGCAAACATCGCGCCCGCCTGCGCGAGCGTGTCCGCGCGGAACAGCGTAAAGCCCAGCACCACGACGAGCAGCGTATACACCCGCCCCGTCAGCCTGCCTTTGAACCGCTTCACCGGCAGCGCTCCGCAGTCCTCCAGCACCGAAAACAGGCCGTGCCACAGCCCCCAGAGCACAAAATTCCAGCTTGCGCCGTGCCACAGTCCGGTGGCGAAAAACACAAGAAAACGGTTGACCCAGGTGCGTCCGCGGCCCTTCCGGTTGCCGCCCAGCGGGATATACAGGTAATCGCGGAACCAGGTCGACAACGAGATATGCCACCGCCGCCAGAACTCCTTGATCGTGGTCGAAGCGTACGGATAGTTGAAGTTCTCCAGGAAGTGAAACCCAAACATGCGGCCCATGCCGATGGCCATATCGCTGTAGCCGGAAAAATCGAAGTAGATCTGCAGGGTGTAACAGACCGCGCCCGTCCAGGCGGCGAACATGCCGATCTCCCCGGCGGGCAGGGCGAACACCGTGTCCGCCATCTGCCCCATCGCGTTGGAGACCAGCAGCTTTTTGGCAAGGCCGCAGATAAACCGACGGATGCCCAGTGCGGTCTCCTGCGGGGTGGTATGCCGCGCGTCGATCTCCTTTTCGATATCGTGGTATTTGACGATCGGCCCCGCGATCAGCTGCGGGAAATAGGAGATATACAGCAGCACCTTGGAAAACGAACGCGAGACCAGCGTCCGGTCGCGGTACACGTCGATCACGTAGGACAGTCCCTGAAAGGTGAAAAACGAAATGCCGATCGGCAGCGCAATGCCGGTCAGCGGCAGCGACAGTCCGAACAGGCTGTTCACCGTTCCAATGGCAAAGTCCGCGTATTTGTATACCGCCAGCATGCCGATCCCGCCAGCGACTGCAATCCCCACGCCGAGCCGGGGATACCGCCCCGCTGCCAGCAGGCCGCACAGGTAGTTGAGCAGCACGGACACAAGCAGCAGCGGCAGATACACCGGCTGGCCGAATGCATAGAAAATCAGGCTCGCCGCGAGCAGCAGCGCGTTCTTCAGCCGCACGCCGCGCGCCAGGCGGTCCAGCAGGAATACTGCGGGCAGAAAAACAAACAGAAAGATCGCCGAACTGAAAACCATGTGATAATTTCCTTTTTCTCTTTATTATGCCTGCTCTGTGCCGCTTTTAGCCTCCCGCACGTAGTTGGCCACCGCAATGCCGCCGCTGACGAGCATGAGCGCCGCCAGGTTGCGCAGTGTAAAGATATTCTCCCCCAGCACAAGCGCGGAGAAGACTGCACCGAATACCGGGATCAGGAAGCCAAAAACCGTGACTTTGCCGACCGGGAACTTACCGAGCAGCGCTGTCCAGATCGTAAACGCCGCCGCAGACAGCACGATCATATAGCCGAGCAGCAGCACGCCGGGCAGCGTCACCGCGCCCAGCCAACCGCCGCCCGCAGCGCCGATCCCACCGAGCAGCAGGCCGCCCAGCAGCAGCTGCCAGCCGGTCAGCAGCATGGGGTCGCGGCCCGGGGTGAAGATGCGGGAAACCAGCGCGCCCGCTCCTGCTGATGCCGCAGACAGCAGCACCAGCCCATCCCCTGCGAGATTGAAACCGTTCAACCCGCCCAGGCCCAACACGAGCACACCCGCAAAGCCGCAGATACAGCCAAGCGCCTTTTGACGGTTGAGCTTATCGTTTTGCAGGAACAGATGGGCAAAGATGAGTGCAAAAAAGGTCTGCGTCCCCGAGAGGACCGATCCTTTTGTCCCCGTCGTTGCAGACAGCCCAATATAATAGCACACATACTGAAGCATGCTCTGGAACAGGCTGATCCACAGGATCGGCTTCCACTCGCTGCGCACCGGTAAAATGCGGTGTCCCTTAAGCTTTGCAGCGACCAGCACCAGCACGCCGGCCAGCGCGAACCGCCAGCCCGCAAACAACAGCTGGGAAAACGAGGCGTCCGCCGCGATCTCAAACAGCTCGTAACCCTTTTTGATACATGGGGCTGCACTGCCCCACAGTGCGGTGCAGAGCACCGCAGGCATGTATAATTGACGCAGCAATGCGCCTTTTTGTTCCGACATTTTATTTCCCTGCTCCCAAAAAATTATCATGCTGCCAGTATAGCATCTTTCCCACGCTCCCGCAAGCAAGGGCGGTTTATTGGACATCGGATATGCTATCCTGTAAATAAAGAGAGGTGAACAGCATGATCTACTGTTGTCAAACCAAATGCTGCCACTTTTTGTTCCATGGCAGCGGACACACGGCCTCCTGCCCGGACTGCGGCAAAAAACGAATCCGCCCCGCCACGCGTGCAGAGCGCGCCGCCTACTTCCGCCAACGCACCGAAGCGCTGTACAGCACCCGCCGTTCCGGGTAAGTACAGCAAAAGACCTTCCGAACCATTCCGGAAGGTCTTTTACATACCGTTTTCACTTAGCATTCTCTTTTCGACTCCTTCGGGCAGCCACGCCGCCGTAATGTCATCACATTACTTGGCAGCACGACGTGCCTTGCGGGACATCGTCTTGACGCGGTTTGCGTTCAGATCCAGCGTACGGACTGCAACCAGATCGTTGAAGTAACCCTTCATCATTGTTTGTCACGCTCCTTTGTGTGATATTATGAGACCGTTTTCCTGATCTCTATCATTATCATACACGGCGCGACAACTGAAAACAAGCGGCAGCTTTTATGAATATTGTATAATAAACACGATATATATTTGTGCATAATCACATTTTCTATTAACATTTTGCACACAAATAACCATAATGTACTATTAAAATTAACAGTTTTTAGCGATATTCCGCCGCCAGCTTTTCGAACAGAGGCAGCGCGCGGCGGATCGTATCTGTCGCAACGCAGTAGGAAATACGCATGTGTCCCGGAGCCCCGAAATCTGTGCCCGGCACAACCAGCAGGTCGTATTTCTTCGCCCGCTCGCAGAACGCGCGGTCGTCCGGCTCGAGTGTCTGCGGGAACAGATAGAACGCGCCTACGGGCTTGACACAGCGGTAGCCCATCGCGGTCAGCCTGTTGTACAGCAGGTCGCGGTTGGTCTTGTACACCGCCAGATCGCCGGTCAGTCCGGTGCAGCGCGCCACGACGCGCTGGAACAGGCTGGGCGCGCACACATAGCCGAGTGCACGGCCCGCGCCGCACACTGCGGCGTACAGATCGGCACTGTCCGCCGCCTGTGGCGGCACAAGCACATAGCCGATGCGCTCACCCGGCAGGGAGAGCGACTTGGAATAGGAGTAACAGACGATGGTATCGTCATAGAAATTCGGAACAAATGGCACCTGTACGCCGTCGTATACCAGCTCGCGGTAGGGCTCATCCGAGATCAGGTAGATCGGGTGGCCGTACTGTTTTTCTTTCTCCCGCAGCAGCTCAGCCAGCCGGCGGATGGTCTGCTCGGAATACACCGCGCCCGAGGGATTGTTGGGCGAGTTGATGACGACCGCCTTGGTATGTTCGTTCAGGCGCTGCCCGAGCGCGTCAAAGTCGATCTGGAAATCCTGCACGGACGGCGGCACGACAACGGCCTTTGCGCCCGCGCCGCTCTCGATGAACATCAGGTATTCCGGGAAGTACGGCGCGAGTACTGCGATCTCGTCCCCCGGGCAGGCCACGGCCTTGAACGCACAGGACAGCGCCGCCGCCGCACCCACGGTCAGGTACAGGCTGTCGCCCGTATACGCGGTGCCGAAGCGGCGGTTCAGGTCGTCCGCCAGCGCTGTGCGCACATCCGCTGCGCCCTGCGCAGAGGTATAGCCGTGCAGCGCGACCGGGTCGCCTGCGGCCTCCTCCAGAATCGCCTGCCGCACCGCGTCCGGCGCGGGTACGTTCGGGTTGCCGAGCGAAAAGTCGAATACATTCTCACGGCCTACCACCGCAGCGCGCTGGTTGCCGTATTCAAAAAGCTCACGGATGGTCGAGCGGTTGTTGCCCAGCGCGGCCATGCTTTGGTTTACCATCAGGAAACCTCTCCTTTCTGCTGTGATTTATTATAGCACAGTGCGAAAGCATTTGGCAACCAATCCTTCGCATGCATACGTTTCCACAACGCTGTCAGAAATACCGCCTGACACGCTTCATGTACGCCCGATAGGGCGCGCCGAAGGCCTGGATGCACCACCGCTCCTCTGACAGGATGATCCAAGGAAATCACAAAAAGAAATACAAAGCATCCCAGCAGCCACGACTGTACCAGCAGCGCACAACCGGCAAAAAGCAGGTCATAAGAAACATACATCGGGTTGCGTGAAAAACGGTAGACCCCGTTTTCGTGAAATCCTGAATCCGAAGGCGCGGCAAAATCAATGACAGAAGCGATACACAGCAGCAATCCCAGCAGATAACAGGCAGCGCCTGTACAGCATAACCAGGACCGCTCCATTCTGACAGAGAAAAACAGCAGCCCAATCAAAACCACTGCATTGGCAAGCTGATAGATCATATATGCCGCGCGCTCTGCCCCGATCCGCGGCGGAAAATATGCCGCCCGCACCACAGCCTGCCGGTCGATCACGCGTATCAGACCGAAGCGCACAAGCAGAAAGGGTATGAGCAGGATAAACCCATTCATCTCACCCACGCCCTCTCCCGTATTATTCCAGCTTCATCTGCTTTTCCGGCAGATCGTCGTCGGTCAGCAGCGCGCCGATGGATGGGATGCTGCGGCAGCGGTAGCGCCCGTTGTCAGACAGCCCCGCCTCCTCCATGCGGCAGGCGCGCGTGATCGTGTGCTTGCCGCGCAGTACCATGGCCTGCACGCCCTGCGTCGAGCGGCTGGCCTTGATGTCCAGCATGTTCGCGCGGAAGGTCAGCGCGCGGTTTGCGGTCGAGAACATAGTGATCTCGGTCTCCTCATCCACCGGATGGAAGAACGCGACCGCGGGTGACTTGCCCGAGTACGCACCTGTCAGGCGGCGGCGGTTGGTCTTGGTCTCAAAGGATTCGAGCGAAAAGCGCGCGGCCTTGCCGTTTTGGAACACAATGACCATGTTGCCCTTGTAGTCGCCCGGCAGCAGCGCATAAACCGGCATTTCGCCCTCGTCCATGCCCAGCTTGGAGGCAAGGTAGTCGCCCAATACAGACGCCTTGCAGTCGTCAAAGTCATACAGATGCGCCTTGTACGCCTGCTGCATGTTGGTGAAAAAGATAATCTCCGCCTTGTTGGTCGCCTCGGCCTCCCAGGCCACCTCGTCGCCCTCCTTGAGCTTGTGCTCCTGCGACATGCGCCACGACTGCGGCGTGATCTTCTTGAAGTAGCCCTCGCGCGTGAGGAACAGCAGTACCGGATAATCCTCGATGTGGTCCTCCTCGTCAAACTCGGTCACCGCTTCCGCGGTCACAATGCGGGTTTTGCGCTCGGAGGGGTACTTTTTGATGACCTGCTCAAGCTCCTTGACAATAATATTCCGGATCTTCGCCTTGGATTTTACGATCTCCTCGAGCTTTGCGATCTCCTTTTCGAGCGCTTCGGTCTCCTGCGTGCGCTTGAGGATATATTCCTTGTTGATGTTGCGCAGGCGGATGTCCGCAATGAACTCCGCCTGGATCTGGTCGATCCCGAACCCGATCATCAGGTTGGGGATGACCTCGGCGTCCTCCTCGGTCTCACGGATGATCTTAATTGCCTTGTCGATATCCAGCAGGATCTTGCGCAGGCCGTGCAGCAGATGCAGCTTGTCCTTTTTCTTGTTCAGGTCGAAGAACACGCGGCGGCGCACGCATTCCGTGCGCCAGGCTGTCCACTCGTCCAGCAGCTCGCGCACGCCGAGCACGCGCGGCATGCCGCCGATCAGCACATTGAAATTGCAGGAAAAGCTGTCCATCAGCGGCGTCATCTTCATCAGCTTTGCCATCAGCTTGTCCGGGTCCGTGCCTCGCTTGAGGTCGACCGCAATCTTGAGGCCGGAAAGGTCGGTCTCGTCGCGCACATCCGCAATCTCGCGCACCTTGCCGGATTTGACCAGCTCAGCGATCTTGTCGATGATCGCTTCGATCGTGGTCGTGTACGGGATCTCGGTGATCTCGATCAGGTTTTCCTTTTTGTTATACGCCCATTTGGCGCGCACCTTGAATGAGCCGCGGCCGGTCTCGTAGATCGCGCGCATCTCGGCCTCGTCATAGATCAGCTCGCCGCCGGTCGAAAAGTCCGGCGCAGGCATGGTCGAGAGCAGGTCGTGCTCCGGGTTTTTGATATATTCGATCGTCGTGCGGCACACCTCGCTGAGGTTGAAGCCGCAGAAATTGGACGCCATGCCGACCGCAATGCCCGTGTTCGCGGACACGAGGATGTTCGGGAAGGTGGTCGGCAGCAGCACCGGCTCCTTCATCGTGCCGTCGTAGTTGTCCATGAAATCGACCGCGTCCGTGTCGATGTCGCGGAACAGCTCGGCGCAGAACGCATCCAGCTTGGCCTCGGTGTAACGCGGTGCGGCGTACGCCATGTCGCGCGAATACACCTTGCCGAAGTTGCCCTTGGAGTCCACGAACGGGGTCAGCAGCGCCTCGTTGCCGCGCGTCAGGCGCACCATGGTCTCGTAGATCGCCGCATCGCCGTGCGGGTTGAGTTTCATGGTCGAGCCCACGATGTTCGCGGACTTGGTGCGGTTGCCGTTCAGCAGCCCCATCTTGTACATGGTGTACAGCAGCTTGCGGTGCGACGGCTTAAAGCCGTCGATCTCCGGGATCGCGCGCGACACAATAACGCTCATCGCATACGGCATATAGTTCTCGCGCAGCGTGTCCGTGATGCGCTGATCAACCGAGGGATGCTCCTTATATTGTTTTATCTCAGGTTTTTTCGCCATTCCGGCCCTCCGTTATTTCTGTTTTTTTGCGCGGCGCGCCGCCCAACAGCTGGCCAAACGGCAGTTTGGACAGTGCAAGGGCGATCAGCAGGCCGCCGGTAAAAGTCATCAGGTAGCTTTGCCACAGCCTGAGGTAGATCACCGGGTCCTGCCGGACTGTCCATTCGTTCCACAGGCGCATGATCAGCGGGTGTGACAGGTACAACGCAAAGGACAGGCGGCTCAGCGACCGCACCGGCCGCGGCACATCCTTTGTCAGGCTGCACAGCAGCCACAACAGCAGGCCGGTTGTAAACACGTAAACCGTCAGATCCGGCCGCAGCGACAGCCCATTGATTCCTGGGAAGCGCCGCGCCACGGCGACGGCCGCCCACGCGCTCAGCGCCCAAAGCGCCGCCGCCCCTGCCAGCTGCAGCCAGCCTGTCTTTTCCGGCATCCTGTCCCGGCGGCGCAGCCACAGTCCTGCCACATAAAACAGCAGGTACGGCACAAAGGTCCGCGTATAGGGGATCGGCAGCGCAGGCAGCGACCACAATGCCAGCCAGTCGCCGCAGATCAACACCTGCATGGCAAGCGTGACCAGCGCGGACACAGCCAGCGTGATGTTGGGCGCGCGCCGCACCGCCCGGTACAGCGGCACATACAGGATCTCTAACTGGATCAGTACAATGATGAAGTACAGATGGATGTAGGCGCCCCCACTGACCAGATCCCACAGGGGCGTTTCATGCGGCTTGCCGAAAAACGCCTCAACCGCCAGATAGATCAGCGACCAGAGCACAAACGGCGGCAGGATGCGCTTCATCCGTTTGGCGAACAGCTTGAGCGGCGCGCTGATATCCTGATCGTCTCCCCCATGTCCAAAGCCGGACAGCAGAATAAACAGCGGCACGGCAAAACGCGCCAGCACATTGCACAGCGCCGCGATCGTCCCGGCCCTGCCGGCCGATACGTGAATCATCACGACCCCGGCAGCAGCTGCTGCACGCAGCCCGTCCATCTGCGGATAGCGTTTTCTCACCGTTCCGCTCCCTTCTCTTTCCTTACGATATATCTGCCAGTTCCAGGTACTGTGCCCCGTTCTCCGCGATATACTCCTTTCGGCCGGACAGGTTGTCGCCCAGCAGCAGATCGAACATCTCGCTCGTTGCCTTCGCATCATCCGGCGTAATGCGGATGAGGCGGCGCGTCTCAGGGTTCATCGTGGTCTCCCACATCATATCCGCCTCATTTTCGCCCAGCCCCTTGGAGCGCTGGATGAGCAGCTTTTTGCCCTCGAGCTTTTTGAGGATCGCAGCCTTTTCGCTCTCGTCGAACGCGAAATAGCTCTTGTCTTTATAGGTGATCTCATAAAGCGGGGACTCCGCGATATACACATAGCCCTGCTCGATCAGCGTCGGCACCAAGCGGTACAGCATGGTCAGAATCAGCGTGCGGATCTGGAAGCCGTCCACATCGGCATCCGTGCAGATGATGATGCGCCGCCAGCGCAGCGCCTCGAGATCGAACGCATTCAAGTCCTTTGCTGCCTTGCCGCGCACCTCCACGCCGCAGCCGAGCACCTTCAAAAGGTCGGTAATGATGTCGTTCTTGAAAATCTTGTCGTAATCCGCTTTGAGGCAGTTCAAAATCTTGCCGCGCACGGGCATGATGGCCTGAAACTCGCTGTCCCGTCCCTGCTTGACCGAGCCAAGCGCGGAGTCGCCCTCCACGATATACAGCTCACGGCGCGTCACGTCCTTGGTACGGCAGTCGACGAACTTCTGCACGCGGTTAGCGAGGTCGATGTTGCCGGACAGCTTCTTTTTGATGTTGAGACGCGCCTTTTCCGCCTGCTCTCGGCTGCGCTTGTTGATGAGGATCTGCTCGGCGATCTTGTCCGCCTCAGCCTTGTTCTCAATGAAGTAGATCTCCAGCCCCTGCTTGAGGAAGTCGGTCATCGCCTCCTGGATGAACTTGTTGGTGATGGCCTTTTTGGTCTGGTTCTCATACGAGGTCTGGGTGGAAAAGCAGTTGGTCACCAGCACAAGGCTGTCCATCACATCCTGAAACGTGACCTTGCTCTCACTCTTCGTATATTTGTTATTCTGCTTCAGGTATGCGTCGATCGCGGAGACAAACGCCGAACGCACCGCCTTGTCCGGTGCGCCGCCGTGCTCCAGCCAGGACGAGTTGTGATAATACTCGATCTTGGACACCGCAGACGAAAAACAAAACGCGCAGGACAGCTTGACCTTGTATTCCGCCTTATCCGCGCGGTCGCGGCCGCGGCGCTCGCCCTCGAGGAACTGCACCGAAGTCAGCGGGTTTTCCCCCGCAAGCTCGGTGACATAGTCCACAATACCATTCTGATAGAGAAACTCCGTGGTCTCAAACTTGTTACCCGCCTGGTTTTTGAGCACAAATTTGATATGGCTGTTGACTACCGCCTGCCGCTTGAGCGTGTCCAGATAGTAGTCCACCGGGATATTGATATCCGTGAACACCTCAAGGTCGGGCTTCCAGCGGATTGTGGTGCCGGTCTTTTTGCTGTTTGTAGGCTTTTTATGAAAGCCCTCCTTGGTGCCGGTTTTGTTTTCGCCCTTTTCAAAGTGCAGGGTGTACTCAAACCCGTCGCGCACCACGGTCACGTCCATGTATTCCGAGGAATACTGGGTCGCGCAGGTGCCGAGGCCGTTCAGGCCAAGCGAAAACTCATAGTTTTCGCCTGTGTCGTTTTTATATTTGCCGCCTGCGTACAGCTCGCAGAACACCAGCTCCCAGTTATAGCGTTTCTCGTTCTCGTTCCACTCGACCGGGATGCCGCGCCCGTGGTCTGCGACTTCGATCGAGCCGTCCGCGTAGCGGGTGGTGACGATCTCGGTGCCGTAGCCCTCGCGCGCCTCGTCGATCGAGTTGGACAGGATCTCGAACACCGCGTGCTCGCAGCCCTCCAGACCGTCCGAACCGAAGATGACGCCTGGGCGCTTGCGCACACGGTCCGCGCCCTTGAGCGAGGAAATGCTCTCGTTGCCGTATGACGGTTTCGCTTTGCTCATATATCTTCAAACTCCTGTTGCAGCAGCTTACTGAATTCCATAACTAATATATTATACGCTGTTTTCGTGATTTTTTCAATTGTTTCCTGTGTTTGTTGTCTCATAGCGCGATATCAATCTATTGCACGATGCCGCTCCCCGCTTCGCTGCGTCTTGCGTACCCCGGGCTGCTGTGCTATGATACTGGCAGATAAGAGGTGGTATGCTGTGAAGCGCTGTATTGCAGTCACCGGAATAGCAAACGGATCATATTTTATCAGGAGGTATCCCATATGTCTATTCCGGAAAATACAATCTATCCCCGCACGGGCGACCGTGAAACCGTCTATCTGAAAAACGTCGTCACCGATCCGAACATCACGGTCGGCGACTGGACGATGTACAACGATTTTGTAAACGACCCGCGGCAGTTCGAACGGAACAACGTGCTGTACCACTATCCGGTCAACCGGGACCGGCTGGTAATCGGCAAATTCTGCTCGATCGCCTGCGGCGCGCGTTTCCTGTTCACCAGCGCCAACCACACCTTGCGTTCGCTTTCCACCTATCCATTCCCGCTGTTTTTCGAGGAATGGGGGCTGGACAAGAAAAACGTGACCGACGCCTGGGACAACCGGGGCGATATCGTCATCGGCAGCGATGTGTGGATCGGCTACGAGGCCGTGATCCTCTCCGGCGTCACGATTGGCGACGGTGCGGTCATCGGCGCCCGCGCGGTGGTCACCAAAGATGTGCCGCCTTACACCATTGTAGGCGGTGTACCTGCCAGGCCCATCCGCAAGCGGTTCAACGACAGCACCATCGCCGCCCTGCTCCGGCTCCGTTGGTGGGACTGGCCGCGCGAGCGCATCGCGCGCAATCTCCCCGCCATACAGGCCAGACGGCTCGACCAGTTGACGTAAGCATACCCGCAAAAAGCGCGCTTTGCAATGCAAAGCGCGCTTTTATCATAATGGGCGATACTGCCTCTTGTTGTTGGACTGTCCGGGAGCCTGCGCGGTATTCCGTCCCACAGGGCCGAACAGATTTTTATATGCCTTCCCATGAAGAAGTTCTATAGTGAAAAGGGTCTGTTCCCTTGCTGTGATTATAGAATACAATA
>ERZ1643250.2028-NODE-2028-length-15957-cov-7.632813_pt1 | contig 15957 bp, 14 predicted proteins | sample MGYA00579262_ERZ1643250 | MGnify/ENA primary metagenome ERZ1643250 (study PRJEB29033, sample SAMEA4952265) | chicken gut metagenome | biome: Broiler Chicken; feature: Gastrointestinal Tract; material: Caecum | place: Ireland | collected 2018 | study: Broiler... | reverse complement strand
CCCGGCCGGACAGCACATGGAAGTGCAGGTGCGGTACACTTTGCCCCGCCTGCTCCTCCCAAAGGCTGTTTCGACAGCCTTTGGGTTCCCGGGTTTTATCCATGCTCGGGCGAAATAAATTCGCCCTGCGCCAAGGTTTTCGCTTGCGCGAAAACGCTTGTACGGCGCAAAAGCGCCGCCGCCGCTGTGCGGCGGAATCGGCGAGCAGGCTCTCCTCAGCCGGGAGGCCAGGTCATATCCCGGCCGGACAGCACATGGAAGTGCAGGTGCGGTACACTTTGCCCCGCCTGCTCGCCGATGTTGGACACCACCCGGTAGCTCTCCAGCCCCAGCTCCTTGGTGACTTTGGAGATGACCGCGAACATGTGTGCCACCACGGCGGCATTGTCCTGGGTGACCTCGGCCACCGAGGCGATGTGCATCTTGGGGATCACCAGAAAGTGGGTGGGGGCCTGGGGATCGATGTCGTAGAAGGCGTAGCAGACCTCGTCCTCATAGACCTTGTTGGAGGGGATCTGTCCCTCCGCGATCTTGCAGAACAGACAATCGCTCATAAACGGAAGTCCTCCTTTCCTGGGCGGAGACCGCCCGATTCATTCGTTCCCATTGTAGCACGCTTTTGGGAGAAGCACAACCTCACTGCACGTGGACGTGGTCGTTGATGTGCTTCATGCAGTAGCAGTAGTAGCCGTTGCACTTGGAGCAGTACCGGAACTCCATGTTGGGGTCGTCCGCGTCGGTGATGCCGCACACGGCGCACTTGTGGAGGTAGCCCTTGTGCTCCCGGACCTGCTTCTGGGCCTTTTTGAAGTTGATGGTCTGGGGATTGGCGCGGTAGGCGGCCCGCTGTCCGGTGCGGCGGACCACGCCCATCAGGTCCTCCCAGAAGAAGATGAGGTAGTTGAGGATGGCCACCAGGGGCAGGACCGCGGTGATCCACTGGCGGGAGAAGATGCTGAAGAAGAAGTCAAAGGCAAACAGCGCCGCGTCGATCCAGGCCAGCCACTTCACCTTCAGGGGCAGGATACCGTACAGCAGCACCTGCAGGTCGGGGTACAGAGTGGCAAAGGCGAAGAACATAGACATGTTGATATAATACATAGAGGTGGAGCCCATCAGGAAACCCACCAGAATGTTCAGCACCACGCCCAGGCCGTAAAAGACGGTGAAGCGGGCAGTGCCCCACTGCCGCTCCAGGGCGTTGCCGATGTAGTAGTAGAACAGGGTGGTCATGGCAAACCATAGAATGGAAAACATGCCGCCGTAGCCGCTGGTGGGGACAAAGAGAAAGCTGATGATTCGCCAAATCTGTCCCTGCAGAATCAGCGGGCTGAAGAAGGAGAACAGCCAGGAGACATATCCGTTGGAGAACATATCCAGGAAGAACACCAGCACGTTGCCGATGACAATATATTTCATCAGATTGGGAATGCCGAAGTTGGGGTGATTATAACAGAAGCGGTCCAGCCAGCGGGAAATGGCCTTCATGGACAGCCCTCCTTTTGTGATGATAATTGGGCATACAAGCAACATTGTATCCGCTTTCCAGGGAAATGTCTATAACCAAAGTGTAAACATTTTCGGCGGGGAACAAACCTGCCCTTCCCCTGGGCGGCAAATCGTGATACAATAGCATCCGCGAAAAACGGGCCGGAACGGCTCAAAAAATAGATTTATTTTTCGAGAAGAGAGAGGAACGGTATCTATGAGCATCGTAAAGGATATGTCCCTGGCCCCCTCCGGCCATCAGAAGATTCAGTGGGTGCGGGACTTCATGCCCGCCCTCAGCGGCATTGAGGAGCGCTTCTGCCGGGAGAAGCCCTTCCAGGGGCTGACCATCGCCGTCTCCGTCCACCTGGAGGCCAAGACCGCCAACCTGGGGCTGGTCCTCCGGGAGGGGGGCGCCCAGGTGTACCTCACCGGCTGCAACCCCCTGTCCACCCAGGACGACGTGGCCGCCGCCATGGCCGACCTGGGGGTGGAGACCTTCGGCGTCCATGGGGTGGATATGCAGGGGTACGAGGACCTGCTGGTGGAGACCCTGAAGTGCCGCCCCCACCTGATCGTGGACGACGGGGGCGACCTGATCTCCCTGATGGGGGGCAAGTGCGCCCAGTATGGAGACCGGCTGCTGGGGGGCTGTGAGGAGACCACCACCGGCATCCACCGCCTGTACGCCCGGGAGCGGGAGGGCATCCTGCCCTGCCCCATGATGGCGGTAAACGACGCAAAGGCCAAGCACTACTACGACAACAAGTACGGCACGGGCCAGTCCTCCTGGGACGCCATCATGCACACCACCAACCTGATGGTGGCGGGCAAGACGGTGGTGGTGGCCGGCTACGGCTGGTGCGGCAAGGGCATCGCCATGCGGGCCAAGGGCATGGGGGCCGACGTGATCGTCACCGAGGTGGACCCCTTCAAGGCCCTGGAGGCCACCATGGAGAACTTCCGGGTCATGCCCATGGACGAGGCGGCCAAGTACGGGGACATCTTTGTCACCGCCACCGGCTGCAAGGACGTGATCGTGGAGCGCCACTTCCAGGTGATGAAGGACAACGCCATCCTGTGCAACTCCGGCCACTTCGACTGCGAGGTGGACGTGAAGCGCCTGGGCGAGCTGGCGGCGGAGCGCTTCTCCCGCCGGGAGAACATCGAGGGCTTCCGCCTGCCTGACGGCCGCACCCTCAATGTGCTGGCCGAGGGCCGCCTGGTCAACCTGGCGGCGGGCAACGGCCACCCGGCGGAGATCATGGACATGTCCTTCGCCGTCCAGGCCCTGTCCCTGGAGTGGATGGCCAAGCACGCCGGTCAGCTGGAGAAGAAGGTCTACAACGTCCCCGAGGAGATCGACGACCAGATCGGCCGGGTGAAGCTGGCCGCCATGGGCCTGTCCATCGACACCCTCACCCAGGAGCAGAAGGACTATCTGGCCGGCTGGGAGGCATGACCGGCCGCCCGGCGGCCGTGTCCGCCGGGTGGGCTGAAATTTTCCCCGGACTATTCTATTCCCGGGGAAGATTTGTTATAATAACGGTACGATCATACTCTGGGGGCGTGCGCCCCCGGTTTTATTTGGAGGTTCTATGGAGCGGTTTGAACAGCTGGCGGCGGCGCTGAGACAGTCCTGCCCCGCCCTGGAATTGAGAGAGCATGAGCCCATGGCCCGCCACACCACCTTCCGCATCGGCGGCCCGGTGCGGCTGATGGCCCTGCCCCGCAGCGAGGGGGAGGTGCTCGCCTGCCTGAGAGAGGCGGAGCGGGCCCAGGTCCGGCTGGTGGTGCTGGGCAACGGCTCCAATCTGCTGGCGGCGGACGGGGAGATCCCGTGCTTCGCGGTGCTGCTCACCGGCCTGGACGCCCTGGAGCGGACGGGAGAGCGGGAGATCTGGGCCGGGGCGGGGGTGTCTCTGGCCCGGCTGGCCTCGTTTGCCGCCCAGGAGGGGCTGGCCGGCCTGGAGTTTGCCCACGGCATCCCTGGTACCCTGGGGGGCGGCGTGCTGATGAACGCCGGCGCCTACGGGGGCGAGATGGTCCAGGTGGTGAAGGAGGTCGCCGCCGCCGGGCGGAGCGGCGTGGAGACGGTCCCGGCGGAGCAGTGCGGGTTCTCCTACCGCCGCAGCGCATTTTCCGACGGGGAGCGGGTCATTCTGGGGGCAAGATTCCACCTTGAGCCGGACGACTCCGCCGCCATCCGCGGCCGCATGGACGATCTGGCCCGGCGGCGGAAGGAGAAGCAGCCCCTGGAATACCCCAGCGCCGGCTCCATGTTCAAGCGGCCGGCGGGTCACTTCGCCGCCGCCCTCATCGAGCAGTGCGGGCTGAAAGGCCTCACCGTGGGCGGGGCCCAGGTGTCCGAGAAGCACGCGGGCTTTGTCATCAACCGGGGCGGGGCCACCTGCGCCGATGTGCTCGCCCTGGTGGACCAGGTGAAGGAGCGGGTGCTCCAGCAGACCGGCGTGGAGCTGGAGATGGAAGTGCGGGTACTGCGGTGAGGCTTGGATGTTCCGCAGCATGCCGAATAACGACATTCAAAACGCGGCAAGTGCGGCGAGGAGCGTTTTTGCGTGAAAAGGGAGTGAGCGGCTATGCTGAGAGCTAAAAAAGCAGAAGAAGTTTTGTCATTGGAAGCATCGTCTACTCGTGCCGGATGGATATTGGTTGTTGGTTATTTTCTATCGTTAAGAGTCGTATATGGCCTCCCGAGTGGGAAAGAGATTCTCTTTTATCCAGTCTGGCTTCTGTTTTTCCTGATCGCGTTTCCACGCGTCTTTCCTATTGCGCTGCGCGAGCTTGATTTGGTCCGCCCGCCCAGAGGTCTTTTAAAAGATTTGGCGTTTACGTGTCAGATTTTGGCGCTCAACGAATTGATAGGAATATTGTACTTTCTGCTTTTCGTAGGAAATGCGGAGAGCGGTGTTTCTGCGGAGCCGCCGGTTACCGTTAGCTTGGTTTTAAGCGGCTTGGTGCTGGCGCCGATTGTTGAAGAAACAATTTTTAGAGGACTGCTCTGGCGAACACTGAGTCAGTATGGGCAGCTGTTTGCACTCCTTACGACCAGCATATTATTTGTATTGATGCATGGAGCGGGTGCGCCGTTTATCCTTGGCATGCTGGGAGTATCTGTTGGTCTGGTTATGGCGAGGACAGACAATCTCATCTATCCGATCCTAATGCATATGATTCATAATTCCGGCCTGCTTCTTCCCACCGTGACGGATGGCGGTAAGGTGGAGTATTTGATTCCGGCAGCCGTAAACCTGGGGTTGCTTGCGGCTTCTTTTTTCCTTTTAAAAGCAAGCTCGACATGGAGCGAAATGGGGAAATCCTTATACGACCCTACTCTGGCAAAAAAACTGGCACAGTTTTTCTGTACAAGCGGCATATTGCTGTATATGCTAATATTTGGAGGGCAGATGATTCTTTCGATGATCACCCCCGCATAAATTTGTGGATATTTGACCCATTTGTTTGACAAAAGAGGTGAGTGGCATGGAATTTATTATCATCTCCGGCCTGTCCGGGGCGGGCAAGAGCCGGGCGGCCTCCATCATGGAGGACATGGGCTTTTTCTGTGTGGACAATCTGCCCGCCCCGCTGATCCCCAAGTTCGCCGAGCTGGGGATGGGGGGCAACGGGGAGTACGACCGGGTGGCCCTGGTCACGGACGTCCGGGGAGGCACCAACTTTGACGGCCTGTTTCAGGCTCTGGATGGGTTGAAGGCCATGAAGTGCGGCTACCGCATCGTGTTCATGGAGGCCTCCGACCCGGTGATCATCCGCCGGTACAAGGAGACCCGCCGGAATCACCCCCTGGCGGAGGAGTGCGGCTCTCTGGAGGAGGCCATCGCCCTGGAGCGGAACATGCTCGCCCCCTTAAAGGAGCGGGCCGACTGGGTGATCGACACCTCCAACCTGTCCACCCGGGCCCTGCGGGGAGAGCTGCTGCGGATGTTTTCCAAAAATACGGCGGAACGGTCCATGGAGGTGCGGGTGATGTCCTTCGGCTTCAAGCACGGCATCCCCGCCGAGGCCGACCTGGTCTTTGATGTGCGCTTCCTGCCCAACCCCTACTACGTGGCCGAGCTGCGGCCCCTCACCGGCCTGGACGCGGGGGTGCGGGACTACGCCCTGTCCTCCCCCCAGAGCCAGGAGTTTTTGAAGAAGCTCACCGACTTTGTCACCTACCTGCTGCCCCGGTACCTGGAGGAGGGCAAGGCCGCCCTGGTCATCGCCGTGGGCTGCACCGGGGGACACCACCGGTCGGTGGCGGTGGCCCACGCCCTGGCGGAGACCATCCGCGGATTGAACTACCCGGTGACCGAGAGCCACCGGGACATGGGGCGGACATAGAGCCTTTTGTTTTGAAGCCTGACACAAGCAAGAGAGGAGATCGCTATGCTGGAGATGCTGCCCAACGCCCAGCAGTGGGAGCGCGGCCCCAAGATCACCGCCATCGGCGGCGGGACCGGACTGTCCACCATGCTCCGGGGCTTGAAGAAATATACCCGAAACCTCACCGCCGTGGTGACGGTGGCCGACGACGGCGGGGGGTCCGGCGTGCTCCGCCGGGACATCGGCATGCCCCCGCCCGGGGACATCCGCCACTGCATGGAGGCCCTGGCCAACGTGGAGCCCATCATGCAGCGGCTGCTCACCTACCGATTCACCGAGGGGGGGCTGGCCGGCCAGTCCTTCGGCAATCTGATCCTGGCCGCCCTCAACGGGGTCACCGGCTCCTTTGAGGAGGCGGTGTCCCAGATGAGCCAGGTGCTGGCCATCACCGGCCGGGTGCTGCCGGTGACCAGCGCCGACGTGCAGCTGGAGGCCGTCTTTGAAAACGGCGCCCGGGTGGTGGGGGAGTCCAAGATCTGCGACGTGAAGAAGCAGCAGGACTGCCGTATCCACCACGTGGAGCTGATCCCCGCCAAGCCCAAGGCCCTGCCCGCCGCCCTGGAGGCCATCCGGGAGGCCGACCTGCTGCTGCTGGGGCCGGGGAGCCTGTACACCAGCGTCATCCCCAACCTGCTGGTGGCCGGGGTGCCGGAGGCCATCCGGGAGTCGGACGCCCTGAAAATTTACATCTGCAACATTATGACCCAGGACGGGGAGACGGAGGGATATACCGCCGCCGACCACCTGGAGGCTCTGATGGACCACGGGGCCAGGGTGGACCTGTGCCTGGCCAACTCCGCCCCGGTGGGGGAGGGGCTGGTGGAGCGCTACCGGGCGGAGGACGCCGCCCCCCTGGTGGTGGACCGGGAGCGGATTTCCGCCATGGGCCTGGAGCTGGTGGAGCGGCCGGTGGCCTCCGAGGGGGGCGACTACGCCCGCCACGACCCGGATAAGCTGGCCGCGGCGGTGCTGGAGCTCTACCGCCAGCGGGCCGTGCGCATTTTCCGGGGCAAGAACCGCTATATCATAGAGGAGTGAGGGCATGACCTTTGGAGGAGAGGTAAAAAACGAGCTGTGCCGCCTGGAGGTGCACAAGAAGTGCTGCGCCCAGGCGGAGGCCTACGGGGTGCTGCTCTACTGCAACACCTTCAGCGGGGACGAGGTGCGCATCGTCACCGAGCACGAGGCATTTGCCCAGCGGCTGCCCGTCTTGTTCAAAAAAGCCTTCCGGCTCACCTTCGACCGCCTGCCCCAGGGGGAGGGAAAGTACATCTTCTCCATCCAGGACCCCGGCAAGCTGGAGACCATCCATCAGACCTACGGCGCGGACCGGACGGCCCTGGCCCTGCACATCAACTTCGCCGTGCTGGAGGAGGACTGCTGCCGGGCCTCCTTCCTGCGGGGGGCCTTTCTGGCCGGGGGGTCGGTGACCGACCCGAGAAAGGGATACCACCTGGAGCTGGCCACCTCCCACCACAGCGTCAGCCGGGAGATGCTGGCCCTTATGCGGGAGGAGGACTTCTCCCCCAAGGACGCCCGGCGGAAGGGCAATTCGGTCATCTACTTCAAGCAGAGCGAGTCCATCGAGAACTTTCTCACCGCCGTGGGCGCCCCCCTGTCCGCCATGGAGGTGATGAACGCCAAGCTGGAGAAGGATTTGCGGGGGAGCGTGAACCGGCGGGTGAACTGCGACGCCGCCAACCTGGACAAGGTGGTGGAGGCCGCCCAGGCCCAGCTGGAGGCCATCCGGCGGCTGGAGCGGGACAAGGTGCTGGAGAAGCTGCCGGACAAGCTCCAGGAGGCCGCCCGCCTGCGGATGGACCACCCGGAGGATACCCTGTCCCAGCTGGCGGAGCGCTGCGACCCGCCTGTTACGAAATCCGCGCTGAACCACCGCCTGCGCAAGCTGGTGGAATTGGGACAGACGCATGAAGAAGGAAAGGCGGGGCGCACATGAATTCGAAGCGAAGCGTAGAATTCCCGCAGGGCGAATTCACTTCGCCCGAGGATTTCAAAAAACGGGCCCCCACAAAATCTATGATTTTGTGGGCTGACCCGCCGGTGACCAAGTCTGCGCTGAACCACCGCCTGCGCAAGCTGGTGGAGCTGGGCAACCCTGGAGAAAAGGAATAGGGACCGTATGCTTCACATCATATGTTATGCGGCCGCGGCGGGGCTGAATCTGGTGTGGCTGCTGCTGGGGGACGAGCTCCATCTGACCCACCAGCTGGCCGTCCCGGTGCTGACCGTGGCCATCGCCGGGGCGGGGGTGCTGCTGCGCCTGCGGACCCTGCCCCGGACGGCCTGGAGGCGGTATCTGCGGGGGAGCTTGTGGGTGCTGTTCTGCTACTATTTGTTCCTGCTGCTGGTCCTGCTGTTTTTCGGCGGCCTGTTCCACATGGACCGGGGCTGGGGGGGCACCGTGAACCTGGAGCCCTTCCACACCATCCGCAATTACATCCGTTTCTACCGCAACACCGGCAGCTATGTGAGCATTATGAATCTGCTGGGCAACGTGGCCATCATGGTCCCCCTGGGGGTGCTGCTGCCCCTGCTGTTCCGGGGGATGCGGCACTTTTGGACCTTCCTGCCCCTGGCCGCCCTGGCGTCGGTGGGGGTGGAGTATATCCAGTGGCGCACCGCCACCGGGGCCGCCGACGTGGACGACTCCATTTTGAATTTCCTGGGGGCCTTTTTGGGGTACTGTTTTGTACGGGCCTGCCAGATGGGGTATGCCGCCTATGTGCGGCGGCGTCAGAGAGGAGAATTGCCGTGAGTGAGACCATGAAATTCCGAAAGGCGGTCCCGGGGGATGAGGGGCTGATTTTGACCTTTATCCGCGAGCTGGCCGACTATGAGGGGATGCTGGACCAGGTAGTAGCCGATGAGGCTACCCTTCATACCTGGATCTTTGAAAAGGGAAAAGCGGAGGTCCTCTTTGTCCTGGAGGGGGAGACTGAGGTGGGGTTTGCCCTGTTTTTCCACAACTTCTCCACCTTTTTGGGCCGGGCGGGCCTCTACCTGGAGGACTTGTATGTCCGGCCGGAGTGCCGCGGAAAGGGCTATGGAAAGGCACTGTTTCGGAAGCTGGCGCAGGTCGCCCTGGAACGGGGCTGCGGCAGGATGGAGTGGTGGTGCCTGGACTGGAACCGGCCCTCCATTGATTTTTATACCAAGGGCATGGGGGCCGAACCTATGAGCGACTGGACGGTTTACCGCCTGGCGGGGGAGACCCTGAAACAGGCGGCAAATCAGCCATAAGTACTGGGGGCGCGCTGGATTGCTGATTGAACGTTCCCGGGCGGCCCGGTGTGCCGCCCCTACGGACCTCACGCGGCACCTCCCCCCTTGATAAAGAGAATCGCCCCCTAAAGAGAAAGGCGCGGGCGGGTCTAGGACCCGCCCCTACGGCTGATATAGAAGCCTTCCCTCCGTTTCGTAGGGGCCGGTCCCAGACCGGCCCGCGGGCGGCCGCAAGGGCCGCCCCTACGGCGAATCAAGAGGCGGTCGTGTTCTTCTCGTAGGGGCCGGACACTGGCCGGCCCGCAGATATACGCGGCGCGTCCAGGAGGCCGCGCCCTACACCCCAGCACCAGCCGCCGCCTGCTCGGCAAAGCCAGGCGCAGTTGTGAAACCGAAGCGGCTGCAATGTTCCACCCAAATAGGCCGCCGAAGGGCGGCCCCTGGCGATTCTTTGGTTTCTTTCCCATCGCGGAGAAAGAAACTCGCCCCGCAGGGCGAAACCCCTCCGTAAAAGCAGAGAAAAGGAGAACCACCATGTCCTTTGTCCACCTACATCTACATACCGAATTTTCCCTTCTGGACGGGGCCTGCCGGATCAACAAGCTGGTCAAGCGGGTGAAGGAGCTGGGCCAGGAGGCGGTGGCCATCACCGACCACGGCGTCATGTACGGGGTGATCGACTTCTACAAGGCCTGCAAGGCGGAGGGGATCAAGCCCATCATCGGCTGCGAGGTGTATGTGGCCCCCCGGGGCCGGACCCGGTTCCAAAAGGTCCACGAATTTGATTCCAACTTCTCCCACTTGGTGCTTCTATGCCGGAACGAGGAGGGGTACCGCAATCTGTCCTACATGGTGTCCCAGGCATTCCTGGAGGGCTTTTACATGAAGCCCCGCATCGACCTGGACCTGCTGAAGGAGCACTGCGGCGGCCTCATCGCCTGCTCCGCCTGCCTGGGGGGCGAGGTGCCCAAGCTGCTTGCCGCCGGGGACTACGACAAGGCCAAAGAGGTGGCCCTGGAGATGCGGGAGTGGTTCGGGGAGGACGGCTACTACCTGGAGCTCCAGGACCACGGGATCCCCGCCCAGCGGCAGGTGAACGCCGGGCTGATGCGCCTCCACCAGGAGACGGGCATCCCCCTCATCGCCACCAACGACGCCCACTACCTGCGGCGTGAGGACGCGGAGATGCAGGACATCCTCATGTGCATTCAGACGGGCAAGACGCTGGACGACCCCAACCGCATGAAGTTCGAGACCCAGGAGTTTTACGTCAAGAGCGAGGAGGAGATGGCGTCTCTCTTTCCCAACTGCCCCGAGGCCCTGGAGAACACCGCGAAAATCGCGGATATGTGCAATGTGGAGTTCGAGTTCGGCAAGTACCACCTGCCCCACTTCCAGCTGCCCGAGGGCTGGACCGACGGGGACGCCTACTTTGAGAAGCTGTGTATGGACGGCTTCCGCTGGCGCTACCCGGCGGAGCCCCCGGAGTACCTGGAGAAGCTGCGGTACGAGATGGGCATGATCCGGAAGATGGGCTTTGTGGACTACTTCCTCATCGTCTCCGACTTCATCGCCTACGCCAAGAGCCACGGCATCCCCGTGGGGCCGGGGCGCGGCTCGGCGGCGGGTTCCATGGTGTCCTACTGCCTGAATATCACCGACCTGGACCCGGTGAAGTACAACCTGTACTTCGAGCGCTTCCTGAACCCGGAGCGGGTGACCATGCCCGATATCGACATCGACTTCTGTATCCGCCGCCGCCAGGAGGTCATCGACTATGTCTCCCGGAAGTACGGGGCCGACCATGTGGCCCAGATCGTCACCTTCGGCACCATGGCCGCCCGGGGGGCGGTGCGGGACGTGGGCCGGGTGCTGAACATGACCTACGCTGAGGTGGACGCCATCGCCAAGCTGATCCCCAGCGGCCCGGGGGCCCTCCACATCACCCTGGAGGAGTCCCTGAAGCTGTCCAAGCAGCTCAAGGACGCCTACGACGAAAATCCCCAGGTGAAAAAGCTCATCGACACCGCCAAGGCCATCGAGGGCATGCCCCGGAACACCTCCACCCACGCCGCCGGCGTGGTCATCACCAGCCGTCCGGTGAGCGACTATGTGCCCCTGGCCAAAAACGACGACCTGGTGGTCACCCAGTACATTATGACCACCCTGGAGGAGCTGGGCCTCTTAAAGATGGACTTTTTGGGCCTTCGAAACCTGACGGTGCTGGACGACGCGGCCAAGCTGGTCCGCCGCAGCCACCCGGACTTTGACCCGAAGAAGATCCCCGACGACGACCCGGCGGTGTTCCAGATGCTGTCCGACGGCAAGACCTCCGGCGTGTTCCAGATGGAGTCCGCCGGCATGACCGGCGTGTGCGTGGGCCTGAAGCCCCAGAACATCGAGGACATCACCGCCATCATCGCCCTGTACCGGCCGGGGCCCATGGACTCCATCCCCCGGTTCATCGCCTGCAAGCACAACCCGGAGAAGGTCACCTACAAGCATCCCTCCCTCATCCCCATCCTGTCCAACACCTACGGCTGTATCGTCTATCAGGAGCAGGTCATCCAGATCTTCCAGCAGCTGGGGGGTTACTCCCTGGGCCAGGCGGACATGGTGCGCCGGGCCATGTCCAAGAAAAAGGTGAAGGACATCGAGAAGGAGCGGGCCACCTTCCTCCACGGGGACCCGGAGCGGAATATCGCCGGCTGTGCCGCCAACGGCATTCCCGAGGACGTGGCCCAGAGCATCTACGACGAGATCTACGACTTTGCCAACTACGCCTTCAACAAGGCCCATGCGGTTTGCTACGCGGTGGTGGCCTATCAGACGGCCTGGTTCAAGTGCCACTACCCCAAGGAGTATATGGCGGCCCTGCTCACCTCGGTGCTGGACTCCAGCGACAAGGTGGCCGAGTACATCGCCGAGTGCAAGGAGTGGAACATCGCTCTGCTGCCCCCGGACATCAACGAGTCGGAGGCGGACTTTGCCGTGTCCGAGGAGGGCATCCGCTTCGGTCTGGTGGCCCTGAAGGGGGTGGGGCGGAGCGTGATCAACGGCATGCTGGAGGAGCGCTCAAAAAACGGACCCTTCAGCGACTTTATGGACTTCTGCGACCGGATGTTTGACAAGGACCTGAACCGGCGGGTGCTGGAGAGCCTGATCAAATCCGGGGCCTTTGACCGGATGGGCTATAAGCGCGCCCAGCTGATGGAGGTCTATGGGCAGGTGCTGGACGGCATCGCCGCCAGCCGCAAGCGCAACCTGGAGGGCCAGATGGACCTGTTCGGCATGGGCGGGGGAGAGGCGGAGGAGGCCGCCCTGCCCGCCCTCCACCTGCCGGATGTGCCCGAGTACCCGCCCCAGCAGCTCATGTCCATGGAGAAGGAGGTCACCGGTCTCTATCTCACCGGACACCCCATGGACGCCTATCGGGAGGCGGCCAAGATGGTGGGGGCGGTGACCATCGGCTCCATTCTGGGGGACTTCGGCCGGGAGGACGGCCCCGCCCGCTACCGGGACGGGGAGCTGGTCACCATCGCCGGGGTGATCTCCACCTATAAGACCCGGACCACCCGGAACAACACCCTGATGGCCTACGTCACCCTGGAGGACGACACCGCCTCTATGGAGCTGCTGTGCTTCTCCCGGGTGCTCAACGAGAGCGGGGGATACATCCGGGAAAACGGCGCCGTGCTGGCCACCGGGAAGATCTCCGTCCGGGACGAGAAGGAGCCCCAGCTCATGGTGGACTCCATCCGCCCCCTGGGGGACCTGGACGGCAAGGCACAGGGGAAGCCGGAGAAGCTGTGGCTCCGCCTGCCCACCCGGGAGGACCCCCGCATGCGGAAGATCAAGCTGGCCCTGTCCTTCTTCCCCGGCGAGAGCCAGGCGGTGCTCTACTTCGAGGACTGTAAAAAGCGGGTGGGCACCCGCTGTATGATCCACCCCGCTCTGGTGCAGGACCTGAAGGAGCGCCTGGGGGAGGAGAACGTGGTGGTGAAGTAACAGGCGGACGGCCGCAAGGCGGCAGATGCCTCCGCGGCGGGCGGCCCAGGTGTGCCGCCCCTACGGCGGATGCAGAAGCGGTTACTTTTTCCTCGTAGGGGCCGGTCCCAGACCGGCCCGCCGACTACGGACCAGCTATCACCTGCTCGGTAAAGCCAGGCGCGGGAGTGAAACCACACTGCCCCAAATTTTCCACTTCAATCGGCCGCCGAAGGCGGCCCCCAACGCAAAGCCCAGCGCAGCGGGTTTGCGTTGGAGAGGAGGAGCGATGGAGTGAGCGAGCTTTGCCCGATCCGGGCGAAGCGAGGGATACGAAATCCGCGACGACGAAGGGCCCAGTGGCCCGGCGGGAATTTAGACACTCACTCAGATTTCCACGCGCCGGAAATTTTACTCATCCTAACAGGTGTGCGTCTCCCGTAACAGGGGTCTGGGGCCGACTCCCCCTGTCAGGGGGAGATGGCCCGAAGGGTCAGAGGGGGTAGGGTGGGCGACTATGGACACGTTGGTGTCCATCGGAGCCGTCCCCAGCGGCGTTTTGGTGACTTTGCCGCCGCGGGCAAAGTCACTCGCCGCCCTCGGGCGGCGAAACTCCCCAAAGTCCGAGCGAAAAGTCAAAGAAAGACCCATTTGTGCAGAATTAAAAAAATCCATTTAAAATCACGAAAAAAGTTGACAAGAATGTGGGAAAGGTCCTTGACAATCGGAGTGGAGTCTGGTATAGTAGACTCAACTAATAAGAATAATTCTTGTTAGAAAATAACAATACATAGATTTAGGGAGGAATTTACGATGCCGGAACTGAAGGGCAGCAAGACCGAACAGAACCTGTGGACCGCCTTTGCCGGGGAGTCCCAGGCCCGCAATAAGTACACCTACTTTGCCTCCAAGGCCAAGAAGGACGGCTATGTGCAGATCTCCAAGATCTTCGAGGAGACCGCCGCCAACGAGAAGGAGCACGCCGAGATCTGGTTCAAGCTGCTGGGCGGCATCGGCACCACCGCCGAGAACCTGGAGGCCGCCGCTCAGGGTGAGAACTACGAGTGGACCGACATGTACGCCACCATGGCCAAGGAGGCCAAGGAGGAGGGCTTCGACCACATCGCCTTCCTGTTTGAGGAAGTGGCCAAGATCGAGAAGGAGCACGAGGAGCGCTACCGCAAGCTGCTGGCCAATGTGGAGGGCGGCCTGGTGTTCTCCCGGGACGGCGACATGATCTGGCAGTGCAGCAACTGCGGCCACATCCATGTGGGCAAGGAGGCCCCCGAGGTCTGCCCCGTGTGCGCCCATCCCCGCGACTACTTCCAGCTGAAGGCGGAAAACTACTAATCGAATCAATTAGATCGCAAAAAACAGCGGCGGGAGCGCTCATTTGAGCGCCCCCGCCGTTCCAGTTACTCCTGCCCGGGCCGTTCCAGCCCGGTACAGTCGTAATACTCGTCGCTGTACTGAATTCTGCTGCCGTCAAAGCCGGTCTGCAATGCCTTGACATAGGCAAAGGGGTCCTCCATAGGGGTGAGGCCGAAGGTGCTCTGGAGCTGTTCCAGGGCGGCTTTCTGCGCCTCGGTCTGGATGGCCCGCTCCGCCCGCAGGTGGTCCTCGAACTGTTCCCGGCTCATCCAGACGATCTGCTCCACCGGGTTGGCAGAGCCGCAGGCCAAAATCAGCCGGAGAAAATCGGAGAAGGTTTGGGCCAGCGGATACACACAGCGGTCCGCGCAGCTCTCCGGGTTGGCGGCAAAGACCATCCCGCCGTACTCGGGCAGAAAACAGTACAGAATACCCCCCTCAAACCCGATGGGGACGGCGTTGACCGGATAACAGAAGTAGGGGAACTCTATGGAGCCGGGCTCGAGAGAGATCAGGCTTTTGTCTATGGGGAGCTGCTGGAATTGCAAAAACAGAGCATCCATACTTGATGTCCTCCCGGTTGATATTGGCGGTTATTGGGGCATTCCCGCCTCATAGTCCAGCCCCATAAGATACCGCCGGGCCAGGTCGAAGGCATGGTGGGCGGTGATGGTGCGCAGCCGCTCCCGCACCGGGCGCAGGGTGATGTGGAGGGGCCGGACGTAGGTGCCCTCGGGAGTGGCGATGCCTACGAACATGGTGCCCACCTCGTTGCCCCGGTCGTCCTTGTCCGGACCGGCCACGCCGGTGGAGGACAGGCCGATGTCGCAGCCAAGCACCCGCCGGGCCCCCTCGGCCATGGCCTCTGCCACGGGGGCGGACACCGCCCCGTACTGGTCCAGCAGCTCCTGGGGCACCCCCAACACATTGTGCTTCACCTCATTGGTGTAGGAGACGACGCCCCCCTTGAACACCTGGGAGGCTCCGGAGAGGTCGGTGAGCCGCTTGGCCATGAGGCCGCCGGTGCAGCTCTCGGCGGTGCCCAGGGTGAGCCCCTTCTCCTTCAAAAGTCCTTCCAGCACGAACTCCAGGGAGGGCACGTCCACCCCGTACACCAGGGGCCCGAAGTGCTCCTTCAGCTTGTCCACCGTGGGGAGGAGCAGGGCCTGGGCCTCCTCCTGGGTGGCGGCCTTGGCGGTGACCCGCAGCTCGCACTCCCCCTCCTTGGCGTAGGGGGCCAGGGTGGGGTTGGCCATGGCGTTCATCTGCTCCCGCAGCTGGGCCTCCATGGCGGACTCCCCGATGCCGAACAGCTTCAGGGTGTGGGAGGCGATGACTCCCTCGGAGAACTGCTGCAGGTATGGGACCGCTCGGTACTGGAACATGGGGCGGCACTCGCTGGGGGGGCCGGGGAGCATGATGACCCGGACGCCGTCGGCCTCAAAGGCCACGCCGGGGGCG
>ERZ1643250.2023-NODE-2023-length-15970-cov-6.070939_pt1 | contig 15970 bp, 12 predicted proteins | sample MGYA00579262_ERZ1643250 | MGnify/ENA primary metagenome ERZ1643250 (study PRJEB29033, sample SAMEA4952265) | chicken gut metagenome | biome: Broiler Chicken; feature: Gastrointestinal Tract; material: Caecum | place: Ireland | collected 2018 | study: Broiler... | reverse complement strand
AGAAAGTAGAGGCCCGTCGCGGCCTGAGCGACAAATGAAAAGATTTTTGAGAGGAAGAAGTTAAGCAGGAAAAGGCGAAAAAACGAGAGAGAAAACCCGCGCACACACAAAGCGCGCGGCGGACAGCGGCAGGCAGCCGGAAAACACAGCGGGGAAGCAGCAGCAAAAGCCCATGTCCACAGCGCACATCAGGCAGCAAAAAGGGGAACCCCCTCACGTGGGGTTCCCCTCAAAAACAGTCCGCAGGACTGTTTTTTCACCCTTCCCTGCGTTTCGGGAAGTCTAAAGCTTCCGCTCTCTGCGGAGAGCGGCCAAAAGGGCGCCGCCCTTTTGGAATACCCGCAGCCTTTTGAAAAAGGCTGGCGAAAACTTTACTGTTTGGGCACTGCCCTTTTGAAAAAAGCTTGACCAAAAACTTTCACGTTTGGCCGGGCGAAAGCTCCTCACCGGCTGAGCTTGCGGAACAGGTCCTCAAAGAGCTTATCGCGATAAATGTGATACACATACCGGATCGGCGGCCGCGACGTGTCATAGCTCATCCGGTGATCCGGCTGCGGCACCGGACACGGCGCCAGCCGGTCCTCCGTAAACCCGCCCAGAAGCCAGGCCACAGCCGTCACATCCCAGATGGGACGGCTCCAGCACGGGCCCATCGAGCAGAATTCCGCTTCCTTCTCCGTGACGTCCACCAGATAGTCGCACAGGCTGTTTTTCCCCGAAAGCCAGTGGCGGAGCTCCGGGCCCGTCGTCGTGAAAGCGCTCACCACGCCCATGCACGGCAGCTGCACCACCGGCGCGCCGCTCAGAAAGAGCACGCGGCCCGCCGCCACGTCCTGCTGCAGGTTGAACTCGCGTGCGTCCGGCCAGTCCATCGCGTTGCCGCCCAGCCAGACCACCATGATCCGGTCCGCCAGGGCCGGCTCGAGCAGCAGTGCGGAGGCCACGTTCGTGATAGCGCCCGTCGCTATCACATAGAGCGGGCCTTCCTCCGGCGTGCGGGCCATGGCGCGGCGCACGAGGTCGCGCGCGGCCGGGGAATCCACCGGCGTGCGCTCGTCCGGCAGGTAGGACGTGCTGCCGCGGAACACATCCCCTTTCCGCGATTCCTCTCCCATGAGATCAAGCACGCGGCCGATCTCCTCATAGCTCTTCTCCATGCCGTCCGCCGGGCCGGTGGACTTGCCGTTGAAGAACGGCGCGGCATAGATCGCCTGCAGGCGCAGCTTTTCCGGGGAACGAATGAGATACGCCAGCGCGTATTGATCGTCGATTTCATTGTAGGTGTCGGTGTCCATCACCACATCCACAGGGCCTTCCGGCCGCTGCAGGCGGCGCAGGTGCTGTTCCGGTGTGAGCATAAGCGGGCCCCTTTCTCGTTCCGTTATGTGCGGCTTCTCAGAATCCGCAGCAGTTCCTTTTGCGAACGGTTTTCGCACACGGCTACGATCTCGTCGTTCGGCTGCATGACCGTGGAGCCGTTCGGGATGATGAGCGCGTCGTCGCGCACGATGGAGATGATCAGCGTGCCTTCCGGCAGCCAGATGTCGTTCAGCGTGCGCCCGCGCAGCGCCGTGTCCGGCGGCAGCGTCATGGCGCAGATGCCCGCGCGGCCCTTGTTCAGCGTGGCCAGCAGATGCATTTCGGCCACGTCCACTTCCTGTTCGATGAGGTTCGTGATGACCTCCGTGCTGCTCACCGCGATGTCTGCGCCGAAGGCGCGCATGGCCTGCATGTTGCGCGGGTTGTTCACGCGCGCAATGACCTTCTTCACGTGGAACTGCCGCTTGGCAAGCTGGCAGGCCACAAGGTTGTCCTGATCGCTGCCTGTGACGGCGATGAAGCAGTCCGCGTTCTCCGTCTCCGCGTCTGTGAGCGTCGAGATCTCCGTGCCGTCTCCGCACAGGATCTCCGCGTCCAGCTTGTTTGCCAGGCGGCGGCACAGGAATTTGTCCTGCTCAATCATGTGAACGGTGTATTTGCGGTCGAGCATGTTTTCCGCCAGGTGCGCGCCCAGCTTGCCCCCGCCCATGATGATGATCCGCATGTCCGTTTTCCCCCTTTCGCGCCGTGTCAGTCCACAAGGTGGGTGAAGATCACCTTGTCGCCCTCTGCCAGCGCAATGCGCCGCTCATAGCACATTTCCGTGGTGCCGTTCGCGTGCACAATGGCCAGCGGCACCTCGCGCGCCTGCCGCGGCAGGTCGTCCACCGTGCCGTTCCAGTCGCGGCGCTCCACAAGGTAGCTGCGGAAGGTGAAGGTGGTCGTCTCCGTCGTTACCGTGGAATCGTTCCACGGGCGTACCAGCGCGTTGAGCATGGCCTCACCCGCCCATTTCGTGTTGCAGATGCTCTTGAGGCCCAGCTTCTTGAACACGTGCTCGCGCGCCGGGTCGCTGATGCGGGCCACCACGTTCGTCACGCCGAAAAATTCGCGCGCAATCTGGCACACCGTGATGTTCAGGTTATCGTCCGGTGTGGCGGCCGCCACGGCGTCACAGTTTTCGATGCCCGCTTCCTTGAGGACTTCCATGTCCATCGGGACGCCCTCCACGGTGATGCCGCTGAAATCCTTGTCGAGCTGGCGGAAATTGTCTGCGTTTTCATCGATGACAGCGACATCGTGTCCTTCCTGATCGAGCAGGCTTGCCAGATAGCGCCCGAGGCGGCCGCTGCCGATGACCAAAACGTTCAAAGCAGATCCTCCTTCAAAAATCAAAGGTTTCGGTGATGTGTCCGGCCCTGTCCATGCGGGCATGGCCGGATCGTGATCGCATTATAGCACAGCTTCCCACCCCATGCAACAGGGGAATGCCCCTTTCGCCGCGCGCCCGAAAACAACGCGCGCAGCCCGGTTGAATCCGCCGCCGCGATCGTGTAAAATGAAGGAAACAGCCGGGCCGCCGTGTGCCCGGCCGCACGGACAGGAGGGCGCTTTATGCAGCGGGAGATCAAAGGGGAGACAAAGGGGCGGCGCATCGCGCTGCTCGACGAACTGCGCGGCTTTGCCGTGTTCTGCATGGTGTTCTACCACGGCTTTTACACCATGGCCTATCTGCTGAACCTGCCGCTGGGCGAGGCGCTGCTCCGCTTCTTCATGCCCGCGGAGCCATGGTTTGCCGGGCTGTTCATCCTCATCGCCGGCATTTCGTCGGATCTCTCGCACTCCAACCTCGTGCGCGGCGCCAAGCTCTTCGGGGTGGCGCTGCTCGTGACGCTCGCCACGGCCGTCGCTGCGCCGCAGGAACTCATTGTGTTCGGCATCCTGCACTTTCTCAGCATCTGCATGATGGCCTTCGGCCTGCTGCAGCTGCTGCGCCGCCGCGCGGGCCGCGAGCGCCCGCCCTTCCGCCTGTGGCCCGTGGCGCTGTGCGCCGTGCTCGCGGCCGTGCTCTGGAACGTGCCGCAGGGCTTTGTGCAGATCCCCTTCCTGCTGCGCGCGGAGCTGCCGCGCGCGTGGTACACGCTGTGGCTTGCGCCGCTTGGCCTGCCGGGGCAGGGCTTTTCCTCCGCCGATTATTTCCCCCTCATCCCGTGGTGTTTCGTGTTCGCCGCCGGCACGGTGATCGGCCGCCTTGCCCGCGCGGGCCGCTTCCCCGCGTGGATGTACCCCTCCCGCGTGCCATTTTTCTCGTTTCTCGGCCGCCACGCGCTTTTGATCTACGTCGTGCACCAGCCGGTGATCTACGGCGCCGGCCTGCTCCTGAACGCCCTGCTGCGCTGAACGGCAAATAAGATGGTTCAAACGAATAAATACAATTTGTAATATAAAAGGTTTTGATACATTATGGAAAAGAACGGTGTAACCGGAGGGATGAAGATGAAAAAACCGAAGTTTGTCTTTTTTGACTACGGGCAGACGCTGTGCACCGAGCTGTGGGAGGACCCGCGCCGCGGCTACCGCAGGATTCTGGAGGCGGCGCGCGAAAACCCGCACGGTGTGACGGAGGAGGAGCTGGCGGCGGCGTTCCGCCGCACGGACGAGCGCCTCCGCCGCCTTTCGGAGGACCCGTGGCAGACCGGCCCGGAGCTGAGCTGGCAGGCGTATGCGCGCTACACGCTGGAATCGCTTGACCTTGCGTTCGACATCGGCTATCAGGAACTCGAGGAGCTGTGCTGGTACGGCTGCAGCGATCCCACGCTGCCCACCGAGGGCATAGAGGATCTGCTGGCCTTCCTGCGGCGCGCGCACATCGGCTACGGCGTGGTGAGCAACCTCTGCTTTTCGGAGCGGACGCTGCGCAAGCGGCTGAAAAAGTGCCTGCCGCAGGAAACGTTCCCGCTCCTGATGGTGTCGAGCGCCTACGCGTTCCGCAAGCCGATGGCGGCTTTTTATGAGCTGGCGCTGCACAAGGCCGGCGCCGCGCCGCAGGAGGCCTGGTTCTGCGGGGACAACGCCGTGTGCGACGTGGACGGCCCCGCCGCCGTGGGGATGCAGGGCGTGTGGTACACCGGCGCCATGAGCAACCCGGAAAGCCTGCGCCTGCACCCGCAGCGCGAGGGCTGGATTGAGATTCAAAACTGGAAAGATTTGGAATCTCTTCTCGGCTCCCTGGAGGGCTAAACAGACGAAATTGCACGTTTTCCAGCGGAAAATACAGGGAATAGTATGTTTTTTCTATCTTTGTCGTGGTTATGGATGGAAATCAATTGAAAAACATGTTATAATACTGATATCTACCGCGCCGGGTACGCGCTTGCCCTTCCTTATTGTGCCGGAAGCAGCCGTTCCCACCGACAGACCACTGCAAAAATACTTTAGGAGGTACCTAACAATGGCCGTTCTATCTCAAAATGAGAGAGAAAAAATCAATGCTTATTGGCGCGCTTCCAACTACCTCGCAGCCGGTCAGCTCTATCTGCTCGACAATCCTCTTCTCCGCCGCCCGCTCACCCGCGACGACGTGAAAAAGAAGATCGTCGGCCACTGGGGCACCGTTCCGGGGCAGAACTTTGTCTATGTGCACCTGAACCGCGTCATCAAGAAGTATGATCAGGACATGATCCTCATCTCCGGCCCCGGTCACGGAGGCAACTTCTTTGTGGCAAACGCTTACCTCGACGGCACCTACAGCGAGGTTTACCCGAACATCAGCCGCGACGAGGAGGGCATGAAGCGCCTCTTCAAGCAGTTCAGCTTCCCGGGCGGCATTTCCAGCCACGTGGCGCCGGAAACCCCCGGCTCCATCAATGAGGGCGGCGAGCTTGGCTACTCCATCGCGCACGCCTTCGGCGCCGTGTTCGATAACCCCGGCCTGATTGCCGCCGTCACCGTGGGCGACGGCGAAGCTGAGACGGGCCCGCTCGCCACGAGCTGGCAGTCCAACAAGTTCCTGAACCCGGTGGGCGACGGCGCCGTGCTGCCGATCCTCCACCTGAACGGCTACAAGATTTCGAACCCGACGATCTTCGGCCGCATGACGCACGAGGAGATCGAGAACTTCTTCCTCGGCTGCAGCTGGAAGCCGCGCTTCGTCGAGGGCGACGATCCCATGGAGATGCACGAGAAGATGGCCGAAGCGCTTGACGCCTGCATCGAGGAGATCCACGACATCCAGAACCGCGCCCGCTCCGGCGAGAAGATGGGCCACATCCAGTGGCCGATGATCGTGCTGCGCACCCCCAAGGGCTGGACCGGCCCGAAGGTGGTCGACGGCAAGGAGATCGAGGGCACGTTCCGCGCGCACCAGGTGCCGATCGACATCACCGTGGGCACGCCGAACCAGGAAGAGCACCTCAAGGAGATCGAGGAGTGGCTCAAGAGCTACCATGCAGAGGAGCTGTTCGACGAGAACGGCACGCTGATCCCCGAGCTGCAGGAGCTTGCCCCGAAGGGGGACCGCCGCATCGCGGCCAACCCGCACGCCAACGGCGGCGCGCTGCTGCGCGAGCTGCGCACCCCGGACTTCCGCGATTATGCTGTGGACATCCCGTTCCCCGGCAGTGTGGAGAGGCAGGACATGATCGAGCTCGGCGGCTATATCCGCGACGTGCTCAAGCTCAACGACGACGCGAAGAACTTCCGCATCTTCGGGCCTGACGAGACGATGTCCAACCGCCTCTACAAGTGCTTCGAGGCTACGAACCGCGACTGGAACTCCACCATCGTGGACAACGACGAATTCCTCGCGCCGGACGGCCGCATCATGGACTCCATGCTTTCCGAGCACATGTGCGAAGGCTGGCTCGAGGGCTATCTGCTCACCGGCCGCCACGGCTTCTTCGCCTCCTATGAGAGCTTCATCCGCGTGGTGGACTCCATGGTGGCGCAGCACGCCAAGTGGCTCAAGGTCTGCAACCAGCTGCCCTGGCGCCAGAGCATTGCGTCCCTGAACCTGATCCTCACCTCCAACGTGTGGCAGCAGGACCATAACGGCTTCACGCATCAGGATCCCGGCTTCCTCGATCACATCGCCAACAAGAAGGCAGACGTGGTGCGCCTCTATCTGCCCCCGGATACGAACTGCCTGCTCTCCTGCTTCGATCACTGCATCCGCAGCCGCGACTATGTCAACGTGCTGGTCACCAGCAAGCATCCGCGTCCGCAGTGGCTGACCATGGAACAGGCCGTCAAGCACTGCACGCAGGGCGTCGGCATTTGGGATTGGGCCTCCAGCGACGCGGGCGAGGAGCCGGACGTCGTCATGGCCTGCTGCGGCGACACGCCGACCCTCGAGACGCTGGCTGCCGTTACGATTCTGCGTGACGCCATGCCGGAGCTCAAGATCCGCGTGATCAACGTGGTCGACCTCATGAAGCTCGAGCCCAGCACGAAGCATCCGCACGGCCTCACCGACGCGGACTACAACGCGCTGTTCACGAAGGACAAGCCGATCATCTTCGCGTTCCACGGCTATCCGACGCTGATCCACGAGCTCACCTACGAGCGCGCGAACCGCAACCTCTCCGTGCACGGCTACCAGGAAGAGGGCACGATCACCACGCCGTTCGACATGCGCGTGCAGAACGAGATCGACCGCTTCCACCTTGTGAAGGACGTGCTCCTGCACCTGCCGCAGCTCGGCAACAAGGGCGCGTACCTCATCCAGGCCATGAACGACAAGCTCGTGGAGCACAAGCAGTATATCCACGAGGTTGGCCAGGATATGCCCGAGATCCTCGATTGGGTCTGGCACCTGCCGGAGGAGAAGAAATAAGCTTCCTCCCCTGCGCCTGAAGCACAGTTAAAAACGAGAGCCGCCCGGCCGGAAAAATCCGGCCGGGCGGCTTTTTTGCGCAGGAATGGGGCCAAACTGCTAAAAAAGGCAAAAAAAGCGATCAAACCTCTATTGAATATTTTTATAAAATTTTATATAATAATTCAAAAAGGCGGGGTGGAGTATGAAGGCCAGCATTAAAACCATCAGCGAAATGACAGGGTTTTCGCAGGCGACGATCTCAAATGTATTGAACAACAAAAAGGGCGTCAAAAAGTCGACGGCGGAGGCGGTGCTCCGCGCCGCCCGGGAAATCGGCTATCTGAACGCAAACCGAATTGACAATATCTTCCTTGTGATGTACAAGAAAACGGGGGAGGTGTTGACGGAGACGCCGCTCATCACCGCCCTGCTGGACGGTGTGGAGAGCGAGGCCAAGCTCAATGGCTACCCGACCGTGATCTCCAACCTGAAAGAGGGGGAGGCGGATTTTGAGGTCAAGCGCTCTGATCTTTTGAGCCGCCGCAATTCCGGCGTGATTCTGCTCGCCACGGAAATGGAATGGGAGGACATACGCTGCTTTGAACCGCTGCGCGATCGGCTTGTGGTGGTGGACGCCTGGTTCCGCGAAGGGCAGTTTGACACCGTGCTCATGAACAACACCGATTCGTTTTACACACTGGTTGATTATCTTTACCGGATGGGCCACCGGGACATTGGGATAATCGAAAGCCGCGTGGAGATTCGGAATTTCCGCTACCGCAAGCGCGGGTTTCTCAACGCTGCGGAGAATTTGCGCCTGGAGCTGAAGCCTTACAGCTTTGTGCGCGTGGGCCCGACCATGGCGAGCGCCTATCAGGAGATGAAGGAATATCTTGCAGGGAAGCCGCAGCTCCCCACGGCTTTCTGCGCCGTGAATGATATTGTGGCCTTCGGCGCGATGAAAGCGCTCAAGGAGGCGGGGTACCGCATCCCGGAGGACATCTCAATCGTCGGCTTCGACAACATGCCTTTCTGTGAGATGACGTCGCCGCCGCTCACCACCATCGACATCAAAAAGCGGGAGATGGGGGAGGTCGCGGTGCGCCGCTTGCTGGCAAAGCTGGAATGCCCGGGCGAACCGCCTGTGAAATTGCAGCTTCTCACCGCGCTCTGCGAGCGCAAAAGCGTGCGCTGCCTGTGAGGGCGCGCCCCGGGCGAGGGCATAAAAAAGCGCCGGCCGTTTGGCCGGCGCTTTTTTTATGCCCTCGCCTCTTTTCAACGGAAGGGGCAAGTAAATAATAAAAATAAATATAAAAATTTATAAATACTATATGTAAAAAAATAATATGATTTTTTATAAAAAAACTTGATCTTTTATTTTAGACGTGCTATAAATAAAGCATCATAAAAATTCACCCAGAAAAAGGGGGAAAGAGGAATTGAATTCTGTGACTTCTGATTTCAGCAAGAAACTGAAAGGAAGATTATGGAAGTAAAAATTTATAAACTAATTTAGTGGAAAAGCGGATATGCTTGTTTCCAAAGCGGGAATGGGGCCGGATCCCACCAGCGCAGTTTGGGGAAGGAGTAAAGCGCAGCCATAGAGAGAAGACTCTTTCGCGCGGCGGAAGGCAATCCGTTTTTAATTTTTCAAAGGAGGCTAAAGGAAATGAAAAAAATCGTAGCGTCTCTCTTATCCCTGCTGATGGTGCTGACGGCGGCATCCTGCTCCGGGAATACCCAGCCGGCTTCGTCCGGCGGTTCGGATGGAGCCAGCACGGCGGACGGCGGCGGATCGGTCGAAGGCGGCGGGGAGGAAGTAGTTCCCATCCGCGTGGCTCTGTTCACGGACGGCAACGACATGTCCGCCACACAGAAAGCGGTGTTCGACGCGTTCATTGAGGAATATCCGAACATTCACCCGCAGTTCGAATACATCACCTCCGACTCCTATGGTTCCAACTGGAACGGCTATCTGATGAAGATCCAGACGATGATTGCCGGCAACGATGCACCGGACGTTATCGCGCTTGGCCTGGAAGGCGTCGCCATGATGGCCATGAACGACATGGCCCTTCCGCTCAACGATTTCATCGACAGCCATCAGGAAGAGCTGGCCCCGATTCTGGAAGCCCAGAACGAGGATTTGATGAAGATTTTCGAGATCGACGGAAACATCTACAGCATTCCCTACGAGGCCAACTGTGTTGTGACGCACATCAACAAGGACATCTTCGAGGAAGCCGGCATCGAATTGCCCGACTATGACTGGACCTGGGATGAGTTTGTGGACATCTGCGAGCAGATCAAGAACTCCGGCCTGGACGTTTATCCCTTTGCGTGCACCAGCAACTTCTTCGCCTATCAGGCGCTGATGTACTGCAACGGCGCCTCCCCGCTCAACGAGGACTGGACCGCCTCCGCGATCAACTCGCCGGAAAGCATTGCGACGGCGCAGTTCTTCCAGGACGCCATTTTCAAGAACGGCTATGCGCCGGAGCCGAGCGAGACCATCACCGACACCGAGCTCATGATTCAGGAGCGCGTCGCAATGACATGGACGGGCCGCTGGGTTTCCGATGACTACAACTCCTCCGAATTCTATGACAAGGTCTATGTGAACACCATGCCCAACGGCGGCGGCGGCAACACGTCCTGCGCGGGCGACGCCGGCTTCGTTGTGCTGAAGGACACGAAGTATCCCGAGGAAGCCATGACGGTCGCGACATGGTGCGCCGGCGAAACGTATGCCAGGACGTTCATGTCCACCGGTTCCCTGCCCGCCAACTTCACGGCCGGCGCGGAAATCTGCGCGGAGGACCGCACCATCGACAACTGGGAAGTCATGTATGAGATCTATGACAACGGCGACTGGAAGCGCTCCTGCGATCCGCCGGAGTACACGGAGCTGGCAGACATTTATTCCGACATGCTGAGCATCGTTTACTCCAACCAGGCTACGGCCGAGGAAGCGCTCAACGACGCCAACGACCAGATCAACGAGGTGTTTGCAAACAGCGACTACCGCGACACGCCGGAGGAACTGGCATTCATCGAGGCAATCTACAAGAGATAAAGAGGCAGGCGCCCTTCCGGCACGGCCCGGACGGGAAACGGGAAAGGAAGAGGGGAACGCGCCCGGCGCGAGCCCCGTGAAAGCAAGCGGGAGAGGAGGGAACGACTCCCTTCTCTCCCCTTCTGGAGATGGGGGGAAGGTTCCATGCGAAAAACCAGGCAAAGAAAGCTGCGTTCCGCTTGGCGGGAAAACCTGACCGGGTACGCGTTTGTTGCCCCAGCATTTTTGTTCTTCACGGTGTTTGTGGGAATTCCGATTGTTGTCAACGTTGCCGCCCTGAGCTTTGCGGATTTCAGCCTGATGGGCGATTTTGAATGGGTCGGTCTGGAAAATTTCATCGACGTGTTCGAGGATGACGCCACCTACACCATCCTGCTCAACACACTCAAGCTGTTCGCCGTGCTGGTGCCGACTCATATCATCGGCGGCCTGGTCATCGCCTCTCTCATCAACGCGGTGAGAAACCGCTTTTTCCACACGGTGTTCCGCATTTCGCTCTATTTCCCCATGGTTGTGACAACGGCTTCCGTGGCGATTGTGTGGGGATATCTGTTTGACACGGACTTCGGCGTATTCAACTGGGTGCTGGCAGAGTTTGGCGTGGAGAAGATCCGCTGGCTGGGAGACGAGCACTGGGCGCTGTTTTCCATCACCATTTTTAGCGCATGGAAATTCATCGGCAACGCGTTCCTCTATTATTACATTGGCCTGCGCAACGTGCCGGAATCTTACATGGAGGCCGCTGCCATCGACGGGGCCAGCAAGCTCAGAGCGTTTTTCACCATCAAGATCCCGCTGCTCACGCCCACCATCTTCTTCGTGGTGACGACGACGCTCATCAACTGCTTCCAGGTATTTGACGAGCCGTACTTTTTGACGAACGGCGGCCCGGGCGTTTCGTCGCAGACGCTGGCCATGCAGATTTACCGCAAGGGCTTCGGGCAATATCACTTCGGTTACGCTTCCGCTTTGGGCGTGGTGCTGTTCCTTCTCGTGATCGCGGTCACGGTGCTCATGTTCAGCACGCAGAAAAAGTGGGTCAATTACGACACGGAATAAGGGGGGATTGAGATGCGCGAAAAATTTATCACACGCTACCGCAACGCCAACAAGGCTTCCTTCTGGTCGCAGGTGGTGCTGGTGATCGTAATGTGCGGCGTCAGCCTGCTGATGCTGCTGCCCTTCCTGTGGGCGTTTTCTACCTCGCTGCGGCTTCCGGCTGAATCGTTTGACCTGCCGCCCTCATTCTTCCCTACCTCCTGGCGGTGGGACAATTACGCCTATGTGTTCACGGCCTTCCCCTTCCTGCGGTTTTTCCGCAACAGCATCATCGTCACGTTCTTCATTTCCGCTTTTCAAATTCTGTTTTCCACCATGGCGGCGTTTGCGTTTGCAAAGCTGCGCTTCCGCGGCAAGAACCTGATTTTCGTCTACATTCTTTCCGGCCTGATGCTGCCGTATCAATCCTATGTGATTGCGCAGTTTTTCATCATCAATAAGATGGGCATCTACAACACGCTCATCGCGCTGATCCTGCCGTATCTGGCAAACCCCTTCGGCATTTTCCTGCTGCGGCAGCACATGGCCAGCATCCCCGATTCCTATATGGAGGCGGCTATCATTGACGGCTGCTCGAAGTGGAGGATTTACTGGAACATCATCGTTCCCATGTCCACCTCCAGCATTGCCGTGGTGGTGTTCATGAAGTTTATCGAGCAATGGAACAACTTTTTTGCGGCGCTGATCTACATCAACAGCGAAATTTATTACACGCTGCCGATGGGCATGAAAACGCTGCAGGGTTTCCGTTCCGCAGGCAATCTGGCGCATATCCTGGCCGGCGTGATGATTTCGCTCATTGTCCCCACCATTGTGTACGCCTGGGGCCAGAAGTATCTGCTCAAGAGCGTTGCGCTGTCCGGCTTGAAAAGTTAAAATGGCAGTGTAAACCGGGCGGTGAAGGGGGACGCCCTTCCCTGCCCATTTTTTAGGGAGGAGAACTGGAATATGTTCAAAGGACTGTACTTCATGGGCTGGTACCGCGATATGTGGAATTACCACCCCAGCCTGCCGCTGAAAAACATGCACATGGTGGAGGATATCGAAGATATTCACGCCAACATGCTCACCTGGTCCTGCCTTGGCAGCGGCGCCATCGGCCTGCCGTACCTGGACAAGGAGGCCAACGACAAAACCGCCCCCCGCCTGCGGCTCTACGGCTTTATGAACGACAGGGAGTTCTGCGAAGAGTGCCGCAAGCGCGGCGTCAGGCCGTTTGCCGTTCTGTGGAAGGCCCAGCTGTGGGAGTTCGGTGCGGAGTTCAATGAGGACGAAAGCGAGCTGCTTTCGCTCAACCTCCTGCGCGGCGCTTCCAAAAACCACAAATACGTGGGCATGAGCGAGCTTTCCACCAACAGATACCCGAAGATCTTCGACCCCATTGAAAAGTATTTCCCGGACGGCCTCACGAATTATTTCGGCGAAAAGGTCGGCGATTTCCTCGAGGAATTCAAGGCCACGTCTCTGGAGGGGCGCGACATCCTTTCCGCCTGGCTCATGGCGCCGGACCACGACCACAAGTGCTATTCGCCGTGCTGCAACAAGGATTCGTTCCTCAAGTACCTGCAGCGCAACGTGGAGATGATGATCGACGCGGGGGCCGGCGGCCTGCACATCGACGAATACGACACGCCCAAGCATGTCACGAGCAACGCGGGCTGCTTCTGCCGCGAGTGCATCGCCAAATTCCGCGTTTACCTCAAAGAGCACAATATCCCCCTGCCGGACGACGCCGGACCGCTGGAAACCTTCGATTACCGGCAGTATCTGCTCTCGAAGGGCTACCGCGATGAGGCTCTGCTGGCCTTCAACGGCAATAAGCGCTGGGAAATCCCGCTCTACCGCGCGTATTACGATATGCACATGGCGTCTATCGAGTGGATCGTGCGCGGCATCTCACAGCACGCGAAGGAATACTGCCGCCGCACGCGCGGCGAGGAGCTGCCCGTGAGCGCGAACCTGTTCCAGTGCTACCCGGTGGGCGACAGCTGCAAGAAATACTGCGACATCCTTTCCGGCGAAAAGACGGATATCCGTATGCGGCAGGACGGCTGGTACCGCTTTGCCTGCGGCTGGCTCAACGGCAAGGACTGCTGCTTTGTGGAGGACCCGAACCAGTATATCCGCGACATCAACGACGACGTGCGCAACGGCGTCAACGACCGCTTCATCCTGTTTGCCATTGAGCCAATTGCCCACGGCTTCCACATCGCCTTCCCCTATGGCTCCTGGCTGCAGAACCAGGTGAAGGATGCCTTCTGGCCCGATCTGCGCGTGCTGCGCAAACTCGGCCCCTGGCTCGATGAGCACGACAACTGCCTCGGCAAGGATCATGTGGCGGACATCGCCGTGCTGTATGATTCCGCCTCCGCTTATGAGAACAATGTGTCCGAGCCTGCCGTCGGCGGAGAGAACACGTATAACCAGGTCAAGCCCATCTCGCTCGACGGCGTGAAGGAGCTGGGCCGGCAGGGCGCGTTCTCAAACCAGGGCAATTTCGGCCACTTCTTCCGCCTGGTGCAGGATCTTTCCGACCGCCATGTGCTCTACAACGTGCTGTTCCACAGCCCGGATGAACCGCTCACGGCGGAGCGGCTGGCCGGCTACCGCACTGTGGTGGTGCCGGACGCCTTCCTGCTGGATGAGACGGCGTCGCAGGCGCTGGCCGCGTTTGCGCGCAGCGGCGGCGAGGTGATCACGCTGGAGCGCCGCGTGCCCGCCCTCGAGCACTTTGCACATTATGACCGTGAGAGCGAGCCCGCACTTGCGGACCGGCTGGCAGCGGAAAAGAGCGCCGTGGACGCGCCCGATTCCCCGCTTTACAGCATCGATCTGCGCAAGACGCCGGAGGGCTGGGCGCTGCATCTTGTCAACTACAACTGCAATGCGGAAACGCACCGCATCGACCCGCTGCCCGCAATGGAGTTCGGCCTTTCGCTTCCCGCCTCCTCCGTGACGGCGCACTGCTTCCCGGAAAATCCTGCGCTGCGCGCAGAGCTGGAGAACGGCACGCTCCGCGTGGAGAACGCCGGCATTTACACCATTCTGGAATTGCGGTGAGAAAGGGGAGAGGAAAGAATGAAACGCTCGGAATTGAATCGAATCATTGAGGAGGCCATCGCGTTTGTCGAGGGACGGGGGCTCTGCTTCCCGGAATTTGCAAAGTGGGGGCCGGAGCGCTGGGCGCGTCTCACAGAGGGGGAGCGCGAACTGGTGGACAACATGCTCGGCTGGGATGTGAGCGACTTCGGCGGGGATTTTGCCAGGACCGGCCTGCTCATCTTCACCTTCCGCAACGGCAATTTCAACCACCGCGGCGTGTATCCGAAGCCGTATGCGGAAAAGCTCCTTTTGGTGGGGGACGGCCAGGAGCTGCCCTTCCACTTCCACTGGAGCAAGATGGAGGATATCATCAACCGCGGCGGCGGCGATCTGCGGATCACGCTCTACAATTCCGATGAAAAGGAAGACTTCGCCGGCACGGACGTGGAGGTCACGATCGACGGCTGCCGGGTGACGGTGCCGGCCGGCGGCGACATTGTGCTCCGCCCCGGCCAGAGCGTGACGCTCAGGCCGAAGCAGTACCACCGCTGGATCGGCGTGCCCGGCACGGGGCCGGTCATGCTTTTTGAGGTGTCCTCCACGAACGACGACACGGTGGACAACCGGTTCCACTCGGCGCAGAGCCGGATTCCCGAGATCGAGGAGGACGAGCCGGCGAAATATCTGCTCTTCTGCGACTATAAAAAGGTGGTTCCCGCTCTTCCGCCGCTGGAATGAGGGGGATGCCGGAACCATTCCGGCGGGAAGGAGGGGGCTTCGGCCCCTCCTTTTCTTTTCAGGCCTTAATCGGCACAGAATAACTGACAGGAGGCGTTTGCGGCATGTATGAGGACAAGGAACTTTTTTCTCTGGGAGAACAAAGAATTTACACGGAAAGGCACACACAGGCTGCCATGCTGATGGGCGGGATTGGGACAGGCTGCTTCGCCGTGGGCAGCCGTGGGCAGCTTCAGGATTTTGAGCTGTTCAACCGTCCGTCAAAAGGGCTGAATTTCCCCTTTACCTTTTTTGCCGTTTACGCGGAGACGGCAGGGCGGCGGGACGTCAGGGTGCTGGAGGCGGAGCTCCAACCCCCCTATGCGGCGCCGCAGGGGCTGCTGCCCGGCACAGTGGCGGGACTGCCGCGGTTTTCCCATTCCCGCATGGAAGGGCGTTTCCCCTTCGCATCGGTGGAACTGCTGGACGAATCGTTTCCCTGCTCTGTGCGCCTGGAAGCGTTCAACCCGTTTATCCCGCTGAACGCGGAGGATTCCGGCATCCCGGCCGCGCTGCTGCGCTACCGCGTGCAAAACACGGGGGAAGAGCCGTGCGCCGTTTCCGTGTGCGGTTCCCTTTACAACGCTTCCGGCTATGACGGGGTGGAGATGTGGAAGAATTTAAAAAACAGGGGGCGGCCGTTCAACGTGATGCGCGCCGGCGACGGCTTCTGCGGGGTGTTTTTTGACAACGACGGCATCCCCCGCCAGGATGCGCTTTACGGCACGCTGGCGCTGACGGGCCGCGGCGGCGAGGTGAGCGCCAAGCCTGAGTGGAGCATGGGGCAGCGCGTGGATGGCATCCATGATTTCTGGGATGATTTTTCTTCGGACGGGAGGCTCAGCGCGGAACCGGCGCGCATGGGGACGGCCGGGCAGCTT
>ERZ1643250.2022-NODE-2022-length-15972-cov-10.657033_pt1 | contig 15972 bp, 15 predicted proteins | sample MGYA00579262_ERZ1643250 | MGnify/ENA primary metagenome ERZ1643250 (study PRJEB29033, sample SAMEA4952265) | chicken gut metagenome | biome: Broiler Chicken; feature: Gastrointestinal Tract; material: Caecum | place: Ireland | collected 2018 | study: Broiler... | reverse complement strand
TCAAAGCGCTGTTCCGGCTCAAAGGCAAGCCCCAAAGTGTCGCTGTGGATCATTTCCGCGGAAAAGCCGTTCAGGAAATCGTAAAGATTGGTGGACAGGTGTGGAGCACCGTCCCAGGAGATCAGCTCCACTTTTATGTCATGGTCTGCGTCGAGCAGATAATTTTGCTCGTTCTTCCATGCTTTTGCGCCGCCCATGTAGGCGTTGCCGTCTGACCAGACCGGAAGGTGGCGGAAATGGAATGGTTCCAGTTTTTTCATATCCGGGGTGTCTGTATCCATGTCAAAATGCTGGATCCATTCTTCGTAGGTTGGGTATTCGTCCAGCACATGGGTGCCCACTTCGCGGTTTTCTTCGTCGCAGCCTTCCTCGCTGTCCCGGATGATCAGGAATGGTTCTGCCGGCCATTTCTGGACGAAGATATTGTTATAGAAACGGTCGTCTCCGTGAAGGATCGTCATAAAGCCCATGACTTCCGTGCGGTGCGGCATGTGGTACGGCGTGTAGCGGGCGCGGTTTACACCTTCCACCACGCTGTCTGTGCCGGCGCCCACAGCGGTGAGGGAGCCGCAGATTAAGTTATGTACCATGGCGACGCCCTGGGTGGCCAGCCGGAGAGAGGCGTCGGAGAGCAGAATGTTATTGTCGATGAGGGTCGGGCCGTGGCTTACTTCCACAAAGAGATCCTGACTCATCATGCTTCCCTTCAACTGTTTGGCATAAGGCGGGCGCTGATTGTCATGGAAGAGGTTCTGGGTGATGCGTACGCCCTGAGCTTCCCAATCACACCAGATTCCCATGGTGCAATGATGAATATAATTGCGGCGGAAGGTGACGTCGATGGCGGCGTGCATCTTGATGCCGGCGATTTCTGCTCCGCCAAGTTCCATCATGTTGTTGATATGATGGATGTGGTTGTCTTCAATGACGGAGAATACTCCGCCCATCCGTCCGCAGATACCGTCCTGCTCGCAGTGGTGGATGTTGCAGCGGCGGATGATATGGCTGCCCACTTTTTCTTTGAGCCATCCGTGATACTGGCCCCGGCACACAGCGTCCCGCTCCATCTGAGTCGGACTTTTGACATGCTTGTTGGTAAAATAATGCTCGTTGTCCGGATCCAGATATTTGCCCAGGGAGATGCCGGCACATTTGCTGTTGCTGATATCACAGTCCTCGATGATCCAGCCTTTGGACCAGTGCGGGCCGATCATGCCGTCCTGGAAAGCTGCCGGCGGCGCCCAGGTGGTGGCTGCCTTCTCGATGCGAAAGCCGCTGACCGTGATATAGTTTACGCCGGTTTTCTCCGGAAAGAAGCACTCCCGGCGCACGTTGATCTCCACCTTTTCTTCGTTGGGATTTTTGCCCTGGAAGTTTGCGTAGAGGATAGTTTCATTGCGGGCGGTATCCTGCTCGGAATACCATTTATAGACAGAAGCTTCCGGCTCCCAGGAATACTCGTACACCTCGCCCTTAAGACAGTCTTCCAGGCTGTCTGCCTCGTACAGCATCTTATCGTTGAGATAGACTGCGCCGGTATGTTTGTTCCGGCCGGCAAAATACCAGTCTCCGTAGACATAGGTTGTATAAGGGTTATATTTTCCGAAAATGGAATTGGAGATCCGGCAGACCCATACATTTCCTTCGTATGGCTGCCATTGTTTCATTTCCTCTGCGCCGGTGATCACAGCGCCCAGGGGCTCCGTACTGCGGTAAATAATCCGGTTTTCTTCCGTTCCGGCGTGAAGAGGATTCACATATTCCCGGTAAATGCCGGGCGCCACCAGGACTTCATCCCCGGGCACAGCCATCTGCGCCGCGTCATTAATCTGTCTGAAAGGCATTTCTTTTGTGCCGTTGCCGTCCCGTCCGGCATTGGCGTCAACATAAATTCGCATAGAGAACTCCTCCTGTAAGAAATAGTGATCGGTACCATTGGTACATATTCTACATTCATGGTAAAGGATTTTGGGCAGAACGTCAAGAAAAGAAGAGCGGGAGTTGCTGTTCGCGCAGTGACCAGTAATGAGAGGTACATTTTTTAGAAAGGGAAAAGTACCGGATTTCTTGACATTATAATCTTACTTGTGTAAGATTATAGACATAACTATAAATACTACAAATGTAAGATGGAGGAAGGTTTGAAGTGAACTTCCAAAGCTACCATCATTGACGCAGTAAATGCGTCAGGAAAGAGGAAATGATGAAAAAGAAAAATTTTTTATTATGTATCTGCATGGTGCTGCTCTGTGCTGTTTTATCGGCGGGCTGCACGGAAACGTCCCGCGAGGGAAAGGAGCAAATGAATGGTGATGAGCAGACAGAAGTGGAAAATAATACAGGGACAGGAATGAGCGGCGTCCCGGTTGAAGAAGCAGAAAAAGTATCGCCGGAATCCGACACAGAAGCGCCTGCTCCGCAGACAGAAGAAGCGGACTGGTCTTCGTATTTTGACGGCCTGAACGGAGCGGCAGTCATTTACGATCCTTCCAACAATAAATATATGATTTATAATGAAGAGCTGGCGAACACGAGGCGTTCTCCCTGCTCCACATTTAAAATCATCTCTTCCCTCACAGCATTGGAGGACGGAACGATCGTACCGGAAGATTCTACCCGCTCGTGGAGTGGCGAGGAATTCTGGAATGAGGACTGGAATAAAGATATTGATTTTGAAGAAGCGTTCCGAACCTCCTGCGTCTGGTATTTCCGGGAAGTCATTGACGAGATTGGCAAAGAGCGGATGCAGGAAGCGCTTGATACGCTTTCCTATGGTAACTGTGACATTTCCGACTGGGAAGGACGGCAGAATACCAATAATGACAACCGCGCGCTGACTGGCTTCTGGATTGAATCTTCTCTGCAGATCTCACCGAAAGAGCAGACAGAAGTGATGGAACGCATTTTCGGAAATGATACCATATATTCCGGGAATACAATAGAAGAACTGAAAAATGTAATGCGGGCAGAAGAGCAGAACATCGCGGACTGTACGGTGTACGGAAAAACCGGAACAGGGAAGGCACATGGGGTGCTCGTAGACGCCTGGTTCACCGGCTTTACAGAAACGCCGGAAGGAAATGTGTATTTCTGTGTGTATCTGGGAGAAAATGAGGGAGAAGACGTTTCCAGTACGGATGCACGGCAGATTGCCATGGAGATTCTGGCCGATTATTGCGGCCATTCATTGTAAAACTATCGAAAACATTGAATCCGTTTCTCTTTTTTGCTATACTTGTAAAAGTATTTTGCAAAATTCTGCTATTTATTGAAATAAGGCGGTCCTGGTTTCAGCGGCGCCGGATAATAGCAGAAAGACGGGAGAGGAACAGTATGAATCAACAGACAAAAGCCGGTCATCTGTGTGCCCTGCTGACCACGTTCATCTGGGGAACGACATTTATATCGACAAAAGTGATGCTGGCAGATTTTCAGCCGGTGGAGATTCTCTTTTTCCGGTTTGTCATGGGACTGCTGGTATTGTCGCTCATATATCCGCACCGGATGAAGAAAACCACGTTAAAACAGGAACTCACCTTTGCGGTGGCAGGGCTGTGCGGCGTGTGTCTCTATTATCTGTTGGAAAATATCGCGCTGACTTATACTATGGCTTCCAATGTGGGGATTATTATTTCTGTGGCGCCGTTTTTTACCGCCATCTTATCCCGCATTTTTTTAAAAAATGAAGAGAAGCTCGGCGCTGGTTTTTTTGCAGGTTTTCTGGCGGCCATGGCAGGAATCGCCCTCATCAGCTTTAACGGCTCGTCCCTGCATGTGAATCCGCTTGGCGATCTGCTGGCGCTGCTGGCCGCTTTTCTCTGGGCCTGCTATTCTATTTTCACAAAAAAAATCAGCGGCTTTGGTTATCATACGATTCTGACGACGCGGCGAACCTTTTTCTACGGTATCCTTTTTATGATTCCGGCTCTTTTTATTTTTGATTTTCGTTTTGCACCGGAAAGATTTGCCAATCCGGTGTATCTGTTTAATATTCTTTTTCTGGGATTGGGCGCTTCTGCGCTCTGCTTTGTGTCTTGGAATTATGCGGTGAAGGTGCTGGGAGCTGTAACGACGAGTATTTATATTTATCTGGACCCGGTCATCACGGTGGCGGCCTCCGCGCTGATTCTGCGGGAGCCCCTTACATGGATGACCGCGGCGGGCATCGCACTGACGCTGGGGGGATTGATTCTTTCAGAACGCAGATCTTTTATTGTCAGGAGAAATAGAAAAGGCGTGTCCGGAACATAAGAATATCCGGGTACACGCCTTAAATGAGCAAATGTACAGTTACTGGAAATGTCTCTTTTTTCTGGCAGAGGATACAGCAAGCCCCGCTATAAATCCAATCACAGCCGGAATCAGCCATCCGAACCCGGCCTCTGCCAGCGGCAGCACATCGGCGGCAAACTCCACAACTCCGTTCAGATGAAGAACAGCTTTTGTACCTTCCGGCAGCGCCCGAAGCAGATCAAAGAACGCCGCTGCGGTTGTAAATCCAATGGTCCACTGAAGAACCGTCTGATTATTATGAAACATTTTGCCGCACAGGGTCAGAAGAATCAGTACAATGGCCAGAGGATATAAAAACATCAGCACCGGCATGGAGTAAGCGATGATGGCGTCCAGCCCCAGATTGGCGATGAGGAAGGACAGCAGACAGAACAGGATGGCCCATACCCGGTAGGAAGGCCCCTTTGGGAATATGTTCACAAAGGTTTCCCCACAGCTGGTAATTAAGCCCACTGCTGTTTTCAGGCAGGCGATTGTGACAGTGACTGCCAGAATAAGAGCGCCGGCGCTTCCAAAATAATGCTGCGCGATCTGCGCAAGAGCCTCCCCGCCATTGGCGGCAGCCGCAAACATCCCGCGGCTCTGAGCACCCACCGCGGTGACAAGAACATAGATCACTGCCATCAGAAAAGAGCTGAAAATACCTGCCCGCACCGTATTTTTGGCCACAGCACCCGGTTCCGTGACGCCGAGACTGCGGATCACATCCACCACAATGATGCCGAAGGCAAGTCCCGCCAGCGCATCCATCGTATTATATCCTTCCAGAAGTCCCGTGGCGAAGGCTCCTGTCAGATACGCGCCCTGCGGATCAACGGCAGATATTTCTCCCATGGGAGCCGTCAGCGCCCGTAGGATTAATATGGCAAGAAAAAACAGAAACAGCGGATTTAATACCTTGCCGATCCATGTGAGAATCTCTCCCGGACGAAGGGAAAAGAAAAGAACAGCTCCGAAGAAGAGCAGAGAAAATACCGCCAGTCCCAGAGACTGTCCCGTTCCCGGCAGAACGCGCTCGATTCCCACCGTGTAAGAAACAGTGGCGCATCTCGGGATGGCAAAAAATGGGCCGATGGTCAGATAAAGCGCACAGGTAAAAAAGAGCCCGTACTTCTTTCCGACCCGGCTGGCAAGACCCAGCAGGCCGTTTTCGCGGCTGATGCCCAGAGCGGCCACGCCAAGAAGCGGCAGACCGACTCCGGTGATCAGGAATCCCGCCGACGCCTGCCACATATTCCGTCCGGCAAGCTGGCCCATGGAGGCAGGGAAAATCAGATTCCCCGCTCCGAAAAACATGCCGAACAGCATGCTGGCCACTGTGATTATTTTTCTGTAAGACAATTTTTCCATGACATAATTCCTAAATGATTGCCAGAAGCACGAAGTTTAAGATAAACAGAACCGTTGCCACCCAGAGAATCGGATGGATGGTATTTGCTTCTTTCTTGCAGATTTTTACGATACAGTAGGAGATAAAGCCAAAGGCAATACCGTAAGAAATACTGTAGCAAAGCGCCATGAACAGTCCGGCAAAGAATGCAGGAACCGCCTCGGAAAAGTCTTCCCACTGAATCTCTTTAAAGGCGGAGGTCATCATAATGCCGACAACAACCAGAGCCGGAGCGGTGGCTGCAGATGGAATAGCGCTCACAAAGGTTGCCAGGAAGGCGCTGATGGCAAAACAGATGGCCACGACAACGCTGGTCAGACCGGTACGTCCGCCGGCGCCGATACCGGAAGCACTTTCCACGAAAGTAGTGGTGTTGGATGTTCCGAAGATAGAGCCGATGGAGGTGGCGATGGCGTCTGCAAAGAGAGCCTTGTCCATTTTTGACTTAAATCCTGAACTGGAATCCATGGCTTTTTCATCTTCCTCGCTGAAAATACCGCTTCTGCGTCCGGTTCCGATAAAGGTTCCAAGGGTATCAAAGGTATCGGAGATACTGAAGGCAAAAATAGTTACCAGTACCAGCGGAAGCCTGGAAACATCATTGAACAGGGATGGAAGTCCTTCTGACGTAAAAATTGCTCCAAAGGTGGATGGAAGAGCAGCGCATGCCTCCGAGAAGCTCACGGAATCACTGGCTGTCGTAACGCCCATAGGGATACCGATCAGGGTCGTCACCACGATACCGATCAGAATAGCTCCCTTTACATTGCACACAAGAAGTACGATGGTCAGAACAAGACCGATCAGGAACAGCCAGAAAACAGGCTGATTCAGAGTGGCAATGGCCGGAACTCCGGAATCAAAACTGATGATACCTACATTTAAAAGGCCGATATATGCCACAAACACGCCGATACCGCCGCCGATGGCGTTCTGCAGGCTGTTTGGGATGGCCTTGATAATAAACTTGCGGACTTTTGTCACCGTAATGATGATATTAAAGATACCGCAGATAAATACCATGGACAGCGCCTGCTGCCAGGTAAAGCCCAGACCGAAACAAACGGTGTACACGAAAAATGCATTGAGACCCATACCCGGAGCCTGTGCATACGGTACATTGGCAAAAAGTCCCATCACCAGCGTACCGATGATCGACGCGATGATTGTTGCCAGAAATACAGCGCCCCATTCCATGCCTGACTGGCTCAATACGCTCGGATTGACCGCGATGATATAAGCCATGGTAAAGAAGGTAGTAAGACCTGCCATAACCTCAGTGGAAAATGTGGTGCCATTTTCCTTCAACTTAAAAAATTTTTCCATAGTGTCCTCTCTTTCTTTTGCACATAAGTTACATTTTCAGATATCCGAAGAACGATACCCCGGCATCTGTGCCGTTCCATTATAAGATAAGTCCCATGAAATATTCAAGGGTAGTTTTTTTGTGTCTGCCAGCGATTTTTTAGCGGACAGTGCCATATTTTATCTTTTATTCTACATATTGTAATAATGAGCGTAGATGCCTCCCTGTTCCAGAAGACTCTCATGGGTGCCTCGCTCGGCGATGCCGTCCTCGGTGATCACGATGATTTCGTCCGCGTTGCGGATGGTGGACAGACGGTGGGCGATGGTGATGGTAGTTCTGTCTTTGGACAGTTCCTCAAGACTTTGCTGAATCCAGCGTTCGCTCTCATTATCCAGCGCGCTGGTGGCCTCGTCGAGAATCAGCACCGGCGGATTTTTCAGGAATACCCGGGCGATGGAAATCCTCTGTTTCTGTCCTCCGGACAGACGGGTGCCCCGCTCGCCCACATACGTATCATACCCATCCGGCAGCTCTTCAATAAAGTCATGAATGTTGGCGCGCTTCGCCGCCGCAATAATTTCCTCCATGGAAGCGCCCGGTTTGCCGTACGCGATATTTTCTTTGATGGTACCACAGAACAGATACACGTCCTGCTGCACCATACCGATCTGACTGCGCAGACTTTTCAGGGTCAGCGTGCGCACATCCTGGCCGTCTATAGTGATCCTTCCGCCCGTCACATCATAAAAACGGGGAAGAAGAGAGCAGATGGTCGTCTTGCCGCTGCCGGACGGCCCCACAAGGGCGATGGACTTTCCGGCCGGAATCTCAAAAGAGACATGAGAGAGCACCGGCGTATTATCATCACTATAATGGAAGGAAACATCCTCGTAACAAACGTGTCCCTGTACATTTTCCAGCTCGTGTGCATCCGGCGCGTCTGTGATCTCCGGCTCCGTTTCCATCACATCCAGGAAACGGCGGAATCCCGACATACCTTTTTGCATGGTCTCGATCAGCTCCACCAGAATCTGGATCGGATTAATGAAAATACCGATATATAGGGCATACATGGCAAGATCCGCTGGAGCCATCAGTCCCCTGGCGATGAGATAGCCTCCGTAAACGAGGGTCACCAGATACATCATACCCTGAAAAAACAGGTTCCAGCCCATGAAACTTCCCATACAGTTATAATTATCTCGTTTGGAAAGAAGAAATGCATGGTTGCTCTTCTTAAATTTCTCCCGCTCGATGTCTTCATTGGCAAAAGACTGCACCACCCGGATGCCCGCCAGCGTATCCTGCAGGCTGGCGTTCACATCTCCGATCTTTCTCCGGTTTTCCATAAATGTTTCCTGCATCCGACGGTTCTGGCGGAAGGAAAACACAAACATACAGAAAACAAGAAAAACCAGCGGCAGCGCCAGACGCCAGTTGATGAGAAACAGGAAAATAAAGGAACCGATGATCTTCACCAGTGAAATAAAAAGATTCTCCGGCCCATGGTGGGCAAACTCCGCAATATCAAACAAATCCGACACCAGTTTGCTCATCATCTGACCGGAATTATTCTGGCTGTAATAAGAGAAAGAAAGCTTCTCATAATGGTCAAAAAGCTGCTGGCGCATGTCCCGCTCCATATGAGCGCCCATCATATGCCCCTGGTAACTCACATAATACTTACAAAGACTCTGCACCAGATACATGGCAAAAAGTCCCAGAGCAATCAGCGGAAGCGCCCGGAGAATCACCGCGCTGTCTCTGGTAAACAAAGTATTGGTCGCTGTTCGAAGAATCTGCGGATAAGCCAGATCCGCCAGACTGATAAAGGCCGCGCACAAAAGATCAAGAAAAAAGACCGCCTTGTACGGGCCATAATAATGAATAAACTTCTTTATGGTCTGCATCATAAACCTCCTGTGTATTTTTCCCGGGCTGCGCCTGCGCGAAAGCCCGTCATAATTTTCCCTTCAGCGTTCGCTGACGATATTCGGCCGCTGCTGCCGCCCCGGGCAGCAGGCCACGACAATCTTAACATAAGCCGGTTCGCCTTGGCAAGAAGGAAAAAGGGGAGGCTTCCGGCAGGAGGAGGGAATTTGTTATTGTTCACGCAGTGACCAGTAACGAGAATTTTTAAAATGCGGCTGTTGAAATTATTTGTGATTATGCGTATAGTAATAAGTAATCACTGTATCACTGGAACTATGACGCCATCGGCCATTCCAATAGAATTACTGGCAGAGAGAAACAGTCTGTCAGATCATGAAGGAGGACAGCATGAAAAAGATATATTTTACCCTAACAGGAACAAAGCATTATTTTGGTTCCGACTTTCTGGAACCGGGCATGAAGGTGAGGCTGGTAAAAGAACCGGACAATGAATACGATCAGGAGGCAATCAAAGTGCTGCTGAAGGGGGTTGGTAAAATCGGTTACGTGGCCAACAGCCCTTACACTGTACTGGGCGAATCTTTGAGCGCAGGACGCCTTTATGACAAGATCGGTAATAAGGCGAAGGCCCGGATTTTGTTTGTGACTCCGAAGGGAGTGATATGCAAGGTATGTAAGAAGAGCCTGACAGATAAATAACACAGGAGCGACAACAAATGTTTTTTATTATGGGTATCACCCAGGGAAGAAAAGACTTTAACTTTAATCAGATGGTCATCTGCAGCCACTGCGGGTCTTATGGCAGATATCAGGTGTACATGACTTACATGTGCCTGTCTTTGTTTTTCCTTCCCGTTTTCAAATGGAACAAACAATATTATGTGCAGATGTCCTGCTGCAATACTCTCTATGCTCTGGACCCGGTCATCGGAAAACGGATTGCCAGGGGCGAGGACATCGAGATCTTACCTGAGCATCTGACGGAGGTGCAGACTGGCTGGAGAAGCAGGTACAAGCGCTGCGGCAACTGCGGTTTCGAGACCCAGGAAGATTATGAATACTGCCCGAAATGTGGAAGGAAGTTTTAGTTTATGGGAAAACAACAGTCAGAAGAGAGCTTATCCCTGCAATGGGACAAGCTTCTCCGTATCAAAACCACCGGGCGGGATGATTCCATGGCGGACCAGTACCGGTATCCTTATGAACCGACGCCGTACTCTGTCCTGGAACGGCTGGCCGGCAGCGGATACATTTCCAAAAGAAATGTACTTCTGGACTATGGCTGCGGGAAAGGTCGGGTGGACTTCTACCTGTCTTATCAGACCCGATGCCGCACCATGGGAATCGAGTACGACCCTCGCATGTATGAACGTGCGCTGTCTAATCAGCAGACGGCAGTGTCCGGAAGGAGAGCTTCCTTCGTTTTGGTAAATGCAGAGCAGTACCCGGTTCCCGCTGAAGTGGATCGGTGTTATTTTTTCAATCCATTTTCTGTGGAAATCCTGCAGAAAGTGATGGCGCGGATTCTGGATTCTTACTATGAGAATCCCAGAAACATTCAGCTTTATTTTTATTATCCGTCCGATGAATATGTGGCGTATCTGATGACGCAGGAGCTGCTGATGTTTGTGGACGAGATAGACTGCGGAGATCTGTTTGAAGGGAAAGATCCGCGGGAGAAGATATTGATATTCGAGATTATGTAAGGAGAAAGGACAGTATAATGGGACATGTATATTTTGTTCGTCACGGTCAGACCGTGTGGAACGTGGAAAATAAAATCTGCGGGGCAACGGATATTCCGCTGACGGAGCTTGGACATCAGCAGGCCATCGAGACAGGAAAAAAGATCGTGGAGGAAGGCATACAGGCTGATGAAATCCTCTACTCACCGCTCAGCCGCGCGGCGGAGACTGCCCGGCATATCTCCGAGATCACCGGTATTCCAGCCAGAATGGAACCTCGGCTCGTCGAGCAGAATTTCGGCAAATGGGAGTCCACTGCCAGAGACGGGCTGGAATTTAAGAAGGCGAAAGAAGACTTTTGCTGCCGCTATGACGGCGGCGAATCCATGCTCCACCTGGCGCAGAGGATTTACAATCTGCTGGACGATGTAAAAGCAGAGTCCGATGAGAAAACATACATACTGGTGGCTCATAACGGCATTGCCAGAGTGGTACAGTCGTATTTTTATGAGATGACCAATGAAGAATATGCCGCATTCGGCGTGAAGAACTGCGCTGTGCTGCGGTATGATTTTTAACTGAAAATATCATTTGGAACAGGAGGGTTACTATGGCAGTAAAAGGTGCAGTGATGGTTCCTCATCCGCCGCTGATCATACCGGATGTGGGACGAGGACAGGAGAAGGCAATTCAGGCGACCATCGACGCGTATCATAAGGCGGCGAAGAAAATCGCTTCATGGAAGCCGGATACGGTGGTGGTGCTGTCGCCACATTCCATTATGTATGCAGATTATTTTCACATTTCACCGGGAACAGGCGCCCGGGGAGATTTCGGTCAGTTCCGTGCGCCGCAGGTAAAAATCCAGGTGCAGTATGACACGGAATTGGTGGAAGCCCTGTCTCAGGAAGCCGAAGCCAGAGAAATTCCTGCCGGAACCATGGGGGAGCGGGACAGCAGGCTCGATCATGCCACTATGATTCCCCTCTGGTTTCTCAATCATTATTATACGGATTACAAGACAGTGCGCATCGGACTGTCCGGTCTGCCACTGTCGCAGCATTACATGCTGGGGCAGTGTATACAGAAAGCGGCGGAGCTTTGTGGAAGAAATATTGTCGTTATCGGCAGCGGCGATTTGTCTCACAAACTCAAAGAAGACGGGCCTTACGGTTTCCAGAAGGAAGGGCCGGAATACGACAGCCGCATCATGGAAGTCATGGGAGCCGCCGCCTTTGACCAGCTTTTTGATTTTACGGAAGAATTCTGCGATAAAGCGGCGGAATGTGGGCACCGTTCCTTTGTTATCATGGCCGGAACGCTGGATCGCCTGGCAGTAAAAGCGGAAAAGCTATCTCACGAGGGAACCTTCGGCGTCGGGTATGGCGTCTGTACCTATGAGGTGGAAGGCCGGGCGCCGGAACGGGACTTTCTGCGTCAGTACGAGGAGAAAATCGCAGATGAAGCCAAACGCCGGAAAGAATCGGAAGACGCATATGTTCGTCTGGCCCGTCAGACCATCGAGGCTTACGTGGGCGAAAGAAAGCAAATCTCTATCCCAAGAGACCTGCCGGAAGAAATGTATGAAAGCCGGGCAGGCGTCTTCGTTTCCCTGAAAGAAGAAGGACGTCTCCGGGGCTGCATCGGCACCATTGCTCCGGTACAGAAAAATATCGCGGAAGAAATCATCGCTAACGCCATCAGTGCGTCCACAAAAGATCCGCGTTTCCATCCGGTACAGTCGGACGAGCTTGACAAGCTGGTTTACAGCGTTGATGTCCTAGGCACACCGGAAGCAATCACCTCTCCGGACGAACTGGATGTCAAACGCTACGGTGTGATCGTAACAAAAGGCCGCAAGCGGGGACTGCTGCTGCCGAATCTGGACGGAGTGGACACCGTCGAAGACCAGATCACCATTGCAAAACAGAAAGCAGGCATCTCTACTTACGATGATGCTGTTCAACTGGAACGGTTTGAGGTGGTGAGACATTTCTAATGAAGCAAAGAGAAGGAAATCGTATCATCTGCCCGGTCTGTCCTCATCATTGTTCTCTGGCAGAAGGGCAGTACGGCCGCTGTCGGGCAAGAAAAAACGAAAACGGAACGATCATCAGCACAAGCTATGGAAAACTTACAGCCCTGATGCTCGACCCCATCGAAAAGAAGCCACTGCGCCGCTTCCATCCAGGCAGTCAGATTCTGTCGGTGGGCAGCTTCGGTTGTAACCTGTCCTGCCCATTCTGCCAGAATTATGAAATCTCCATGTGCAGCGAATCGGAAACCGGCTGCCGCCATATGTCGCCGGAAGAGCTGGCAGACCTGGCAGAGCAGTGCAAAATGTACGGAAATATCGGCGTGGCCTTTACCTACAACGAGCCATTGATCGGCTACGAATACGTCCGGGATACCGCCCGTCTGGTACACGCCCGCGGCATGAAAAATGTACTGGTTACCAATGGCACGGCGGAGCTGTCCGTTCTGGACGAGATTCTCCCTTACATTGACGCCATGAACATCGATCTGAAAGGATTCAGCGAAGGCTATTACAAAAAACTGGGCGGAGACCTGGATACGGTGAAACATTTTATCGAGCGGGCCGCCGGCAGCTGCCATGTGGAACTGACCACCCTCATCGTACCCGGAGAAAACGATTCCGAAGAAGAAATGGAACAGGAAGCACAGTGGATTGCCTCCATCAATCCCGACATGCCCCTCCATGTGACCAGGTTCTTCCCTCGATACAAGATGACGGACAAAGCGGCGACAGATGTGGAGAAAATATATCGGCTGAAAGCAGTGGCCGAAAAACATTTGAAGTGGGTGTATGCGGGGAATTGTTGAGGAGAGATGTGCTTTACGGAGCGTATGGACAGTAGTAATGTTTTTATTACAATATATTTCATGAATGTGTGGATTGAATGTGAAACGAAGGGAGGCTTACATGTCATCAAAGAATAACTGGCAAATGGATTTAAGTGAATACATTCGACAGGGAGAACCTTCGCAGAAAGAAAAAAGCGAAGCATGGATGACAGCCATAGGTCTTCAGGATGTGGATGGGTTGCAGACGTCTCCTTATTTATTGGATACTGCAAAAAATCATATCGAAGGTAAAATATCGATTGACGAAGCAGAGAAAAGACTTTTCAGTTATTACGAGGAGCGGAAGGAACGAAATCAGATAGAAGAAAAAACCCGGGAGGCAGATATTGTTTCTTCCAGGATCGCCAGATTGCTCGGTGAGAAATCGTTTAATTTTTCCAGTGTGGAATGGATTGGTATTCACAGAAGATTAGTTGAGGGTGTTTTGAAGGAAGCAGGAAAAATTCGTGATTATAATATTTCCAAACGGGAGTAGGTTTTAAAAGGAGAATCGGTTGTGTATTCTTCTTATACAAATATCCGGGAAACAATGGAATATGATTTTAATACGGAAAAGCAATTTTCTTATAACGGGCTTTCCATGGAAGAGATCATTGGTCATTTATCAAAATTTACCTGTGATATTTGGCAGATTCATCCTTTTTATGAGGGAAATACGCAGGCAACAGCGGTATTCATGATTAAGTATTTGAATACTCTTGGTTTTCAGATTAATAATAATATGTTTGAGAGACATTCCTGGTATTTTAGAAACGCATTGGTAAGAGCTAATTACAGCAATCTGCGGAAAGGGATTTATTCTACAACAAAATATCTGGAACTGTTTTTCAGTAATCTGCTTTTGGGAACAAATTTTGAATTGAAGAACAGATATCTGCATTTGGATTATTTTCCGGATGCAGACAATACTGCTGAAGTTCTAACCGCCAATAAAAAATCTTCTAACCGCCAAAATGGCGGTTTGGATGACGATTTAGAGCTTACGTCAGATGAAAATCTGGTTTTAAGTTTTATTGAAGAAAATCCTGACATCGCACAGAAGATGCTTTCTGAGAGGACGGGAAAATCAATACGAACCATTCAAAGGATTATAAGCAGATTAAAAAAGAAAAACATTCTGCAGCGTGTCAACGGAAGAAGCCGCGGAAAATGGATAATAACAAAGGGGATTTAAACAATGACAACAATAATTATTGGAATATGCATCGTAATAATTTTGATTGCAATTGTATTTTTATACTGCATCAGGCCAAATACTTCAAGGCGGCAGGAAATGGCTGTTTTTGAGAAGCAGTATATCGCTCACAGAGGACTGTTTGATAATGAAAACGGCATACCGGAGAATTCGATTCCGGCGTTTAAGCGGGCCGTGGATCAGGGATATGGCATTGAACTGGATGTTCAGCTGACAATGGACCATAAACTGGTAGTATTTCATGACGAATCACTGAGGAGGCTGTGTCGCGCAGACCGCCTGTTACGTGATTGTACATATGCCGAATTGCAGGAATATTTTCTGGGAATATCCAGAGAGAGGATTCCTCTGTTTGAAGATGTTCTGAAGGTTGTGGACGGAAAAGTTCCGTTAATTGTCGAGGTGAAACCGGAGGGGAACTGGAAAGAAACGACAAAAGTCATGGCAGAGATTATGGATGGTTACTCCGGCTGTTATTGTATGGAGTCCTTCCATCCTCTTGCTGTGGAATGGTTCCGAAAAAACCGGCCGGCTGTGATTCGAGGACAGCTCAGCACTAATTTTTTCCTGGACGAGCCAAGGCGGAAATGGTCAGAAAAATTTATTCTGACTAATTTGCTGCTGAATTTCAAAGCCAGGCCTGATTTTATCGCTTTTAACCACATATGGAGTGGCAGCCTGGCTTACACCTTGTGCAGGAAGATCTATGATGTGGAAAATGTAGGCTGGACCATCAGAAATCAGGATGAGCTGGAAAGGGCGAAGGGAATCTTTCAGGTTATCATTTTTGACAGTTTTGTGCCGGATGAGAAGAAAAATGTTAAATAATTGCAAAACAGAACAGGAGCAGTAAAAATGAGCAGAATCAGAATCATAAAAAAGAACGACGAATTCAGCCCGGAATATGAGATTGGCGATATTTTTGAGATAGAGGGAACCTGGTACGGCGGCGTGCATATTTCCGGCAGAACCGGAGTGCCGGTATCTCTGGATAAAGAGGAATATACGGAACTGGATACAGAGCCGGAGGCGCCGAAAGAAGAAAATGCAGAAAACATCCAGCGGGATATCCATGTGGGAGATATTGTGAGACATTTTAAAAGAGAATGGGTGTCTGCGGAGACATCGGAGTATCTTTATAAGGTTCTGGCCTTTGCGCAGCATACGGAGACCGGCGAGCGGCTGGTCATTTACCAGGCGTTGTATGCGCCGTTTAAGGTGTGCGCCAGACCGTACGCCATGTTTATGAGTGAAGTGGACAGGGAGAAATACCCGGAGATTAAGCAGAAATACCGGTTTGAGAAAGTGGAAATGTAAGGAA
>ERZ1643250.2020-NODE-2020-length-15975-cov-9.953078_pt1 | contig 15975 bp, 40 predicted proteins | sample MGYA00579262_ERZ1643250 | MGnify/ENA primary metagenome ERZ1643250 (study PRJEB29033, sample SAMEA4952265) | chicken gut metagenome | biome: Broiler Chicken; feature: Gastrointestinal Tract; material: Caecum | place: Ireland | collected 2018 | study: Broiler... | reverse complement strand
CATCTTTGCCACTACGTTCTCTTATTCTTCTAGGAATTATATCTTCTTTGTCTTGAAATGTTTTGCCACTACGAACTGCACCCAATTTAACGTTCCATCTATGGTTAGCATTTAAACCATATTCTTTTTGCTTTTTAGTCCATATAGGCATTTTTTTGAGCCTCCAATAAATCATCTAGTTTATCTAAAGTTTCTTGAGTCGTAGTGTTCTTATATTTCATTTCTTCTTCTTTTAACTTCATTTCTTTATATTTTAATGACTTATCAAATATAGTTCCATATACAATAGCAACATCACGTATATTTGTAAATAAATCTGGATTTTTAAGTTTATCTTTTAAAACTTGAAGAGTTAGTGATATTACTTCTTTTTGATCTTCTACTATGGAGTCCATGTATTGTAATATGTCTTTTGTGTTTTCTTCTTTTTTTTGTTCGCATTTTTTTGCAACATCTTCTTTATTCACTAAAGATTTAACCGTGTTTGGAGAAATGTTTCCGTTCATTCTAGCTGTTTCAGAATAATTTCCATTTTCCATATAGTCAGCGATAATCTTTTTCTTTTGCTTATCAGTAAGTTTAGTTCTTCCCAAATTATCATCCTCCTATATATATCCTTGTAAAAAATCTAATAGCATATAATAATTGCCAAAATATTCTTTTTCGTTGTCAATTGCCAAAATTATTGTTCTTTTATATTCTCCATTAATATACTTTTCTACCGTTGTTAAATTGACTTCGTGATTTAATGATAATTTGTATAATATCATCTTCACATATTTTTGGGTTTGCATATTATACACCTCTATACAATTTTATCACAAATTAAAAAAAAGGCAAAATTCATTGCCTTTTGACGAGGTTAAGCGTGGTTTAACCACACCCTCATTTTATCACTTATCTATTTAAAAATCAAACTCTACGCTTTCTTGTTAAATTATTATAGATTAAATCATAAGGTTCATCATAATTCATATCAAAATCATGTCTAATAACTAATATCTTTTCATATATTTCAGAACTATAATGTTTTGCAATTTTATCAATTTGGTCTTTGTTGTAAACAGTTGCTGCTAATATATACCCTTTTCCTTTAACTGATACATAAATTCTAAAATTTTCCATTGTTATCTCCTTTGTCTTTCTTTTTCATTTCTGTTATGTAATCAATACATTCTTGTTTTGTTTTAAATTTCTTAAGTATTTTTACGTATGGAGATAACTCATTTTTTTCATTCATGTATAATTTCCATTCAGCTAATCTAACAAACCACCCATCGCCTTCGATTTTTCCATAGCAATATTTGCTCATTTAGACCCCTACCTTTGTTAAATTATACTACTAATTATTTTTACTTGCAATTATAAAAGAAGTTAATAATATACCAACAAATCCCCCCTATTATAAAACCTAATATAAACATTTATTTGTCTTCCTTTCTGTTTATATAATCAATTACTTGGTTTAATTTGTTTGCAATTTCAATTATTGATGGTTGCTCAGATATTGTAATTCCATTTTCTTCAAACTCATGTCTTTTTATTTTTTCTATTATAGGTTTATCTTCTTCTATTATTTCTACTTCAGCATTTAAAAATTTTCCGGTTTCATTTATATGGCTCATATAATTTCCGAATAGATAACCTCTTTCACTTTGATAATCTTGAAATTCGCTACAGTATCGCCATACACAATTATCAAAAATTATTTTTCCCGGCATGTCATCAAGATTATATATTTTATGTAATAAATCCATTATTTCTATTTTCATAATCCTACCTACTTTCTAAAATCAATTAATCCAAATTTTTTATTTGTGTTTCCAAAAATAAAAGGAATTTCAAATTCTTTTCCGTCTGCTAGCGCACTTTCCCACAAATATTGAGCATCTATTATTAAAAGTGCGTGAATGCTGTATCTAATCATATTATCATCAATTATATCGTACTTATCATGTTCACATCTATCAGCTATGTAACAATTATCATCTTCTTTTTTTAATTCAGAATAATTAAAACAATGATAATTACAGACCTCTTCTAGAGTTTTATTAACGTGATATACTACATCAGTATTAAATGTATATCTTTCATGAGATATTTCTACCGCTACCCAATCATTCATAATCTATCTCCTATTCTTTTGGCATCTGATAGATAAGAACTTGGCTTCTTATCCATAAATCCATTTATTTATCTTCCTTTCTGCTTAAAAATTCTATTATTTCGTTTATTCTACCTTCTAATAAATAATCAATTGCTCTTGGTACTTCTCTTCCTCTTAATGGCTCTCTATCTAAATTTAATTTTTCTATTATAGGTTTATCTTCTTCTAGTATCTCTACTTTTTCTTCTAAAGCATTTCCTAAATTATAAAACATTCTATAAAGAGAAGATCCATTATTATAATAAAAATTTTCTTTTTCATCAAAAACATATATTAAATCTTCAAATATTCTTATTATTCTAGGTGCTTTACCATCCTTTATCAATCCTAATAGTTCATAAACATTTATTTCTTTATTCATAATCAAATCTCCATTCTACATATCTTTTTAAATATCTTATTGTTATATTTATTGGATCACCTTTATATAATATCTTGACTAATTCTATTTTCCCATAGTAATTAGTATCTTCTTTTGAAGTGCTTATTATTTCATCTATTATTTCGCCTATCACTTTATAAGATAGATTAGTATTATTTATTATTTTCATCTTTTATTTCCTCCAAATAAAATATTATCTTAACCAATAAATAAATTATAACAGTTCCCCAAGAATCTAATACATAAGCCAACATAGAAAGTAATACACACGTTATTATTATAACAATCATTTTTAATATACTATTCATAATATTCCTCCATAGGTTCTATTTTTAAATATTCTATTTTATCAGCATTTATTTTTGTCTGCCAATAATTGTCATATTCTCCATCACAATCCATTAAAGTATCAACACCTTCTAATATTATGAAATTTTCTTTCATCGAAATTTTTTCTAAATTATGACCGCTAACCTTTGATCCTGATTTATATTTATATTCATAATAATATTTCATATTATCTATTCTCCTTTATTATCTAATATTTCTAATAATTCTTTTCTTGTTTGTTCATCATCTATTCCATTCAAACATATACTGTATTCATAAACGTCTATATCATATAAAGGATTATTTTCTATATATTCTTTTGCTTTATTTATTACTTCATCCCTTTGTTGTAGTTGTGATTTTAATTTTTGATTTTCTTTTTCTAAATTTTCTACTGTTAAATTAATTTGTTCTAAATTATTTGCAAACCATAAACAATTATCATAAACTCTAGTTATTTTATCATAATTTTCTTGGTCAAAATATTTATATTCTATACAATTAACTGTTATTGGTTCTTTTATTATTTTTAATGCTTCTCTTATTTCTTCATTCATTACTTATCACTCTTTTCTGTTTGTTAATTTATAATACCATTCAGTTCCATCTAATCTTTTATTATTTAACATATACTCAATGGCAAAAGGTCTTTGGTAATCAATTTCTTTCTTTTTTCCATCTATTAGCGTTGCAACATATACATCACTTTTTGCTAATGTAGATTTGTAGTATTCTCTTTCCATTTCTAAAACTGCAACATATTGTTCTGATATTTCTTTAAATGAAATTTCATTTTTATATAGCCAAAGAAATACTAAATCTTCTTTTTTCTCTAGCATTTCTTCTTCTTTTGTTAATTTAATCATTAATTATCACTCTTTTCTAATATTTCTTTCAAATTCTTCCCAGCTTTTACTAAATTTATGATTAGCAAACGCTTCTTTTAATCCACTAACTTGTTTTAATCTAATAACTTCATCAAGTTCCATACCTAAATGATCACATATTTGCTGGTCTCCCCAACCTTCATTTAATAATTTAATTACAATTTTACTCATATCTGGTATTTGATGCGTTCCTCTGGCTCTATTAAATTGTATTGTTGCACTCATTTGCATTTTTATATCATAATCTAATACTACAATTGGTACTTCTTTTAAATTCAATCTTGTTTTTGAAACTAAATATCTATGAAAACCATCAATTATTACATATTTATCGTTTTTCTTATCATAAATTGTTGCTATTGGAAAACAAAAGCCATTATCTTCAATTGATTTTTGCAATAAATCCATTTCTGGTTTAGCGACTTTATTTGGATTCCAATTGTTAGCAACTAATTTTTCTATTGGAACTAATTTAGTTTCTAACGCTTTCATTTTAATTTCTTTCATTTATTAATTCCTCCTTCGCTTTTCTTAAACTTTTATCAGTGCTTTCAGTTGTTTCGTTAAGCAAATTATCCCATTTGCTTATCATTTTTTTTAACTTTTCAAAATCGCTTTTGTTTTCTGAAAATGATAATCTTTTCATATAAAAATCATTTCTCTCAATTGCTCTTGCTATTCTTCTCCAAGATATTACTTTTTTCATACTTTCTTCTTTTTTATCGGCTTCATCAGGAATATCTTTTAAATCTATTCCTTCTTTATCTTTATACCATTTAATAAATTTTTTAATTTTCTCATAATAATGTATTTCTAAATCTTTGTTATATAGCCCTAAACTTTCAAGTAAATATATTGAATATTGTTGCCAAGATAAATGTTTTGGTTTCATTGATGTTATATTTCCTAAAGCTGAAGTTTTACAATATATATTACCAAAATTAACTCCGTTAACTCTATTTAATACCTTTTCCCAAGTTTCACTTTCTAATGCTTTAAATTGGTCTAATCCATTTCTTTGGTCATCTCCATAAGGTTGGCATAATCTTTGTTCGTGAATTGATAAACCATTTTTATACATTAATTCGTATATATTATTCATATCTAAATTAAATTTTGCAGTTGCTCCCCAATCATCTTCAGTTCTCCAATCATACATAGGATAAAAAGAATACATATTTTCTCCTACTTTAGTAGTCCAATGATAATTTTTATACTCTATTTTATTTTCCATCATTGCTATTGTTCTAAAACGATTTATGCTTTCATCAGCTCTAATTCCTACTCCTACAAAACATAATCCGCCATAAGTTTCTTGATACCATTTTTGAAACATAGGAACAAACTCTTCAAATTCGCAAGGCTTGTCATAAAAAGGAAATATATTGTTTGATAAGTTTATGCTATCTTTAGGCAATTTCCTAACCCATATATCTTCATCATCAGGATTCCAACATATCCATTTTGGTTGTAAAACAGATACTGCATTTCTTAAATACATAGGCAATGCTATATGATAAAAAGTTCTTATATTAGATAATTTCTTTAATCTATATATGTAATCAATTGTCGCTTTATATTGTGCTTCAAAATCTATATACATTACATCATATTTTTTATTTAATTTTTTAGCAACCATGTTAGCTAATTGAACCATTATTCCGCTATCTTTGCCACCACTAACTGAAAATATAACATTGTCTGCATTTTTAAATATCTCTTCAACTCTATCAAAAAAAGCATCTAAAACGTTTTTTTCTAAATAGACTTTAGCCATTCTAATTCTTCCCCTTTCATCATTTTTTCTTTTACTAAATTTTCTAATGTTTGCTTTTTTTTAACATTTTCTAATATTACTTTTGTTATTCCTAAATCAGTTAGAAAATATGTATATTTAATATCTTGTTCTTGTCCTATTCTCTTTATTCTATATTTACTTTGTTCTAATTTTGCATAATCAAAATTAATACTTGAATAAACTATTTCATTGCAAAATTGTAAATTTAGTGAATATGATCCTACACCATAAGTCATAATTAAAGGCTTGTTATCATTCTTAAATTGATTAATTATTTCATTTCTATTTTTAGTTGATCCCATTATTGCATAACAGTCAACATTTAATTTTATATATTCAATTTCATTTATAAAATTGCAAAATACTATTATTTTTTTATCTTTTATATACTTAATAACTTCATCATTTTTTTGTTGATAATTACTAGCTATAACATTTAATTTAGTTAGCATATTTATTATCACTTGTGAATTTCCGTTTTCTATGTATTCTTTTAGTTTTTTTTCTTTTTCTTGATAATATTCTTTATCTTCATATTTAATATATCGGTATTCTTCTTTTTCACGTTTTTTAAAATCCAAATCGCATTTAAAAATATAAGGATCAACCATTTTATAAAGTAGTTCTGCATTTACTTCACTAAATTTATAAAATGTATTTTCTTTTTTTTCTTTCTTTTTATAGATTATTTTTTTAAAAAAAACATTTAAAAATTCTTTTCTGTCCATGTCTATAATTAACGGGCTTAAAAAATACATTTGATTATATAAATCCCACTCATTTTTTGTCAAAGGTGTTCCATTTAATATTAAAGCATATTCACATTTTTTTCTTATTTCATATAATCTTTTAAATCTTTTTGTTTCTTCATTTTTAATAAATATACTTTCATCAGCAATTATAAAATTTCTTTTATTTTTTATTTTTTCTAATAACCATAAATATTTTTTATCACTAGATTGAATAGTTTCATATCCAATTAAAATATATTTAGTTTTTAGATTCCATTTTAGAAACTCTTTTTCTATATTATTTAATGTTGAAAACGGGGCAATATAAATTAGCAAATCACATTTATTATAATCAACTAATTCTATTGCTACTTTTGTTTTTCCACTTCCCATTTTCATAAACAAAGCACCTACTTTTAATTTTTTAAATTTTTCAAATGCTTCTATTTGTTTATTGTTCATTTTTTAATTCTTTTCTAATTTCTATTTTTTTATCAATTTTTTCTGGCTCTTCAACTATTAAATAAGCATCATTATTTTTTGATTTTGTACAATCTTCCATACATTTAAAAGACTTTTCAAATTCTTCTGCTGTTATTTCTTTTTCATCTATAACTTTAAATTTGTTATATTTTCCATTCCCAAATTTTTTAAGTTTAAATATAAAATCATCAGTATAGCCTATTTTAACTGCATAACTATTAGAACCATTTCTAACTAATTTGCTTGGATGCCAAAATTTGTATCCGTCATAATCACTATTATGTGGCATTTTGATTAAAACTGATTTTTCTGTGTTAAAATCAATGTTTTGCACATTAATTTCAATATTTTTCCATTCTTTCATTTTTCCTCGTCTCTCTTTCTTTATTACATACCGATTGTAACATGATATTACTAAAATGTCAACTATTTTTGTACTTTTTCTAAAATAATTTTTTTACCATCAACTTTAACTTCTAAAATATCATCTTTTTTAATTCCTAACCTATCTCTTATTTTTTTAGGAATAACAATTCTACCATTAAAATCTACTTTAATTATCATTTTTAGCTTCCTCCATTTTTTCTATTTCTATTAAAATTCCTTCTTTTTCTTTTGTAAATTCTGGTTTAATAATTATTTGTTGTATGCAATTCAAATTATCATTTCTAATAACTCCAGCTTTTACTAAACCATCTAAAATAACTTTTAATCTAACGTTGTCAAGATCTTTTTGCTTATTTGAAAAGTATTTTGTAAAGGTTATCTTAATGGGATAACCGCTTTCCCATTTTTTCCCTAATGTAAAAAATTTTATAACTTCTTCTTCTCTTTTCTTGGTTTTAGCAGCCCAAAACTTGTTTGATCTTTCTTTCATAATATACTCATTCCAGCCATCAAATTCATAGTCAATATATATTTCCATAAAATCCCCTTTTCTAAAGATAATTTTTGCCAAATTCTTTTATAAATTCTTCTGTTGTCTTGTTATAATAACTTTGCCAAACTTCTTGTGCCATTTTTTTTGTTTCTTTGTAAAATTTGCTATCTTCTTCTGTTTTTCTGTGGCAATCTCTACAAATATAAACTACTAACCCCCATTTTATACATTTTTTTCTATTAACCCCTTTTATTAGTTCATGAGCATCTACTGCTTTATTATTGCAAAAATAACATTTGCTTTTATCTTGCTGTAAAATAGAATATCTTTTGCTTTCAATTTTCTTTTGCTTAATACTTTTTTGTTTTAAAGGAGTGCTTTTCTTGTAATCTTTTTCTAAGCACCCCATATAACACGTTTTAGATACGTTCTCGCACTTTTTAATGCAATAGCAAAATAATTGCCCTTTTTTATGCCTAAATCTTAAATAAACGCACTTATTCATAGCTAAAATGGAAATTCAAATTGTTCTTCTGTTTCTTCAGCAAAATCTTGAAAAGGATCTTTTTCTTCCATGACTTCTTTCATAACTTCTGTGTTTGTTTTTTCTTTTTTAGATTTAGTTGTCAAAAATGTTATTTTTTCTGCTAATACATAAGTTTTACTTCTTTTGTTGCCGTCTTTGTCTTGGTAATTATCAACTCTTAATTGTCCTCTTATTGCTATTAAATCTCCTTTTTTACAATAATCGTTCATAGTTTCTGCTATTTTTCCCCAAACTTGAAAATTTATAAAATCAGTTTCAAAAACTCCTTCTTGATTTTTTTGATTTCTTGTTACTGCTATTGATTGATTTATTACTGGTTTATTGTTGCTTGTATATCTTAATTCAATATCACTTGTTAATCTTCCGATTAATATTACTGTATTATTCATTTTTATCTTCTCCTTTATTATCTAAAATTTCTAACATTCTTTTTTGAAATTCAGGATTTAATACCTCACCCCAAATATATAATTCTTCTATTGCTTTATTTATAATATCTTCTTTTTGTTGTAGTTGTTCTTTTAATTGTTGATTTTCTTCTTGTAACCTTCTAATTTCTTGCAGGCAAGTATTTATTAAATTATTTCTTTGTTCTCTATTCATTACTTATCACTCCTTTTCTAATTCTTTTTTTAATTTATTTATTTCATCGATTATCTCATCAACTTTTTTTATTGTTGTCTCTAAACAGGTATCATAATAGCTATCAGTAAAACCGTCATATATTTTACCTATTTTTTCTATTTCTTTTTCTTCTTCTATAATTTCTACTTCCTCTACTTCAATATTTAAAAAATCCTCACTTCTACCAAAATTTGAAAAGCTATCTCTAAATAAATATTCAAAATCATTTTCATAATCTTGAACATTGTCATCATAATGAAAAACTACATTATTGGATATAATATGGTTTGGTACTTTCTCGTTATTAGCAATTTTATTAAACAAATCAATTATCTTTATTTTCATTTCTAATCACTCACTTTCATTTTGCAAATATACAACCAAAATATTCACATCTTCATCAACAGTAAAATAATCGACTTGACGTTTTAAAATTTCTTTTGTTAAAACTTTTCTTATAATATCCATTTTATTTTCGTCAGTACTCCAGTCGTTAATTCCAAATTCAAACCACTCACCATCACCCAAATAAATTCTAATAATATTTGTATTTTCTTTATTGTTCTCACAATCACTTCTATAAAGTCTAAAATTGTAAATTTTTAATAATTGTTTTAAACTCACTTCAACCCTCCCTTTCTACATAATATTTTTGATTTTCAAATTGCTCTTTTGTTACTATTGATATTTTATATTTTTTGAATACATATTCTAAAGCACTATGTCTTATTGCTAATTGCTTTCTATCTGGTATTAAGATACCTAATTTTTCATAACTTTCATCATAAATAACTTCATATTTTTCATTGTTAATTTCTAATAAATCTCCTTCTTCTATTAAATCGATGAGATTATAACTCGTTTTTATTATTTTTTCTTCATCATAATAATTTTTTTCGCAACTTACGTGCTTACAGTTACAACTTGGATTATTACAATAACCTTTATAATCGATTATAACCTTATCTATATAGCCATCTTTTGTTCTAACATACATACCTTCTTTTATTTCCATTACTTATCCTCTACTTTCTCTACTAAATCAGCTTTTATTAAATCGTATAACAAATCTATATCAACATAAGTATCATCGTTAAAGCGATACCATGAAGTATTTTCGTTATTATTGCTTATGAATCCACTTAATATGTGCAATCCTTTTTTCTTTGGAGATAAACTCAAATATCCATATCTTCCCGAATATCTTTCGCTCACAATACATCTTATATAAACTTTACCGGTATTTGGACTGCAATCATATACAGGCTTTAATCCAAACCTTTCTAATTCTTTCAAATCCACATTATCTTTAAGCTTTAGCATTTGTTACCTCACTTTCATAGATATTGCCTATTACCTCAATTCCATTTGGGCTTACTAAATGAACTTGGGATTTCGTTTTAATAAATTCTGCATACAAACCAAATTGATATGTATTGCAAGAATATTTATCTTTCCATTCATCAGTTTTATATTTGCCATATTTTATAATAAATTTTTCATTATCATTTTCAATATGGTCATTTCCTATACAAATATCTCCCTCATATATTTCTTTGCCATTTTTGTCTTTTAAACCTGTGTACTGATTAATAATACCATTATCACAATTAACCCACTCTTTTTTATTTTCTAACCATACCATCGGGCAAGTCCAATTTTTATCATTCGTATTAGTTGTATTTCCGACTAAACATTTATAATAAAACTGATTATCATACCATATTCTAAATTTTATATCCTTATTCATCTTTAATACTCTCCCAAGTTTCTAACAACTTTTTTCTTAATGTAAATGTATCATCATTTAAATTGGTCAAAATAACAGCCATAAACTTGCATTTACATACATCGTCTAACTCATGATTGTATATTTTAGTATCTCTAATTAATGCATACATACATAACTCTAATAATCTATTTTTAATATTAATTAAATCTTCTACTTCTTCTAATGCTCTATTATTCATCTTTCTCTCCTATTATTTCTTTATATTTTGATAAAATTTCTTTTAATGCATCTAATTTTCCTGCTGTGTATTCTGATATATTAGTAGGGTTGCCCTCTATTATTATTTTTATTGCTTCTTCTAAATACTCTACAAACTCTCTTTTTCCTCGTTTTTCTTCTTTTAATTTTTGGCTTTCTTTAGTTAATTCATCACATTTAAAAGCCCATTTTAAATCACAATCTAACTTTTCTTTTAATTGTTTATTTTCTAAATAATATTGTTTGGTTAATTCTTCTAATTCATCTCTATCATAAAATTTAAAAGAATTTATATGTATTTTATCCTCATTATTCATTATTTATCACTCTTTTCTATTTTAGATAATATTTCTTCATAAACTTTTTTAATAGCATTTAAGTCATTTAATGAAGCAAAATATACATTATAATTTCCTTTAAATCTTTTTATATCTTTATCACATTGTTTTATTTGTTCTTTTAAATAATCTATTAGTTCATCATATTTTTTTGCCTTTTCTTCTATTTCACATAAGTAAAAATCTTCACAATCAGGTTCAATATTATTTTTTAATTGATTGTATAATATTTTTTTATATTTCATATCTACTCCGTTTCTAAAATTTCTAACATTTTCTTTTGAAATTCTGGATTTAATATTTCACCCCATATATATAATTCTTCTATTGCTTTATTTATTGCTTCTTTTAACTTTTGATTTTCTTTTAATAAATTATCGTAAGTTGGTATTTTTTGCATTTCCTTAACAACACTAATTAATTCATCAACATTTACACTTCCATAAGTTGATAAACAATTATTATTTTTTTCTATTGGAATATTCATAATTTCATTAACTAAATTGTCTATTTCTTCATCAGTTAATACTTTATCTATACAATTCATTATTTATCACCTCTATCCATACATTTCTTCATTTGAAATTGGTCTGTAATTATCCCTTATATCATTTTCCATATCTTCTATTTTTTCGTTTAATCTGTCTATTTCACAAAGCAAATCGTATATCATACTTTCTATATTTTCTGCTGGTATGTAATCCCCTTTTCTTTCATAATCTGTACAAGTTATTTCTTCAATTTCATCAATTATTTTTTTATCTAATTCTAAATACATATTAATCCTCGTTTTCTTTTTTTGCAGAATAATAATTAATAACTCTATCTATTAATCTTTTTGAAAATTCTAATTTTTCAATAGCATAATCTGGATAAATTTCCTTATCTCTTGCGTAAACTTCTAATACGGCAGAAATACCCAAAATAGAGTCTGCTAAATCTTTTAAAAATGCACTATCTCTGCTTCCAGTTTCATAATATTCATCATAAATTTTCATATAATTATTTGCTAAATTATTTAATTCTCTTTTTATATTTCTTTCTGTAATTCCTCTAACATCATAATTATCCATATTAATTCTCCTTATCAATTACTTTTACGTATTCCATTTTATTCAAATCTAAAAATTGTTTTAATACTTTTTGCTTAGAAAGCGGAGCTGTTATTTTTAAAGTGTAAGTCATAATTGGATCTGTTATATCGTCTTTAACTTCTTCTTTTACCATTGTTTCTATTTTTTCTTTTATTATTTCTTCTTTTTTTTCTTCAACCTTTTTTGTTGCCTTTTTTAACTCTTCTAATCTATTATTTTCAATAATAACTTTTGACAAGTCAAAATCTTTTAAGTACATATTAATTAAAGATAATTCATGCTCACTATTCAAATTTTTTATAGCTTGTAGTTCTTGACAAATCTTTCTTATTTTTTCAAACAAATCTTTTTCTACATTTTCTAAAGAATATGTTTTGTTTAAATATCTTTCATCAAATAACATATCTAAAGTTATTAAATCGCTTATTTCTTCTTTTTCTATTAATTCTTTAAATATATCTTCAATTTTATGCCTTTTTTCTTCTTTTTCTTTATCCTCAAAAGATTTTACTTGAACATCAACAAAATCTGCTGTTTCTTTTAGAATTTTTTCTGTTTCTTTAGCTGTATTTTCAAATACTTCAATAGGTTTTTTAAATTCTGCAACTATATTTTTTCTATAATCAGCAATTTTTTTAACTATTTTATTAATACTAGCTCTTTCTTCTTTTGCTTCTGTTACTTGTTCTTCTGTAAAAATCAATTTTGAATAATAATCTTTTAATTGTAAAGCGTAATCTTTAGCTTCTTGTATATTATCCTCTACTTTTGCTACTGTTGTAATTTTTGCCTCTATTTCATTTTTTAATACTGGTTTTTCCATTTAAAACACCTCTTCCTTATTTTTTGCTTTCTTTTTTTCTAATATTGATATCGCTTGCTTTAATTGATTTAAATCCATATCATTTGTACTTTTAACACCAAAATATTTAAAAATTTCTTCATAATCGCTATTAGTTTGATTTACTAAATCATTCATTTTTGCAATATATATCAATTGTAATTCTTCTGTTTCTTTTGAAATATGGCCACTTTTATTTTTGTCTGGATCATCACCAGTTTCTATTTTATAGGCTTTTAACAAAGCATATTTGTCAGCGTAAGTCATTGCTTTTCCAGGTGCTTTATCTTGACTATCAACGCCATCTCCATACGTTTTAATATCTATAAAATCATCAGGATTATCTACATTAACAAATCTATAAGTGGTTTCTAATCTAATTATATAATTTTCTCTTTCTCCAAAGCTATTCTTAAAAGTATCTCTACTTTCTGTTAAGATTTTTCTATCAAAAGGATAACTATATATTCCTAGCTCTATTTCAATTGGTTTAACTGCTTCTAATACATCAGCTTCGCCTACTGCTTTATAACTTTGCTTAGTTCCTTCTCCTACTTTTAACTTTTTAGCAACTTTTTGTATTTTTTCAGTTGCCGCAGACATTTTTTGATAAATGTTTAATTTTTGAACATTTTTTTTAGTTGTCTGTTCTTCAACTTTTTTTTCTTTTTCCATTTTCCTCGTCCTTTCATTTATATTATATGCTTATTTTACCATTTTTTACCATTAAATGCAACAATTAATTATAACTTTCTATTGTTTTTATCAATTTTATGCAAAAATCTATCAAATCTTCTTTACTTAATTTATAAAATTTATTTTCTTTTTTAAAATGTTCTTTAATTTTAATTTTTATTAATTCTTCTAATGCTAGATCATTCATTTTATCTCCTTTATATTATCATATTTTTCTTTGTTTATTTTTTTGTCAAATATATGTATATCTAAATAATTATTGCAGGATGGGCAATGAACTAAACAATTATCATAATATTTATAAGCAAAAATTGTTTTGCACTTAAAGCATTTGTGAATTCTATAATCTTTTCCTTTTTTTATTATTTTATTATTCATTTTATCTCCTTTAATAAATCTAAAATTGTTTTGCCACGTACCCCAGCATCTTGGCTTTGGCTTTTAATATATTCTTCTATTTTTTTAATTACTCTATTTAATGTATCATTTTTATCTTTTTCATTTTGATACAATCTTGTAAGCATTTGTAATTGTTGCTCTAGTTCTACTATTTTATTTACAAATTGTGTTCTTCCATAATCAATAGTTTTTTGATATGTTTCATCAACTTGTTTTTGCGTATCTGCAAACCAATTATCATTTATTTTTATTGGTTCTATTTTTATTTCTTTCATATATCCTCCTATTTATCTAATTCTTCAAAAATAATTTGTTTCGGTAAAATTTTATGTGTTATATAAACACTTGAAAATGGTGGATTTAACATCGGCTTTTCTTCTTCATAACTCCTAAAATATGAAATTCTTTTGTTAAAATACATAATTTCAAAATCATTATTTTTAAATAAATTAAATCTTGTTTTGCTTTCGAATATCCCAACAACACCCATCAGCATGGCAAAAGGCTTTTGTAAGCTAAAAAGTCTTATTAAAACTTCATTTTTTAACGAATATGGCGGATTACTGACTATGCAATCATAACTATCAGGTTCGTATTCAAAAAAATCTTTGCCTTCTAATATATGACTATAAATTACTTTATGTCCTTCTTTTAATAATTCTTTTACAAAACAGCTTTCTTCTGTGTCAAAAGGACACCATATAGTTTTATATTTTTTTAAGTATTTTAATAATGGTTTTATAGCATATATTGGTGTATAAAATTCATCATTTGGATTAATAAAATTATTTTTTTCTCTCTTATTTGTTATTAGATCTAATTTCATATATCCTCCTATTTATCTTCTAACCAACCAAGTTCTTTGCATTGCTGATTTATTGCTTGTAATAATTTAACATCTATACCGTTAAAAGCACCGTATGTAAACTTTCCAAACTTACTAGCAACAGATATAAATTCGTGATTAACAACAAATTCAATTATATGTCTTTGTTCAAATTTTTCATCAATCATGTTTTCATAATGAATAATATTAGACCATTCTTTGACTTCTTTATATCCTAACTCTTCAAACATTTCTTTAGCTTTCATATATTATTCTTCCACCTTTTCTACATATCCTTGTTCTATTAAATCAAATAATACAACATTACCACTTCTATCTCCTAAATTTATTATTTCTCTTGTTTTTGCATTTATCTCTATAACATTTATAGAATATTTATTTTGCCACACATATAATAATTGTTGTTTTTTTATTGTTTTTAAAAAACCATAATTGTATAAATTATCTAAATCTATATTATCTTTTATTTTTAACATTATTTATCACTCTCCTATAACCCAAATATTTTTAAAATATCTTCTTTATTTTTATCATTTTCTTTTTGATCTTTTAATTTTTCTCTATATTCAATTCTAGTTTTCATTAATTCAATTAATAAGTCTAAAGTTTTAAGTTTCATTTCATCTTCCATACTATCATAATTTCCACCACAAGCCATTATTAATGGTAACGCACTCATATTGCGAGAAATATGTTTTTCAAGAGTTTCTTTAGCTTCATCTAATAGTTCAAAATCTTCTTCACTTAACGCTATTGTAAATAAATCTATTTGTTGCAACAAAGATTGAATAACATCAGCTAATGTTTGTATTTTTTTCTTTATTTTCCATTTTTTCATCTTCTTTTTTGTAAACATAGCAATTATTTAATTGGTCTTTGTATTGTGTTATATTGTTTTTTTCACATAATTCTTTTAAAACATCTGCATAATTGTAATAAAA
>ERZ1643250.2019-NODE-2019-length-15976-cov-8.479618_pt1 | contig 15976 bp, 14 predicted proteins | sample MGYA00579262_ERZ1643250 | MGnify/ENA primary metagenome ERZ1643250 (study PRJEB29033, sample SAMEA4952265) | chicken gut metagenome | biome: Broiler Chicken; feature: Gastrointestinal Tract; material: Caecum | place: Ireland | collected 2018 | study: Broiler... | reverse complement strand
CAACCTGCTCAAATTCTTCAAACTTTGTCATATCATTCCACTCCTTTATCTCTGAGATATTCCCTTATTTTTGAAAGATCCTTTTTCGCTCTTCCCTACTGTCCTGTTTTCAATGCTCCACTCTGGTACGATCCTTGCTCTATACAGCTTCAAATCTCACATTGCCCCTCACTTTCCCACTGCACAGCACTCAACACTGTTTCCGCAATATGCCCCAATATCTCATCCTCTCACACTCTCAGACTCCAATTCGAAAATCCCATGCTTTTGGCCGACTGATAAACCGGAAGCATCACCTCTTCCAGCCGCCCGGAGAACTCTCTTTCCGACAGTCCGCGTTGATACAGCTTGTGTTTAATCTCCTGATTATTCAGATGTTCCCTGGCACATTTTTCAAAAGCCACATGGATTTCCGGATATTCCCACATCATTTCGTAGGATAAATATTCGCTTTTACATAGCATCGGAAAATAAGTATTCCAGTCCGGAAGGCTGTTGCTTTTCCTGCTGTTCATGCTCCGGGTCGTCGGCGTCAGATTCCACAGTTCATCATGCACCACATAAGACCATGGCACAAAATGATCAATCGAAATATTTTTCTCATTCAGCCGTTCTTCTCCATAGATCTCGCATACAGGTTTGATGGAGACAATCATTTTCCAGTATTTTTTTACCTTTTCCAGATTCCTCTCTTTCGGCGGATAGAGCTTGTCCACGATTCCCGGAACACTTGGATTCCTTCTCTGGAGATACTGGATGAGATTACGCTCCACCCATCCCTGTATGATTTCATAATTCTGTTCGATGTAATCCGCCCATTCTTTCTGTATCTGAATCCGGGTATCCAGTCCACGGAATTGTAAAAAATAATACATCAGTCTTTGTTCCTGATTAATTCTTGCTGCAAGGTTTTTGCCGGATCTGTTCCACTCTTTTCCTTTCATGGACTCCATGAAAGGTGCCTGCAGCCGATAAGGCACGTTCTGGGATAAAGTCCGTTTCATGGTCAGGACTTCTTTATCCTCACAGGCTGCCAGATAGTCCAGAATCACTTCTTTCTTCTCACAGGATTTCATATTGCTGATTTTCCCCAGGCGATGAACCACCCGTTCCAGCGCATCACTGGGACCCAGATTTAAGTGATACTCCGAAACCATATACCATGCATCGGCAATCATTTCATCGATCAATTCCTCGAAGGTAATGATCGTGTTCTCCTCTTTGATTTTCCGCGCAATCGCCTGAAACCAGAATAATTTATAGCACTCGCTTTTGTTGTCAAACAATCTGGAAAAATGAGCAATGTCCAGTATGTCAGAATATGGTAACTGCATATCAATCTCCTAACTAAATCTTCTTTCTTCTAAAAAATTATTTCCCGCATTTACACCATACAATTCTACCTTCCATTTTATCAGACTCTTTATCTTTCGCCAACCGATAGCACTCTCTTTCTAAGCCCTCCAAAGCTCCTTCCCTCCCCATTCCAGTCCGCGAAATCCGCACCATGAAAAAAGCCCGATTCTTCTTTCCAAGAATCAGGCTTTTCAAAATTATTGTTACAGCAGTGCCCCTTCCAGATCCTGCAGCATGATATCCAGTGCGTTAATTCCGCCCTCTGCTGTATACCATACTGCCGGGTGTTCCAGGTACACGATATGTCCGTTTTTGTATGCGTCCGTTCCCTTCACAAGCTCATTTTCCACAATCTCCTGTGCAAGCTGAGCTCCCTCCGTGTTAATTGCGGCGTCACGGTCCATGACAAAGATGTATTCCGGATTGCGTTCCACTACAAATTCAAAAGATGCTTCATTTCCGTGGGTGGAGGTATCCACATTCGAATCTACTCCGATGTTTTCAAACCCGATCTCATTTCCGATCAGGGAGCATCTTCCGTCGTTTCCGAGAATGTTGAAGCCGCCGCTTGTGCACATTCCGATAATGGCAGTTTTGTTTTCCACAAATTCGGCCAGCGTCTGGATGCGCTTGTCAAATCCGGCCATCAGTTCTTCTACTTTATCTTCTTTTCCAAAGATTGCAGCGATGGTTTCCGCATTGCTGCGTACACTTTCTACCACACCCTTTTCGCTGTCTGTGGAAAGATAAACCACCGGCGCGATTTCACTCAGCGCGTCATAGGAAGCGGAAAGCCGTCCCCCGATGAAAATCACGTCCGGTTCGCTTTCCATGACTGCTTCCAGATCGGCTTCTTTGATGGTTCCCAGATTTTTTATATTCTCGTTCGTCACATAGTCCTGCAGATAATCGAGGGAAGTGGTTGCGCTTCCAACTACGCAGTCTCCTTCTCCAAGGCTGTCGATGATGTCAAGACTGGCCATGTCGAGGAGGGCGGCCCGTTCCGGACGGTACGGTACTTCGACCTGCGTCTCTTCTCCATTTCCGTTCAGGCTTGTAATCGTCACGGTCTCCGGTTCTGAAGTTTCTTCATTTCCCGATGTCTGTGCTTCCCCTGATGTATTTTCTGCTTCTTTTGAACCGCACGCGGCAAGTGAGAAAGCCATTGTGCAGGCTAAAATCAATGTAATGAGTTTTCTTTTCATAATCCTGTTCTCCTTTTTCATATAGAAATCATTTAATAGTAAATTGCCAGAGGTCTTCCTTTGACCATCTGAATTTCAAAATCCACCTGATAGATCTCCGACAGATTTTCCTTTGTCATAACTTCCTCCACGGTTCCGAATTTTGCGATTCTGCCGTCCACAAAGGCGCAGATATAATCCGAATAAAATGCCGCATAATTGATTTCGTGCAGTACAAGTACCACCGTCTTTCCCAATTCATCGCAGAGCCTGCGCACGATCTTCATCATATTGGCGGCGTGGTAGATATCCAGGTTGTTGGTCGGTTCATCCAGCAGCACATAGTCTGTGTCCTGGGCAATGACCATGGCAATCATCGCTCTCTGCCGCTGCCCTCCTGAGAGTTCGTCAATGAACCGGTCTCTCATCTCCTCCAGTTCCATGTAGGCAATGGCCTGATCGATAATCTCCTGATCCTCTTTTGTAATCCGGTTTCCGGAATACGGGAAGCGTCCGAAGGCGACCAGCTCCTGCACCGTCAGCTTCATCTGGATGTGATTGCTCTGGGTCAGAATCGCCAGCTTTTTGGAGAGCTCCCTGCTCTTCCATTTTCCAATATCTTTTCCGTGAAAATCCACCATTCCTTCATCCCGCGCAATCAGACGCGAAATCATGCCCATGACCGTCGATTTTCCGGCCCCGTTTGGACCGATCAGCGACAGTACCTTGCCTTTCGGGATTTCAAACGAAACCGAATCCACCACTGTTTTCCCATCGTATGTTTTTGTCAGTTCTTGTATGTTCATTTCTCAAACCCTCCGTCTTGTCAGCAGCAGATACAGGAAATAGAGACCGCCGCCCACTGTAATAAACACGCTGACCGGAATCGAGTAGGTAAAAACGTGTTCCACAATCAGCTGTCCTGCAACCAGTACGATCGTTCCAAACAGGGCACTGCCGAGGATCAGCTGTCCATGCCGGAATGTCTGCAGGAGCTGCCTTGACAGGTTGGCAATGATCAGTCCCAGAAATGAGATCGGTCCCACCATTGCTGTTGCCACCGCGATACAGATCGTAACTCCAAGCAGAAGCCTGCGGATCGTCCGGTCATAATCTACACCCAGATTCACCGCCTGCTGCCTTCCAAGCGTGATGACATCCAGAAGTGCCAGATCTTTTCTCAGAACAAAAATCAGAACTCCCAGAACCACCACGGAAAACACAATAATCTCCGAGTTGACATTGCTGAAACTTGCCACAAGCGTGCTCAGCAGGTTGTCATATTCATTCGGATCCATCACTCTTGTAAGTGTCGACTGGATGCTGGAGAAAAACGAGGTCAGCACCGTCCCGATCAGCAGTACGTACAGGACGTTATAGTTTGTCTTTTTGAAAAGCCAGCCGTAGATCACCGTTGCCGTAATCCCCATGATGACGAGGTCCACCGCAAACGATGCATTTGCATTATTTGCAAGAACGCTTGTGGATCCCGCGAAAAATACCACTGCTGTATGAATCAGGGTATAAAGGGAATTCATCCCAAGCAGACATGGAGTGACGATAGTATTGTTGATCACCGACTGGAACACCAGGGAGGCGCCTCCGATGGCGAAGGCAGTGATAATCATGACAATCAGCTTTGGCGTCCGCAGTTTCAGGGCATAGAAAAAGAGTCTCTCATTGTCAAAATTGACTTCCACCAGCATGTATGCCGCTGCTGCCGCTGCCGCGAGCAGGGCCATCATCACCAGTTTCTGTATGTTCCGATAGTATGCTTTTGTCCTCATGCTCTGTCACCTCCGTCCAGTCCGGGCACACATTCCGCACATCCGGCCGCGCCGCCCGTCCGGAACGTTACCGCTTTTCTTCCGTGCTTTAACCGGTATAGCAAAAGCCCGATAAAAAGAAGGCTTCCGAGGATGCCGATGACCAGTTCAATCGGCAGCTCATACGGAGCAATCACAATTCTTCCGATCATGTCGCATACCAGAACAAAGAGCGCCCCAAACAGGGCTGTATCCACAAGGGTTCCGCGGATCTTGTCGCCTTTAAACATGGCGACGATATTTGGCACAATCAGGCCGATATAGGAGATTGATCCCACGACCACCACAACAGATGCTGTGATCATCGCCGCAATGGTAAGTCCCATGAAAAGGACGAAATTGTACGGTACTCCAAGATTTCTGGAAAAATCCTTTCCCATTCCCACAATGTTGAAATGGCTTGCAAAGAGAAACGCAAGCACCACCAGCGGCACAACCAGATATACAATCTCATACCGTCCCCGCATCACAAGGGAAAAATGTCCTACCAGCCAGGACGACAATGCCTGTGTCATTTCATATTTGTAGGCAAGATAATTGGTGATTCCACCGATTACGTTTCCGAACATAATTCCGACAAGCGGCACCATCACCACATCTTTAAACTGGATTTTCTGGATAAACCATACGAAAATCCACGTTCCCAGAATCGCCGCCGCAAAAGCAAACAACGCCCTTCCCCAGAGTGTGGATTTTGGCATAAACAAAAGTGCCAGAAGAATCCCAAACTGAGCCGACGATATGGTCGCTCCCGTTGTCGGCGAAACAAATTTATTCATGCATAACTGCTGCATAATCAGTCCTGCGGTGCTCATGCCGATTCCCGTACACAGGATTGCAAGCAGTCTTGGCATCCTGGATACCAGAAAGATTTCCCACTGCTTTGCATCTCCTGTCAAAAGCTGACGCAGATCCATGTCCATGACGCCTACAAACAGCGACAGAAAAGACAGGACAATCAAAAGCGCCGCAAGAATGATTGTTAGTTTTCTTCCTTTAATAGCTGAATCCCCCTTCCTTGGTTTGTTGACGAAACCGATTATAACACAGATTAGTTTTAACTAACCAATATCGATTTGGAATGGGTTTTCTGCTTCTTCAGTTATAGCTTCTCTCTTAATTTTTCTATAAATTCAACGCATGGACTACTCAAGATATGCTGTTCTGACGTGACATAGCCAACCGTAAGAAATGGTTCACAGTCTTTGACTGTCAGTGTTTTGATTCCGTGTCCTTCATACTGGTTCGTAAGAAACTTCACGCCCATCCCGCAGAGATCGGTCGCACTGAGTGCATGGATCAGGGCATACTCGCTGTTGGTACAGATGACATTGTTGAGCATTTCCCGGCTGATGATCCCAAGGCTTATTGTCTCCAGATGATGTTCCATTGAGAAATAATCCCTGGCTCCACTGACAAACCGCAGCTTGGGAAGTTCCGAAAAGCGGACTTCGCTGCGCTCGTACAATGGGTTGTTCTTTCCCACGTAAAGGCACAGTTCTCTTGTGGCCAGCGGATGGAACTCCAGCTTTTTGTGGGTGAGGATATGCTGAAACGCCGCCAGCTGGTTCTGTGCAATAAAGACAACACCCAGCTCGGAGAGACCGGATTTGACATTATCCGTGATTTCTTCCGCCGTCCCCTGAAGATGTTCAATCGTATAGTTTTCCTTTGTTTCCTCATAAAAGCTGACCAGAATCCCTGCAAGCAGATTGCTTGGAAATGTGGAAATTTTCAGCTTTGCTCCCGGATTGACGGATACGGTACTGTGAATCAGCTGGGCATTTTTCAGGATATTCTGGGCGTACTCTTTGATCATTTCCCCAAAAGACGTCAGCTGTATCCCCTTACTGTTTCTCACAAAAAGCTCCCGCCCCAGTTCTTTTTCCAGACTTAAAATGACTTTGCTTACATTAGGCTGGGATGTGTACAGGCACTCTGCCGCTTTATTAAAGCTTCCCTTTTCACTGGCTGCTACAAAATATTCTAACTGTTTGATTTCCATCTTGTTCTCCTTTTAGTTTGTCTTAACTAACTATATCTGAAACAAACCCGGATCGCAAGAATTATTTCTGTTTTTTATTGTAATGATCGGCACTACAATATCTGCCATGATCTTATTATAAGTAAAATGATTACATTGATAAGGGAAGTATCAAAAAAAGCCCGATTCTTCTTTCAAAGAATCAGGCTTTTCCCGTCACTAATTGGCAAACTCCCGCCATTGCCCTCTGTAAGCAAGAGGAGACACTCCTTGATACTTCCTAAATACCTTTCCAAAGTAACTGCCGCTTCCCATTCCGCAGTCCAGGGCAATTTCCGTGATGGACTTCTTTCCTTCTTCCAACATCCGGCACGCCTTTTGAATCCGGAAGCCCGTCAGGTATTCTGTCGGAGTCATCTGTAAACATTTTCGGAAAATCCGGTAACATTCCCTTTCACAGATAAACGCCGCAGACGCAATTTCTGAAACAGTCAGTTTTTCTGCATAATTCTCCTGAATATAGTTCATCATCTGTTTGATCTGCTCTTTCGACCGGCCTGCCGGCTCCGGATAGAATTCCTCTGTAAATTCTTCTATTTTCTCTTCTCTGCTCCCCGTATAAAACTGAAGGCTTCGCATAATCTTCAACTCTTCTTTCCTCCTGCTGCCAGTGTATCCTTTTTTGAAGAGATCCACCTCTCATTTTACGCAAGGCTCCCCTAAGACCGCCTGCCTTTGATCCAGTAAAAACTTTGTCCCGGAATCCGCAGATTGTCCAGTGTGATCTTAGCCCCTGTAAGAAGATCCGTAAACTCTCCTTCTTCCTTCATCCATGCAGTCTCATCCTGACCGCTGAAATTAAAAATTCCGAAGAAGGTTTCTCTCTCCGTTCTGCGCATGATACAGAGTACCGAATCATTGTGTACATCATAAGTATAGATTTCCGCAGTGGAATCGAATACTTTCTCCTATTTTCGGATCTCCTCCAGCCTGGTAATTCCGTGGAATATCTTTTCCTGCATACTCCCTCTTTCTCCGCGCTTTTCCGCCAGTTCCCAGTTGAATTTCCCTCTGTGAATATAACGGGAATCCGAAGCCTTTTCCGGGTCCTCTTTATAACTGTAATCATTCACCTGACCGACCTCATCTCCGCTGTACAGCATGGGAATTCCCGGCTGGCAGAGGATCAATGCGTGGAGCATGAGATCCAGACGGACCGCCTCGTCAAGTTTATCCGGATTCTTTTCATACTCTGCGCTCTCGATTCCGCACATGGACGCTGTTGTCCCGCAGAATCTGGCGTCGCATGACACCGGATCATCGTTATACAGTTCTCCCCGGCTCACGCTGCCTTCCAGCTTCCCGGTAAAATAGTCGTTCAGAAACCGCTTGTGAGGAATCTCATTCATTCCCCATTCTTTCAGCACTCCATAATCAAGGCCCCATCCAATATCGTCATGACACCTGAGATAATTCAGAAATGTATATTCTTTCGGCAGGGAGTATACAATATCCATCTGTCTTCTCAACAGGCGGATATCTTTTGCCGCCACAGTATTCCAGATCGTCGCCATGGTCGTCACATTATAAAGCATGTGACACTCCGGTTTTTCCACGGTTCCAAAATACGGCACTACCTTCTCCGGCTCCATGACCACCTCACCCAGAAGCAGGACACTTGGGCATACGATCTCGCTGATCATACGCATCATTCTTACAATCGTATGTACCTGCGGAAGATTTCTGCACTGTGTTCCCAGTTCCTTCCAGATGTAAGGGACGGCATCAATCCGGATAATGTCCATTCCAAGATTTGCCAGGAACAGGAAATTGTACATCATCTCGTTGAATACACGGGGATTCCTGTAGTTCAGATCCCACTGGTACGGATAAAACGTAGTCATCACATAATGACCCGCATCCGGAAGCCAGGTGAAATTTCCCGGCGCTGTGGACGGGAATACCTGAGGTACGGTCTCTTCGTATTTCTGCGGAATTTCATCATTATCATAAAAGAAATAGCGGCTCATATATTCGCCGTCTCCCTGTCTTGCTTTCACTGCCCATTCATGATCCTCGGAAGTATGGTTCATGACAAAATCCATGCACAGATTCATCCCTCTTTGGTGGCACGCCTCCGCCAGTGAGGCCAGGTCGGACATGATTCCAAGTTCCGGCTTGATTTTCCGGAAATCAGCTACCGCATAGCCGCCGTCGGAGCGGCCCTTCGGGGAATCCAGAAACGGCATCAGGTGAATGCAGTTTACATGACAGGATTCCAGATAAGGAAGCTTCTCCTTTACCCCTTTTAACTCCCCGGCAAAATTGTCGATATACAGCATCATTCCCGTCATGTCTCTTCGCTTGAACCAGTCAGGATCCTTTTCTTTCTGACTGTCTCTTTTCCTGAGTGCGGTCTTTCGTTCGCAGTAAAATCGATGCATACCGTCACACAGTTCCGCAAACATGTCGCTGTTCTGATACAGTTCCATGTACAGCCATCTCAGTTCATCATGATGCCGCTCCATCCGCTTCTGAAAAATTTCATCCTTTTTCATGATTCCCTCCTCAATCACACATCATTTGTCCGCCTTTGCTCTCCCGGTTACTGTCAACGGTGTAAATTTCCAGTGTTTCCACCGCCTCACTTCTGATCTCCATCCCCAGATCATATACCACGCTGCTGAGTACATACTCACCATGGTTGACATAAATTTCAATCAGGTTCCGGTCTACATAAATATCCAGATGATTTCCTTCTTTGATCTCCGGAGTTGCCGCCTCCATTCTCCATGCCTCGTGCCCCGTAAATACATCGCTCCGGTCTGTGCAGATGCGGTTTCCGATTCTGGTAACTTTGTAGCCGCCAATATCGATCCTGCCGCCCTCCGGCAGTTCAAGGCTCAGCCTGTAGCCTGACTCTCCCGCCTCTTTCGGGGAGCTGATCTTTTTCGAAAAGGCACGTTCTACATTTGGGTGGACACGGAAGTAGATATGGCTGTCTTTTCTTTCCACGATCCGCGGGATACAGAACATTCCGTTCCATCTTCCTTCTACCGCTTCCGGCATCCGCATCCATCCGATCATGACGCGTCTTCCCTGTTCATCCACAGTACTTTGAGGCGCATACAGATCCATTCCATAATCTACAAACTGATACTCCTGTGAAAATGTAAGGTTACAGGTGGATTCTTCAAACTCTACCGGCAGGCAGACCGCATGGTTGGCCTCTCTTTTTCCATCTTTTAAAACTCCCATCGGCGATACCATCAGCACAGCTCCGTCTGCAGTTTCAAACAGATCCGGGCACTCCCACATCCATCCGAGTGTTGTCTCTTTTGTTACGCGGTTTACCGAATGCCATTCCTGCAGATCCACGCTTCTGTAAAATAAAAGCTGCCCTCTGTCATCATTTGTCCGGCTTCCAAGGACCATATACCAGGCATCTTTTCCCCGCCACACTTTTGGATCACGTGTATGTGTCCGGTCCGCAGGTTCCCGATCTGCAAACGGCGGAATAATTACCCGTTTCCCATTGAGATTGTCGAAGGTGAATCCGTCCTCTGAGCAGATCATAATCTGGGATGATTCATAGCGGTCATTCGGATTTTTATGTATATTCTGCGGGTTGATCGTATCATAATGTACTCCTGTGTAGTAGAGATACATTTTTCCTTCGTGCTCCACAGCGCTTCCGGAAAAGCATCCGTTCTGGTCCTCATATCTGCTTGGAAACAGCGCAATGCCGCAGTGTTCCCAGTTCACAAGGTCACGACTTACCGCATGTCCCCAGTGCATGGTTCCCCATTCCACCGCATACGGAAAGCACTGATAAAACAGGTGGTACTGTCCTTTATAATAAATAAAACCATTCGGATCATTGATCCAGCATCCCGGTGCTTTTAAATGTATTCTGTCTGTTTTCATAATCTGTCAATTCTCCATTATATTATGTAGTGGTTAAATTTCTTTCATGTATCAAAAAAGGGTACGTTTTGACATACCCTCTTTTGATACTTTCTAATTGTGCCAGGCCGTATTCCGGCCTTTGGCATTTTTACTTCACTGCACCTGCAACGACTCCGCCGATAATCTGCTTCTGAAGAATCACATAGAGAATCAGAATCGGGAGAACACATAACAGCAGTCCAGCCATGATGGTTCCGTAGTCTGCTGAGTACGTTCCATAAAAACTGTATGTAGATAACGGCAGAGTAAGAAGCTTCTTATCCGTCAGAACAAGGGACGGAAGAAGATAGTCATTCCAGAATGCCAGTGAATTCAAAATTACCATTGTGGAAATAATCGGTTTCAACAGTGGAAGTACAATCTTGAAAAATGTCTGCGAATGGGTGCAGCCATCTATATATGCTGCCTCTTCCAGCGCAATCGGTACATTTCCTCTGATGAATCCGTGGAACATAAACACGGACATTGCCATGGCGAACCCGGTGTGCATGAAAATCAATGTCACTCTGTGGTTTAGAATATTCAGTGTTCCTCCATAGATACTTACCAGCGGGATCATGATTGCCTGGAACGGAATAATCATGGATGCCACCATAAGCGCAAATGTAATCTTGGAGATAATGTTATTGTTCCGTACAATATAATATGCCAGCATTGCGGCGAGTATTGTCACAAGGACTGTCGCAGAAACCGTTACGATCAGGGAATTCTTGAATGCATTCAGGAAATCCATCTGAGTAAATGCCTTTTCAAAGTTATCGAAAGATAAACCTTTGATTGTGAAAAGCCATGAAAACGGACTCTTGATAATATCCCGTTTCTGTTTCAGAGAGTTGATCACAACCATGATAAACGGAAACATATATGCGATAAATAAAATGATCAGTCCGGCCATTGCCAGAATATTTGCAACTTTTCGTTTTGTTCCGCCAATTTCTGTCTGTTTCATTATGCTTCCACCTCCTGCTTCTTCGTCAGATATACCTGAATTCCACTGATACATGCAACTACAATAAAGAGAATCAGTGCTTCGGCCTGTCCTACACCGAACTGTCTCGATGTGAACGCCTTCTCATACACGTGCATTGCAGCCATCTCGGTTGTTCCATAAGGACCTCCTGCTGTCAGGGAAAGGTTGACATCGTAAACCATGAATGCTTTTGACAGTGTAAGGAACAGACAGATCGTGATGGATGACATCATCAACGGTAAAATAATCTTTCTCATTTTTGTCCATCCGGACGCTCCGTCGATGCTTGCCGCTTCCATAACATCCTCACTCAGTCCCATAAATCCTGCCACATAAATCAGAATCATGTATCCGGACAGCTGCCATACGCTTACAAGAACCAGCGCCGCAAATGCCAGATTCGGATCGGAAAGCCAGGATGCCTCAAACAGCTCCCATCCCGTGCTCTCTCCGATGTTTACAAATACTCTGGAAAATACAAACTGCCACACATATCCAAGAACGATACCGCCGATCAGGTTCGGAGTAAAGAATCCTGCACGGAAGAAGTTCTGTCCTTTGATTCCTCTTGTCAGCAGATATGCGATGACAAACGCAATCACATTAACCAGAATCACTACTACGATTACATATTTAAACGTGAGGAGCAGGGAAGTCCAGAATTCCCCGTCCCGGATCACGCCTTTGAAATTCTCAAACCAGATAAAATGTTTTTCGCTTGAAACTCCGTCCCAGTCTGTAAATGTCAGATATACACCATAGATAAATGGTATGATTACAACCGCGAAAAAGCAGAACAGTCCCGGAAGCCCAAACAGGCAGAAATCTTTTACTTTATGCTTTGATTTCATGTTTTCACCTCTTCTTTCCTACTCTTGTTCCGACCAGTAGTCCTCAATGGACTCGATCAGCTCGTCTCTGTCGCTCCGGTCTGCCAGATATTTCTGCATGGCAGCTCCCAGTATGGACCAGTGGTCATTTGGAACGATCGCTGATGCATTAAATGCTCCTCCATTTTGCACCTTTTCATAGATGTCCCTGCTCAGCGGGTCAGTCGGTTCATAAGGATTATTCTGGAACGGCGGAATCAGATTACAGGTGTATACAAGCATCTGCTGTCCGATCTCGCTGTATACAATCCAGTTCAGAAATTCTTTTGCCGCCGCCTGTTCTTTCTCTGATGCTACCTGTCCGTCCAGCATAATCTGTTTGGACGGGGAGCCCTGAATCTGCTGGTTTGCAAAATCACTCTCATCATTGCTCATGAAAAATGGAAGGAAACCGTATTCGTCGCTGCTTTCCGCTCCTGACTCTTCCAGGTTTGGCCATGCCCAGTTACCATTCAGCCAGAATGCAGTCTTTCCATCGGCCAGGTCGATCGCCATCTCGTCGTAGTCCGCGCCAAGAGGGTCTTTCTGTGCGACATTGTATTTTTTCAGAATGTCAAACATGTCAAGGAACCCGGTCATCCTGTCATACTCTTTCAGATCCAGTGTTCCATCTTTGATCTCTTCGATCACTTCCTGGGCGCCGGCTGATGTTCCATCATAAGTCTCATATACATACTGCAGCTGATGTGCTCCCAGTGACCAGTCTTCCTTTGCCAGAGATACCGGTCTTTCGATCCCCGCGTCCACCAGTCTGTCCAGTACTTCCACGAAATCATCCTGCGTCCGGATCGTTGTCGGATCAAATTCTTCTCCGAGCGCTTCCTCAATCACGGTCTTGTTGTAAATGATCCCTCTTCCCTCAATACAGAGCGGGAAGCTGTATACCGTACCATTGACTTCTGTCAGATATCCTTCCGCCTCAGCTGTCCACGGCTCTTCCGAAAGGTCTGCCGCTTTCTCCTCAGCCAGCGCGATTACATCCGTCGTATCCAGGATGGATAATGTCGGCGGAGTACCTGAGTTATAAAGGCTTACGACTTTCGTATATGGGGAATCTCCGTCGGATACCGGCATAACCTCCACATGAATACCTGATTTTTCTTCAAACACTTCCGAGATCTCTTCTAACGCTGTCTGAATCTCGGCCTTGGAATTCAGCAGAGTGATATTCGTTCCGCTCAACGAAGTATCATATTCAAACGTATCAATCGAAGTATCAATCGGGATCGTCTCTTCCACCTCATTCGGATCATCCGGGTCGCTCGCAAAACCAAACGTGCGACCACATCCGGTCAGCAATGACGCTGTCATCACCACCGCCAGTGATGAGGCCAGAAATTTTGTCAAAACTTTGCTCTTCATTGACTTGCCCTCCATTTCACTTTCCTTCTACAGTACTCTTTCTCTTGTTCTATTATAACCGGTAAAGTAACCGGTTACTTTATATGTTCATCATAGCACTGCGCACAAAGAGCGTCAAGGGAATTCGGGAACTTTGTGAATGATACACAATTTCTGTTTCCCGGCTTTATACATATTTTACACAACCGGTTACTTTACCGATTACTTATTGTGATTCTCCTTTTTTTCTGCTATACTAAGCAATAAGATTTACTTGTGTTTTAGTACGCAGGCAGGTTTCTGGTATGCTTTTGTAAACTGTCTATACTTTTGTTCCTGCCGGGAAAGGAGAAAATACATGAGTCGCAAAAAGAATATAACGTTTGATGATATCGCAAAATATACAAATTTTTCTAAAACAACGATTTCCAGATATTTCAACAACCCGGATTCTCTCACTTTAAAAAATCAGGAAATCATCGCGCAGGCGCTTGTCGATCTCAACTACAAGGAAAACAAGGTGGCACGGATTCTGGCAAATGGGAAAACAGAATTTATCGGAATTGTAATTCCATTTCTTCACAATCACTACCATCTGGAAATGTTGACACAGATTCTGCTGACTTACGAGCAGTTCGGTTATAAATTCCTCGTATTTATCGGAAATGGCGATAAAGACACCGAGCGTCAGTATATTGACGAGCTTCTCGCCTACAAGATTGAAGGACTGATCATTTTAAGCTTTACGATTCCTTCCAGGGAGCTTGCAGATCTTCAGATTCCGATCGTAACTGTGGAGCGTGAAGACAAATATACGTCCAGTGTAAATACAGATAACTATATGGGTGGTATTCAGGCGGCCAGCCTGCTGGCAAAACATAACTGTGATATTCTGCTCCATCTGACCGCACAAATCCCGCCTGAGGTTCCTTCTTATGGCCGAATCAGGGGATTTCTCGATCTGTGCGAAGAAAGACAGTTGAACCACAGTGTTATTTACAAAGATATCGGAACCGAGTACGAAGTCATGAAGAAAAACATGGGGGAAATTCTCGATGAACTGGAGACAGCGTATGCCGGTATGAAAAAGGGAATCTTTGTATCGAATGATACTAACGCCAATGTACTGCTCAATCTTATAATCCGCAAATACGGCAGACTGCCGGATGATTATTATATTGTCGGATTTGATGATTCTCCGATCTCACGGGAAGCGGTTCTGCCGATCAGCACGGTAGGCCAGCAGATTGACAAGATTGCCTATGAGGCAGTCAGTCTTCTCGTTGAGCAGATGAATGAGCGAAAAAAGAGACGGCCTTCCCCGTTAAAGGAGCCTGTTCATAAGGTTGTCACTCCTGTTCTGCTCCGCAGAGAAACAACAGAACACGAAAAACACTGAAAACTCTGAAAAAGATGCCGCTGTATAAAGCTCCGGCATCTTTTTTATATGGCCGCATAATTGTAACTATTGACATTACATCTATTCTTTGCTACACTTTTTATTGTAAACAACGCGATTACATCTATTGAAAATAAATGAAGGAGGTACACCGATGCATACTTCTGACTATCTTCGTATTCTCATCGAGGAAATTCACTCCGCGGTCATTGCAACGATCGGCCCGGACGGGCATCCTCAGACGCGCACCATTGACATGATGCTCTGGGACGACCGGGGTGTCTATTTTCTGACTGCAAAGGGGAAGGAATTTTATAAGCAACTTATGGAACAGCGCTACAGTGCGCTGTCTGCCACAAAGGCAAAGTACGCCGTCTCCCTGCGGGGCAAGATCCGGAATATCGGTTCCGAAAAGCTGGATGAAATCTTTGAGCGGAATCCTTATATGAAAGGGATTTATCCAGAGAATACCCGGACGGCACTGGAAGTCTTCTGCCTTTACGAAGCGGAAGGGGAATATTTTGACATCAGTGATCCTTCGCACATTTTCCGGGATCAGATTCACATCGGACAAGACATTCATTCACAGTACGGATACTGGATTGAAGCCTCCTGTACCGGATGCGGAGCCTGTCTTGCGGCCTGTCCTCAGAAGTGCATTGATCTGTTCCGTACCCCGGCTGTCATCGACCAGCATCACTGTCTTCACTGTGGCCGCTGTGTCCCTGTCTGCCCGGTAAAAGCTGTCACGAAAGGAAGTAAGAATTCATGAACCAGAACGAACGAAGACAATACCTGATTGAAACCTTGTTAAAAGAGGAACCGTCTTACCGGACCATGCAGATTCCATCCGGGGAAGAAGAACAAAAGTTGCTTCTGCGTGCCCTTTTGAATGTCCGGCCGCCGCGCGAAATCAGTAAAGAATTTCTGGATGTGCAGGATGCATATCTTCAGGAAGAGACCCGGAAAAAGGGAATCACTGATCTTACGGATCTGACTCCTGTCTCAGACGGCATTTATCTTTGGCAGGGCGATATTACGACGCTGAAATGCGATG
>ERZ1643250.2012-NODE-2012-length-15985-cov-68.573007_pt1 | contig 15985 bp, 14 predicted proteins | sample MGYA00579262_ERZ1643250 | MGnify/ENA primary metagenome ERZ1643250 (study PRJEB29033, sample SAMEA4952265) | chicken gut metagenome | biome: Broiler Chicken; feature: Gastrointestinal Tract; material: Caecum | place: Ireland | collected 2018 | study: Broiler... | reverse complement strand
GGTATTGGCTGATCATGTCATTGGTTCATTACATGTGCTGTATGCATTCTGGGAACTAATGAATCCTTATGAAGCTGAGGCAACAGGACAGATCGGTGCGGCTGTTCGTTTTGAGGATCAGGATTTCCTGGACGAAGTGAACGGTGCGCTGAATGAAATGAAAGAAGATGGAACCCTGATGGAGATCCTGGAGAGCTATGGCCTGACGGAAGATTACTTTATCGGTGTAGATGAAGGAAAAACAGAAAATGTACAGTAAAGAGGCGAGATTATGAAAATATTTCAGGTAGTACCTAAGATTTCCATCCTGGATACAGTGAAAGAATTTATAGAAAAGTTTTCTTTATCACCGGAGGATCTGGTCATTGCAAGCCCTTCTATATGGAATCGGTATTTTCAGGAGGCTCAGGCCGGACAGGTGATCCTGATCCGTAAATATGGTTCCGGAGAACCTACAGATGAAATGGTGGAGGCCATCAGCAAAGACGTAACAAAACCCTATAAAAGGGTAGTGGCTATCGGAGGGGGAACCGTGATCGATGCGGCGAAACTCTTCTGCCTTGGAAAGTTTATGCCAGTGGGAGATTTATTTGATCATATTTTTCCGGCAGTTAAGAAAGTACCTCTTGTGATCGTCCCGACAACCTGTGGAACCGGAAGTGAAATGACCAATATTTCCATTTTGGAATTTAAAAGCAGGCATACGAAGTTCGGGCTGGCTGATGATGCCCTGTATGCTGATGATGCGGTGCTGGTTTCTCAGCTTCTGGAAAGTCTTCCTTTTTCAGTATTTGCCGCAAGCTCCATTGATGCGCTGGTTCACTCTCTGGAATCATATCTGTCCCCAAAAGCCACAGAACTATCAGAGACTCTCAGCTTTCAGGCAGCCAGAATGATCTTAACTGCCTATAAAAAGATTAAAGAGGCAGGGGAAGAAAAGAAAAGAGAGGTCATAGAGGCGGAAGCGGGTAAAGTTCTTACAGCTTCTGCCATGGCGGGGATCGCCTTTGGAAATGCCGGGTGCGGAACTGTCCATGCTATGAGCTATCCTCTGGGGGCTGTCTATCATGTTCCTCATGGGGAAGCCAACTATGCAGTGTTTGCCGGTGTATTTAAGACCTATATGAAATATCTTCCTGAGGGAAAGATCAAGATATTAAATGAGGGGCTGGCGGAAATTCTGGACTGTGAAAAAGCGGATGTTTACATGAAAATTGAGGAACTGCTCAACGAAAACATCCTTCGAAAGAAGTCTTTAAAGGAATATGGACTGAGCCGGGCGGAGCTTTCAGAGTTTGCTCATTCAGTGATCGCCAATCAGCAGAGACTTTTGGGAAACAGCTACATTCCTATGACAGAAGAACGGATCTTATCTATTTATGAAAGCTTATATGACTAAAAGGGAAAGGAAGAGATGAAAATGTCAGAACTGAGAACCGCATTGCCGGAGATTAAAACAGAGGTTTTACCGGGACCTAAAGCCAAAGCGATTATAGAAAGAAGAAAAGAATCCATGCCCGGCGCCATTAAATGTAATTATCCTGTTGTTATAAACAGAGGAGAAGGGGCAATGGTGGAAGATGCAGACGGCAATATTTTCCTGGACTGGGTAGGAGGCGTAGGCGTGTTAAACGCAGGATATTCACAGCCGGAGATGATCCAGGCGGTAAAAGACCAGTCAGAGAAATATTTTCATGCTATGATGAATATCATGACTCATGAGAATTATATTACACTGGCGGAGATGATGAATACGTTCATGCCGGTCAGGGGAGAAAAAAAGAAGACCATGTTTGCCAACAGCGGCGCTGAAGCAGACGAGAATGCGGTTAAGATCGCAAAGTCCTATACAAAAAGACCAAACATAATTGTTTTTTCAGGGGCGTTTCATGGAAGAACTGCGCTGACCATGGCGATGACCAGCAAAAAGTCCTATGCTTACGGAATGGGTCCTATGCCTGACGGAGTTTATCGTGCAGAATTTCCCTATCTCTACCGGGCGCCAAAAGGATTCACAGAGAAAGAAGCTATCGACTACTATGTGAAACGTCTGGAAATGGTATTTGAGGAGTGTTCTGCTCCGGACTATGTGGCTGCTGTCGTTGTAGAGCCTGTTCAGGGGGAAGGAGGATTTGTGCCAGCTCCTATCGAATGGGTGAAAGCAGTCCGGGGTATCTGTGATAAATATGGCATTCTTCTTGTGGCAGATGAAGTCCAGTCTGGATGGGGACGGTCCGGAAGGATGTTTGTTTCAGATTACTGGAAAGAAGCAGGCTGCGCTCCAGATATCATTGCAACAGCAAAATCCATTGCTGCAGGTATGCCTCTTTCTGCAGTTACAGCCAGGGCAGAGATTATGGATGGAGTTACCCCGGGAACTATCGGCGGTACTTTCTGCGGAAATGCCGTTGCCTGTGCCTCGGCTATTGAAACCATTAAATTTATAAAGGAGAATGACCTCTGCACCCGGGCCCTTGAGATTGGCAAGAAGGTAGAGGATTTCTATAAAGGACTGGCAGAAAAATACCCGGTAGTGGGAGATGTGAGAGGCATCGGCGCCATGATGGGTACAGAGTTTGTAAAAGATCCCAATACAAAAGAGCCATATCCGGAACTGGTAACCAGACTGGTGCAGACAGCAGCAGGAAAGGGGCTGATCATAGAAAGCGCCGGTACCTATAACAACGTAGTCCGTTTCCTCTGTCCCCTGGTCGTTACAGATGAACAGCTTGAGGCTGGATTCAGGATCATGGAGGAAAGCCTGAAGGAATGCCTTGAATCATAAAAGGCTTTTATGATAAAATCTTCCGGATAAAGAAAAACAGCGGGAGAACGGATATGACCTTAAATCAGCTTAATTATGTAATTACCATAGCGGAGCAGGGCTCCATCAACAAAGCTGCACAACAGCTGTATATTTCCCAGCCCTCTCTGACCAGTGCAGTACAGGAACTGGAGAAAGAGCTGGGGATCGTACTGTTCCACCGGAGCGGCAGAGGGGTGACCCTGACCAATGACGGAGGAGAGTTCCTCTTATATGCAAAGCAGCTTTACGGGCAGTATGAGGAGATACTGGATAAATATGGAAAGAACGGATCCCTGAAAAAGAAATTCGGAGTATCTGCCCAGCATTATTCCTTTGCGGTAAAGGCATTTGTGGATATGGCGAAACAGTTTGACATGTCAAAGTATGAATTTGCCATGCGGGAGACCAGGACGGCAGAGGTGATCCGGGATGTGAGCACCATGAAAAGCGAGATCGGCGTTTTGTATTTATCGGATTTTAACCGGAAGAGCCTGGAAAAGCTTCTACGGACTGCAGGTCTGGAGTTCCATCCTCTGGCCAAGTGCCGGGCCTATGTGTACCTGTGGAAGGGCCATCCCCTTGCAGGCCAGGCCGCTATCTCCTTTGAACAGTTGAGACCATATCCCTGCCTGGCTTTTGAACAGGGGGACAACAGCTCTTTTTATCTTGCGGAAGAAATCCTTTCCACCAATGAATATCCCAGGATCATCCGGGCAAACGACAGAGCCACTATGCTGAACCTGATGGTGGGCCTGGGCGGCTACACCCTTTGTTCAGGGATCATCAGCCAGGAGCTGAACGGAAATGATTTTACAGCCATTCCTTTTCAGGAAGATGAAGAAAATCACAACAGCATTATGGAGATCGGCTATGTGGTAAGAAAGAATACGTTTCTCAGCAAAATGGGGGAACTGTATATAGAAGCATTAAAAGAAGCTCTTAAAAATTCAGACAGCAAAGATACTCAGTTATAGACTGGATCTATAACCAGGTATCTTTTTTGCGTATTAGACAGCTTTCCGCTGCCATGATAGGATAAATGCCAACAACAAAAAGGAGGAAATGATCATGGCAGATATAAGAGATTCGAAAAACTGGAGCTTCGAGACAAAACAGGTGCATATGGGACAGGAACAGCCGGATCCGGCAACAGGGGCCAGGGCAGTTCCCATATACGCCACCACTTCTTATGTGTTTGACAACTGCCGTCAGGGGGCAGACCGGTTTGCTCTTCAGGAGCCGGGAAATATATACGGAAGGCTGACAAATCCCACACAGGAAGTATTTGAACAGAGGATGACTGCCCTGGAAGGAGGAAAAGGAGCTTTGGCTACTGCCTCGGGAGCGGCGGCCATTACTTATACTTTTCAGGCGCTGGCAAAAGCAGGAGAACATATTGTAGCCTCCAAAAGGATCTATGGAGGAACCTATAATCTTCTGGCTCATACCCTTCCCCTGACCAGCGGTATTACAGCCAGCTTTGCAGATCCTGAGGAGGAAGGAGCTTTTGAAAGGGAAATCCGCGAAAACACAAAAGCAATCTTTACAGAGACTCTGGGAAATCCCCACTCTAATGTGGCGGATCTGGAGAAGCTGGCCAGGATCGCCCATAAGCATAACATTCCCCTGATAGTGGATTCTACCTTTGCCACTCCTTATCTGGTGCGTCCTATAGAATATGGAGCGGACATTGTGGTCCATTCCGCTACAAAATTTATCGGCGGCCACGGGACGGCTCTGGGAGGGGTCATTGTGGACAGCGGCAGGTTTGACTGGAAGGATTCCGGAAGATACCCCTGGATCTCCCAACCAAATCCCAGCTACCATGGGGCTGTTTTTACAGAGGCGGCGCCGGAGGCTCCATTTGTAACCTATATCCGGGCAGTACTCCTTCGGGATACCGGGGCTGCCATATCTCCCTTCCATGCGTTTCTCCTCCTCCAGGGACTTGAGACCCTTTCTCTCAGGGTAGAACGTCATACAGAAAATGCGTTGAAAGTAGTAAAATATCTGGCTGAGCATCCTCAGGTGGAAGCTGTCCATCACCCTTCGCTGGAAGGCGAGTCTACCCATGAACTGTATAAGAAGTATTTTCCTAAGGGAGGGGGCTCTATATTTACCTTTGAGATAAAAGGAGACGCCGGGAGGGCCCAGAGGTTTATCGATCATCTTCCAATTTTCTCTCTGCTGGCTAATGTGGCGGATACAAAATCCCTGGTCATCCACCCTGCCTCCACTACCCACAGCCAATGTACCGCAGAAGAACTGCTGGAGCAGGGGATCAGACCAAACACTATAAGGCTGTCTGTGGGAATCGAGAATGCAGAGGATTTAATTGCGGCACTGGAGGCAGCATTCCGGGCAGCCCCTATTGACGAAATTTGCACAAAGCAGTAAGATAAGCTTTGCAGAAAGCGAATTTTGGGGGAAATGTCCATGAAAAAGAATAAGTTCGAGATTGATATGTGCAACGGCTCCATTATGGATAAGCTGATTTCCTTTTCCCTTCCTCTCATGCTCACAAGTATCCTGCAGCTGATGTTTAATGCAGTGGATATTATTGTAGTGGGAAGGTTCAGCGGAAGCCAGGCTCTTGCGGCGGTGGGTTCTACTACAGCTTTGATCAATATTTTTACCAACCTGTTTATCGGGATCTCGCTGGGAGCAAATGTCCTTGCAGCCAGATATTATGCAGCAGGACGGGATAAGGAGATGTCGGAAGCAGTACATACAGCTATTGCCCTGGCTCTGGTCAGCGGTATTATCATGGCTTTTGTGGGAGTGGGGGCATCCAGATTTGCCCTTGAGCTTATGGCCACTCCGGCAGATGTGATCGACCAGTCGGTGGTTTATATGCGGATTTATTTCATGGGCATGCCCTTTTTCATGCTGTATAACTATGGGGCTGCTGTTCTGAGAGCAGTAGGGGATACAAAGCGTCCTCTGTTTTTCCTGCTGGCGGCAGGTATGACCAACGTGGTGCTGGATCTGCTGCTGGTTATCGTCATCCCTCTTGGAGTGGCAGGAGTGGCTATCGGAACGGTGGCTTCTCAGATGATTTCCTGTATTCTGGTACTCTGGTGCCTCCACAGGACAGAAGGAAGTTACCAGCTGCGGTTTTCAAAGCTCAGGATCCGGGGCATATATCTGAAACGTATTTTTCAGGTGGGTATACCCGCAGGGATCCAGAGTACTGTGATCAATTTTTCCAATGCATTGCTCCAGTCTTCTGTGAATTCCTTTGGCTCAACGGCAATGGCCGGCTATACGGCTGCCAATAATGTGCTGGGATTTTTATATTCATCGATCAATGCAGTGACCCAGGCATGTATGAGCTTTACAAGCCAGAACTATAGTGTAGGGAAAACAAAGAGAATGGACAGGGTCTTTGTGGACTGTATAATCCTTTCTGTAGGGGTATCGGCAGTCCTTGGAGTGGGTGCCTATGTGTTCGGTTCTCAGGTACTGGGAATTTATACCAGCGATCCGGAAGTTATCCAGTGTGGTCTTGAGATTCTGTCCATTACCACCGTACCCTATTTCCTTTGCGGTATTATGGACCTTATTCCGGGAGCTCTCCGGGGAATGGGCCATTCCGGTGTGCCGATGATCCTTTCGATTATCGGAACCGTAGGCACCAGGATCCTGTGGATTTATGCTTTTTTCCCTCAGCACAGATCCCTTTACTTTTTATTTATTTCTTATCCGGGTTCCTGGATCGCTACCATTGTTATGCAGGCGGTGTGCTTCTACTTTGTGCGGAAGCAGTGTATGAGGCAGATACACCAGGAAGTCCCATCTGGCCGGAAGTAAGAGCAGCATGGTTATATGTTTATAAAAATAAGCGGAGATTTCAAAAATTTTTACAGTTTTTGAGGTCTCCGCTTCTGTGTTATAATGAGAAAAATTCGGAAGTAAAACAGAAACAGGAGATATCGTTATGGAGAAAAAAATACCTAAGGTAATGGCAGATCTATTTGTGTCTCTAAAAGAGCAGTGGAAGGAAGAACCGGAACTGCTGGAGCTGTTTAAGACCTGCTATACCAATACATTGGATACTACGGTGAAAAAAATGGAAGACGGCACTACTCATGTGATTACCGGGGATATTCCCGCTATGTGGCTTCGGGATTCAGCGGCGCAGCTTCGTCCTTACATTTTCCTGGCAAAGGAAGACCGGGAGATCCGGGAAATTATAGCAGGGCTGGTAAAGCGCCAGTTTCAGTATATTTGTATCGATCCTTACGCCAATGCTTTTAATTCTTCTCCAAGCGGCGCCTGCTGGGAAAAGGACGATCCGGATCAGAATCCCTGGGTGTGGGAGAGAAAGTTTGAGGTAGATTCTCTTTGTTATCCCATACAGCTGGCCTGGCTGCTCTGGAAGAATACAGGATGTGTTTCCCAGTTTGAAGGAGAGTTTCAGAAAGGCATAGGAAAAATTCTGGAAGTCTTTTGCACAGAACAGGCCCATGAGGAAAAATCCGACTATCGGTTTATCAGAGGAAACAGTTTTTACAATGATACCCTGTCCAGAGAAGGAAAAGGCGCTTTGGTAAAATCCGATACAGGGCTGATCTGGTCAGGTTTTCGCCCAAGCGACGATGCCTGTACTTATGGGTATCTGATCCCCTCCAATATGTTTGCTGTGGTAGTGCTGGGATATCTGGAAGAAATCGAAAGGGAGATCTTTCACTGCCCGGAACTGGAAAAAGAAGCCAGAGAACTGAAGGAAAAGATCCACTATGCGATAGAAAGCATAGGGAAAACCGCCACTCAGGAATTCGGGGTGATCTATGCTTATGAGACAGATGGTTACGGTATGTATAATCTGATGGACGACGCCAATGTGCCAAGCCTGCTGGCTATGGATTATCTGGGCTATCCTTCGGATCCGGATATTGGGGAAAATACGAGAAGATTTCTTCTTAGTAATGCCAATCCTTATTATTATGAAGGCAAGAAAGCCGCAGGAATCGGCAGTCCCCACACACCGTCCAGCTATATATGGCATATATCCATGGCGATCCGGGGGCTGACCAGCAAAGAGAAGGAAGAAAAGAAAAGGGTCCTGCGGAATATGGCGGATACTACCGGCGGAAAAGGGATCATGCATGAGGGATTTCATGTGGATGACGATACCCGATACACCAGAGAATGGTTTTCCTGGGCAAATGCCATGTATGCAGAATTGTTCCTGGACTGCAGCGGATATAGACTGAAAATCAAGTAGAAAGAGAGAAGCCGATAAAAAACAGAGTATGCAGGAGAGCTGCTAAAGGGATAGGAATGTGCTGTTTTACTGTTATTTGATGACAGGAAACAGTGCATTTTTTGATGTGTAATTTTTTCATCAAATATAGAAAATGGAAAATTGTAGTGGAAGAGCGTGTTTTGTATAATATAAAAAAACAGGAAAACTACTACATTACAATATAAATCACAGGAGGGCTCCTATGAAAGACATGTTTTTAACAGACAGGAAACTGGACAGAAGAATTACAGAGGTGAAAAAATACAGATACCGGAATATCCGGAATCTGGAGGAATTTGCGGTGCAGGAAGATCTTCAGGGAGTGGTGAATCCTCAGGTGCCTACAGAGTTTGACAACTGGGATACCATACACACCGGAGACTGCTGGTCCGGAAGAGACCGTTATCTCTGGATGCATAAGGATATTGAGATCCCGGCCCAGTGGAAAGGCCAGAGAGTTGTGGGTATTTTTGATTTCGGCAATACAGGTGCCGGAAATAACTCCGGTTTTGAAGCTATGTGCTACATAGACGGAAAACCCTACCAGGGCGTAGATGTAAATCACAAGGAAGTATTTTTCCCGGAAGAGTTCTGCGGAAAGACAGTGAACCTTACCTTCCGTCTCTGGTCCGGACTGGAAGGAGGTTTTGAGACCTGGCTTTCTCCGGATGGGACAGGCACTCTCAGGATCCCGGATCCCCAGCTGTGGTGGGTCAACGGTCTGGGAGATCAGCCTTTATATCAGATCCGGGCGGTGCTTTACCGGAACGGAGAACCGGAAGACTGCTGGGAGAGGAGGATCGGTCTTCGGAAAATGACGGTGAGAAGGGAAAAAGATCAGTGGGGGGGAAAGCTTTGCCCATGAGATTAACGGGATTCCTTTTTTTGCCATGGGAGCCGATTATATACCGGAGGAACACCTGCTGGGAAAAAGAAGCAGAGAAAAAACCAGGCAGCTTCTGGAAGACTGTAAAAGAGCAAATTTTAACGTGATCCGGGTATGGGGCGGCGGCTTTTATCCGGACGACTGGTTCTATGATCTTTGTGATGAACTGGGGCTGGCGGTATGGCAGGATTTTATGTTTGCCTGCTCGGTCTATGAGCTGACTCCAGAGTTTGAAGAAAATATCCGCAGAGAGCTGGAGGAAAATATCCGGCGGATCCGCCATCACGCCTGCCTGGCTCTGTGGTGCGGAAATAATGAGATGGAAATGTTTGTGGACGAAAGATGCTGGGTTACCAAACATTCCGAAGTCCGGGATTATCTGTTCATGTATGAGAGGATCTTTCCGGAGATCCTGGGAAAAGAAGACCCGGAAACCTTCTACTGGCCGGCCAGCCCTTCCTCCGGGGGCTCTTTTGACAATCCAAATGATCCTGACAGGGGAGATGTCCATTACTGGAAGGTGTGGCACGGAGGAAGACCTTTTTCCGAGTACCGGAAATTCTTTTTCCGATATATCTCAGAGTTTGGCTTCCAGGCCCTTCCTAGCCAGAAGACTATCGAGACCTTTACCGATGATCCCCGGGACTGGAACCTGTTTTCCTATATTATGGAAAAGCACCAGAGAAATTACGGGGCGAACGGAAAGATCATGAATTATATGCAGCAGACTTACCGGTATCCTGGTGGATTTTCAGATGTGATCTATGCTTCCCAGCTTCTCCAGGCAGACGCCATCCGCTACGGGGTAGAACATTTCCGGAGAAACCGGGGAAGATGTATGGGCGCAGTATACTGGCAGGTCAATGACTGCTGGCCGGTGATCTCCTGGTCCTCTATCGATTATCACGGGCGTTGGAAGGCTCTTCACTATTATGCCAGAAGATTTTTTGCTCCGGTGCTCCTCTCCTGCCAGGAGGAAAGCTGGATGACCCAGGAAGCTAATATGAACCGGCAGCATTTCGAATTTGAGAAGTCCATTCACCTGAATGTTTCAAATGAAACGCTGGCCGAGAAAAAACTGACAGTGAAATGGCAGGTGCGCAATGCAAAAGCCCGGATCCTTTACAGCAAAGAGAAAGAGATCCTGGTTCCCCCTCTTTCCAGTGTCTGGCTGGAGAAGGAAGAACTGCCGGATATCCATGTGTTTGAAGAATATGTCAGCTATCAGGCCTGGGATGGAGAAACACAGATTTCAGAAGGAACCGTGATTTTTTCTTATCCGAAATATTTCCGGTATGAGGACCCGAAACTGTCCTGTACAGTGGAAAAGAACAAGATTACGGTTAAGGCAGAGACTTATGCGAAAAGTGTGGAGATTCTCAACGACCAGGAGGATCTGGTGCTGTCGGACAACTACTTTGATCTGAATGGTGATACAAAGACAGTGGAAATCCTGCGGGGAAGGCCAGAAGGCATCCGCCTCAGAAGCGTCTGGAATATAGGAGAGCCCTTACCTGTAAATGGAAAAAACAGACTTTAGAAATCTTTTATTCATGAAAATGTAATAAAAAGAAGAAAAACAGAAAAAAACGTGGTATACTAACGGGGAAGCTTTTTGGAAAAATGAATATACCAGACAGGTAAGGTGGGATTATAAATATGGAATCGGGGAGAGGAACAGAGTACAGAAAGAGGACCGGAGAAAGTATACAGCACAGACGGAGACCGTCAGAAGGCGGGGAGCGCAGGCGGAGGCCATCGGAAGGTACAGAATACAGACGGAGACAGCCGGAAGGTACGGAATACAGGCGGAGACAGCCGGAAGGTACGGAACACAGACGGAGACAGCCGGAAGGTACGGAATACAGGAGGAGACCGTCGGAAGATACAGGATATAGGAGAGAGACATCGGAAAACAGGAAGCCCAGGAGAAGAGCGCCAGAAGATGTTCTATACACACAGAGATCTGAAAAAAGTACAGAACACAGATCTGGCTCTGGAGGATACAAACCCAGATACCGGGGAAATATCAGGAGAGTCCGGCAGAGAAACCTTCGGGTGGGGATTTTTCTGCTGGTGCTGCTTGTGGGAATCGCAGGCGCAGTCAATGCCATAAAGGCAAAACAGCAGGAAGCTGCCGCCCAGGCTTATGCAGAGCAGCAGGCCAAGAAAGAAATCCAGGAGGCAGAAGAGAAGGAAGAAGATAATGGCCTGAAACTGGCAGATGAAAGCGAAAAGGATCAGTGGTATCTGAAACTGGTAAACGCCAAAAATCCTATGACCCAGGAGGATGTTCCGGAAGTGGCTACAGAAACCATTGATGCCAACGGATATCAGGTAGACGCCAGGATTATGGGAGATCTGGAAGATATGTTTGCAGACGCCCAGGCAGCCGGACGCAATCCGGTGATCTGTTCGGCATTCCGGTCCTGGGATACTCAGGAATACCTTTATCAGAATAAGATACAGCGGGTAATGGCGGAAGAGGGACTTTCACAGGAGGAGGCTGCAGTGGAGGCCGGAACCGTAGTGGCAGTGCCGGGGACCAGCGAGCATCAGATCGGTCTCGCAGTAGACATTGTATCTTCCGAATATATGAACCTGGATGAGAAACAGATGGAGACCGAGGACCAGCAGTGGCTGATGGAAAACTCCTGGAAATATGGGTTCATCCTTCGCTATCCTCTGAATAAAAGCGATATTACAGGAATTATTTTTGAACCCTGGCATTACCGGTATGTGGGAAAAGAAGCCGCCAAGGAGATCTATGAGCAGGATATTACTTTGGAAGAGTATCTGGGGGCTGAACCTGTAGGTTCTTCCCAGGCTATCGAAAGTGACAGCGAAGAGGAGACTCTGGAATAGAGAAAAACCGTTCAGAGAGGCAATCTGCAGTTCAGCAGATTCCTCTTAATGAACGGTTTTTTTACGAAAATACAGAGTTAGCTGTAATCGCTTTTGATGGAACTTTTTAATGCCACAGTTTAACCAGCTCTACAATGACTTCTACAGATTTTTCCATTGCCTGTATACAGACAAATTCAAAATGACCGTGGCAGTTGTGGTCCCCTGTCCCCAGGTTGGGGCAGGGAAGTCCTTTAAAGGAAAGCTGGGCGCCGTCGGTTCCTCCCCGGATAGGCTGGATCTGGGGACGGATTCCCAGTTTTTCGTATACTTTTAAAACGTTGTCAATGAGGAATTTATGGGGCTCTATTTTTTCTTTCATGTTAAAATAAGAGTCCTCAATTTTCAGGGATACAGCTTCATAGCCGTATTTTATATTCATGATTCTGGACATATCTTCCATATGCTTCTTTTTCTCCTGGAAAAGAGACATGTCATGATCCCGGATAATATATTCTGACCGGGCATGATCCACAGAACCCTGAAGAGCATCCAGATGGATAAATCCTTCACGGCTTTCGGTACATTCCGGACGCTGAGCGGAGGGCATAAGGGACTCAAATTCCATAGCCAGACGCAGAGCGTTGATCATCTTGCCTTTGGCAGAACCGGGATGGATGCTGACGCCATGAAAATCTGCAACTGCCTCGGCAGCGTTGAAATTTTCATATTCCAGTTCTCCGCATTCGCCGCCGTCCATGGTATAGGCAAAGTCGGCGCCAAATTTTTCTACATCAAAATGATCCGTACCCTGGCCGATCTCTTCGTCAGGAGTAAACCCTACCCGGACAGGTCCGTGGGGAATTTCCGGATGAGCCAGAAGATATTGGGCAGCGGTAAGGATCTCTGCGATCCCGGCCTTGTCATCTCCTCCCAGAAGGGTAGTGCCGTCGGTGACGATGAGATCCTGCCCCTGATACTGAGTCAGATTGGAAAAATCACGGGGACTCATAACAATCTGTTTTTCTTCGTTTAATACAATATCTTTCCCGTCATAATTTTTAATAATCCGGGGACGGATATTTTTGCCGGATTCCGCACAGGAAGTATCCATATGAGCAATGAAGCCCAGAATCTTTCCCTGATAATCTTCAATGGTAGAGGGAATGGTCCCAAAAACATATCCATAAGAATCTACAGTAACATTTTCAAGTCCTGTTTCCTTCATTTCCTCAGCAAGAGCCTTGGCAAAGGCTTCCTGGCTTCTTGTACTGGGAAAGGTATCTGAGGAAGGATCTGAAGTAGTATCCACCGCAATATATTTTAAAAATCGTTCTGTAACTGTCATATTTTGACCCCACTTTCTGTTTTTTAATTCGTATGGCTTTTCTGATAGTATCCTATCACAGAGAAGAAATTATGTCTATGTTTTCCCGAGCCCATTGACTTTGAAAGGAGAGAATCCTATAATAGACTGGTACTACCACTAACGAGGAGGAAAAAGTGAAATTTTTAAAGCAATTCAGTATTATTTTATTTATTTCGTTTCTTGGAGAAATCCTTCATATGCTGATTCCTCTGCCGGTACCGGCCAGTGTATATGGCCTGGTGCTTATGCTGGGTGCTTTGATTACCGGTGTGTTAAAACTGGGGCAGGTTCGGGAGACAGCAACTTTTCTGATAGAGATCATGCCGGTGATGTTTATTCCGGCGGGAGTAGGGCTGATGGAATCCTGGTCTGCTCTCCAACCTGTCTGGCTTCCTGTGATCCTGATCACCATTGTGACTACGATCCTGGTAATGGCAGTGACGGGCAGGGTCACACAGGGAATGATCGGAAAGGAGAAAAAAAATGGAAGAATTTCTCACTAATTCGGTGTTTTTCGGCGCAGTACTAAGTTTTCTGGCCTATGAGATCGGGCTGCTTTTGAAAAAGCGTTTTAAGCTGGCGGTGTTGAATCCTCTGCTTATCGGGATCCTTTGCGTTATGGGGGCTCTGGCAGTGCTGCGTATAGACTACGACCAGTATAACGGGGGAGCCCAGTATATCAGCTACCTGCTTACGCCGGCTACGGTCTGTCTGGCGGTACCTCTATATGAACAGCTTACCCTTTTAAAGGAAAATTTAAAAGCTGTAGCGGCGGGAATATTTTCCGGAACTCTGGCAAGTCTGGGGAGCGTCTATCTATTATCCCGGCTTTTCGGACTGAACCATGAACAGTATGTAACACTTCTGCCAAAATCCATTACAACAGCTATCGGCATGGGGGTTTCCCAGGAACTGGGAGGCATTGTGACCATCACCGTGGCTGTCATCATTATTACCGGTATTCTGGGAAACGTGATCGCAGAGGGAGTATGTAAGGTATTCCGGATACAGGAACCTATTGCCAAAGGACTGGCCCTGGGAACGGCTTCCCATGCCATTGGAACTGCCAAGGCTATGGAAATGGGTCCGGTGGAAGGCGCTATGAGCAGCCTGGCTATTGCAGTGGCAGGGCTTCTCACAGTAATTGGAGCCTCAGTATTTGCGGGACTTCCTGTTTAAAGTTTCCAGGAGAAAAGGAGAATGGGTATGAAAGACTTTATGATTACCATTGGCAGACAATATGGAAGCGGCGGAAAAGAAGTAGGAAGGATCCTCGCCCAAAAACTGGGAATTCCTCTCTATGGAAAAGAAGAGCTTATGGAAATGGAAAAAGGCAGAGAGGATTATGAAGAAGTACGGGTTTTTTATGAGGAACAGCCGGTAAACAGCCTGCTTTATGCCATTGCTATGGGGCAGGGCGAAAACAGAGCAGGAGAGGTTCCTTTTCAGAAGATCAGAGAGATATGCAGTTCACGGCCCTGTATTCTCATAGGACGATGCGGAAGCTATATTTTTCGGGATGACCCTTCCTGTGTAAAGATTTTTATTTATGCGGGGATGGATAAAAAGATACAGTGGATAGAAAACCAGGAAAAGGTTTCCGCCCATAAAGCCAGGAAACTTATTGAGAAAGTAGAGGAAGAACGGGCTCAGTTCCATAAGTTTTATACCGGAGGAAACTGGGGAAAGGTTAATGACTATGACCTTTGTCTGGATGCAGGGGTTACAGGAACAGAGAAAGCTGCAGATATCATATTGTCATATTTAGAAAGCAGGGGATTTACAGAACATGGATGAAATAACAGAAAAAGCAGAAAATACAGGGGAAAACGAAAAGGTTTATTTTCTGGTAATTGAGTATATCAAAGAACTGGTGAAAAAGGGAGACGTGAAATTCGGAGGAAAGATTCCGTCAGAAAGGGAACTTATGTCAACTTTAGGGCTGAGCAGAAATTCTATCCGGGAAGCCCTCAGAACCTTAGAAAACATGGGACTGCTGGAATGCCGCCAGGGTCAGGGAAATTTTCTGGTGAATCATGTTGGCCAGAGCCTCAGCAGTTTGTTTTCCCTGCTGCTTTTCATGAAAGAAAGCAACTATGTAGAAATCAGCCAGCTTAGGAGATTTATTGAGATTGGCGCCTTCCTTCTGGCGGTAAAAAATCCGGACCTGAAGGCCAGAGAAGAGCTGAAAGAGATCCTGGATAGAATCGACCAGTGCCAGGACCAGGAAAAAGTGAAACTGGATAAACAGTTTCATGACCATTTGATCCTGATTTCCGGGAACCATTTGCTGGTTCTCTTAAACGAAGCTCTTTCAGGACTTTTTGAGACCATGATCAGCGACTACACTCAGCACATTACCCAGAAGAACTGGGACCGGCTTCTGGCCTGCCATAGGAGAGTCTATGACTGCCTGGAAAAAAATGACGTCCAGGAGGGGATGAAAGCCATCCGGGAACATTACAATATTATCGATGAGGACCTGATAGAGTATCAGGTCGGTGATTAAAGAGGAAGAATAGAAGGAGCGGCTGCATTAATCATATGTCAGGGATATTTATAGATTTTATGCGAGTTTGTTGAGTATAGCTTTGAGACTATAGGCTCAAAGCGATGCAGATGGAGCAATAAAATCTACAAATATTCTTTTCTTTGATTAGTGCAGACGCTCCTATATATTTGAAAACAGTGAAAAATAGCTGGGAAACTGGATAAGCACACGAACGTATACAGATCAGCAAAAAAATTGAGACTTTTAAGGAAAGAGGATATAATCCTGTCTTTGACAGTTGACGGAAGAAAAAATCGCTGTATCCCTTGTGCTTACTG
>ERZ1643250.2010-NODE-2010-length-15998-cov-21.555918_pt1 | contig 15998 bp, 14 predicted proteins | sample MGYA00579262_ERZ1643250 | MGnify/ENA primary metagenome ERZ1643250 (study PRJEB29033, sample SAMEA4952265) | chicken gut metagenome | biome: Broiler Chicken; feature: Gastrointestinal Tract; material: Caecum | place: Ireland | collected 2018 | study: Broiler... | reverse complement strand
CACTTGAATGAGGCGTACTGGACGTACGCCGATTGAAAGTAACGCGGCAGAACTGTAAATTTAGCCGTTCTGACCGTTTGGCCCCTTGTACACCGACGCTAAGCGGAAGTCTGGGATTGGAGGGCAGAAAAAGCCCGGAGTGGGCGGCAGAAGGATAGGGGTATTGTAGGAAAAAGGTACTAAGCATCTAGATAAACAGCAGTAAAAATTGGACTTTGAAATCCTCGGAAATTGCATTAATTTACACTGTTTACAACCTTATAAACTTACCAAAGTATCTTATAAAATTACAATGCCGGCGCATTGACACCCATAATCTGCTTTGCTAGACTATAATATAATTAGAGAGAAGGTGGCGATTTAAAAATGAGTTTTTTAGAAGAACAATTGAATGCAGCCGGTTTTTTTCAGTACGGTGTTGTAGATACTATGGACATTAATTTTTCGCAAGAAGTACGGGCGATGTGTGAGGTAAATACCTGCCGGGAATATGGTAAAACATGGGCATGTCCTCCAGCAGTGGGAACTGTGGATGAATGCAAAAAAAGAATACAGCAATACGAGAAAATGCTGGTTTTTTCAGTAAAATATGACTTAGAGGATTCATTTGATTTTGAAGGAATGATGGAGGGCGCTAAACAATTTAAAAAGGTATGCAGAACCTTTGATAAGGCCATAAAACCTTATCTGGAGCACTATCTGATCTTGTCAAATGAAGGGTGTGATTTATGTAAGGAATGTACATATCCTGATGCCCCTTGCCGCTTTCCTGACCGTGTGCATGGCTCACTAGAAGGAAATGGGATTTTTGTGAACGAAATTGCAAAGCTGGCTCAAGTTAAATATAATAACGGGGCAAATACAGTAACCTATTTTGGCGCTTTAGTATGTCATGAAAAGGATTTGAAAGAGCTTGAGAATTTAGAAGTAAAATAGTAAATAAGAAGATCTCCAATAATACCACCGTTGAGACGGTAGTACTGCTTTCCCACAAAAAACCTGACAGCACAATCAGCGTAAAAGTGGAGTTTGGCGAGGGAGAGGGCAAAGTGCCGCTTGATAATATCGCTAAAAGAGCTGAGGCGTACAAGCCGAAAGAGCGAGTTACCTACAAAATGATAAAGGAATACATAGAAGCTAAGTCCAATACCAGCAATTGTTCAGTTAGAAAAACCTAATCCAGAGCCTCAATCAAAAAATGTTGATGTATACGATGTATGGAAAGAAAATTGGAAAGAAATTGATAAGAATGAACCAATCACACTAAATGATGTTTTGAAAAGGTGGAGAAGATAAAAATAGCAAGCTTGTAGCAGGTGGTAATGAGAGGCAGTGTGATAGGATGTGGAGGTGAATATAATGACGAAGAAAATAGAGATAGTCATGGACGAATATATTGATGTTTTGGAAAAGATAAAAGAACGAATCACACAAGCCCAGTATCAGGTAATGACAAATGCAAATGTAGAACGTAATATTTTGTTTTGGAATATCGGGAATGTAATTCTCCAATACAGCAAATGGGGAAATAAATTTGTTGAAACTTTATCAAAAGATTTAAGAATGACTTATCCTAGTAGAGAAGGATATTCCGTTAGAAATCTTAATTATATGAAACAGTTTGCGCGCCGAATACCATCTGAAGAAATTTTGCATCAAGGTGGTGCAAAAATTAGTTGGCGTGCAATAAAACTGTTGATAGATAAGACGGATAATCTGGAAGAACATATGTGGTATACACAGCAAGCCCTTTTTTATGCCAGAAGTAATTATGTGGAAAAAGATTATGCCCTGAAGAAAATTTCTCTGAGACAGACCACAGGGGAAGTTTTGAAAAAGAACAGGAGAGTGATTTTAAAAAGCTGTATATCCATTGATATTCACGATCTGGATCTGGAAGTTTATTCTGACAGCAAGTGGCTTGCCTTCATCCTGGAGCAGATTCTTTCCAACAGTATTAAATATATGGGAGAAGGGGAAAGAAAACTGGAATGGTATGCCGAAAAACATGCAGAACAGGTCAGGCTCTGCCTGAGGGATACCGGAGTGGGCATCCCCGCAAAAGATCTCCCCAGAGTCTTTGAAAAGGGCTTCACCGGAGAAAATGGAAGGACAGGAAGAAAGTCCACAGGCATGGGGCTGTATCTGTGCAAAAAGCTCTGTGAAAAAATGGGTCACTGTATAGAGATACTCTCTTCAGAGGGCCAAGGGTGTCTGGTGATTCTGCGTTTTCCGGTAGGAAGCATGACAGGGGAGCTTCTGTAGGACACAAGAGGTAGCGTGAAAAAGTTCTAAATGACATTCATATATCAGTTTTAAAAGCTTTCTGGCGGTATTCACTGGGGGACATTCCATATACTTTTTTAAATACCTGAGTAAAGTAGGAAAAATTTGTATAACCAATATTGGAAGCAATAATGCTCACAGACAAATTGGTGCCCTTCAACAGAGACGCCGCAATTTTAAGTTTTTCCTGAATAATATAGTCGGAAAGAGAGATTCCTTTCTCTTTTTTAAAAAGCCGTGATAAATATTCGGGATTCATATAAATGCTGCTTGCAATATCAGAGCGAGATATATTTTGATGAATGTTTTTTCGGATATATTCAATAGCTTTGTCAATCTGAGAAGAATTTAAGTCCTGGCTGGAGTGAAAATTTTTTAGATAATCTACAGAAAAATCAAGCAGTTCGTGCATACGCTCCAGAGAGCTGGCAGATGTTTGCAGCTCATGTATATCATACTCCTGTTTAAAAATACCGTGAGCATGGATATGATGCTGTTCGAGGATGTTGTAGAACATCTGTAAGAAATCCTGGAGAAATAGACTGAGATTTTTTTGGTTAATATGTCCCTGTTTTTTTTGCTGGTCAAGATATTCGTGCATATTGCTGCGGACCAGATCAAAATATCCGTTTGTCAAAAGATCTGACCAATGTGCAAAATCAGGTGCCTGATAAATAGTTTCTGTCTGTTCATGAAAATGGTGGCCGGAGAGAAATATGCCGGTATATTTGGCTGCGTTGGCATTTGATTCCTCTATCAGGATCCGCATGGAAGAAGGCAGAGCAAAAAAACTGTCTGCTTTTTTCACATAACAGGCAATATTAAAATGGAGATATTGTTCGGCAGCAGAAAGAAACTTGTTCAGATAAGGAACAGCCATGTCGGCGGCAGTTTCATGGGATTCATAAAGGACTGCTGCAAATAGATTTTCCTTCAGCCGGCAAAATAGAATTTTCTTTGAAAAATCTTCCAGCATTTCAGAAAGAACATTGTGTACAATATACCGCAATAAGGATTGATCCAATTCCGGCTTTGCTGGATTTTGTTTTACAAGATCCAGCAGAAATAACAGACAAGGAGCATCCGGGGTAAGCCGGACAGAAATTGTATTCATATAGTTCAGAAGATTATCGGATAAAGGCTGAGAAGAATTCAGGTAATCTTTCAGCAACATATCAAGGAGATCCATTTCACGCTCGCTAATGTATGTTCCGTAGATGGAATATTGTTTTTGCTTCTGTTCTTTTTTTATTTGGATAGAAGCTTTTTTTATTGCAGTTTCGATGGCTGTATAAGGGGCGGGCTGAATCAAATAATCAAAACTTCCCAGGCGCAGTGCTTTCTGGGCATACGAAAAATCTTCATGAGAAGTAAGAAAAATACATTTGATATCGGGATAAAATTCTGCTACCCATTCATAAAGGTCTAATCCGCTTCCAAGAGGCATTTCTATATCGCATAGCATAATATTTATGATATTTTTTAGAATGATTTCTTTTGCCCGTAAAATGTCATAGGCATGATAAACATTTTTTATCTGTAGTTCAGTCCAGTTTATGCCGGACAGCATACCTTCAACTACATCTGGCTGATCATCAATAATTAGTACGTTCATGTTCTATACCTCCATTTGTATTCGGTGTTTCGGAATTCGTAACAGGCAGAAGAATTTCTGTTAATGCCCCTAAAGGGCTGTTCATACAGATAAGTCCTGCAGAGTTTTCATAAAGAAGATTCAGCCGCTGGCGAAGATTATAGATTCCTATATGGTGTCCGAAATCATATGTATTATCAGAGGCACAGTTTAAGAGCTGTATGATTTCTTCTGAGAACCCTGGTCCATTGTCCTGAATATTAATATTCAGATAATGGCCATCATCTGTAGTTAGCGAATGAATGGAAATCTGGATTACTAATTCCTGTCCCGGCACGACGGCATACTTGAATGAATTTTCTACAAAAGTCTGGATACAGAGCAGGGGAACAAGAACTTTTTTTAATTCATCTGGGGCAGAGATAGTGAGCCGGGCTGGTTTTGCTGTGCTGGATTGAAGAATATCATAATAGTTTTTTACCTGGTTTAGTTCTACGTCAAGAGGAACTAGGGTACTGTTATCGCGGAAGGTATAGCGAATGTATTCTGAAATACGCAGAATCATTTGCTGTGCCTTTTCATTTTTGAAGCCCTGTATCATACCATAGAGCGTTTTAAGGCAGTTCAGATAAAAATGAGGTTTTAACTGGATCTGCATATATTGAAGTTCAGCTTTTTGCTTGTCCAAAAGATGTTCATAGGAATGGATTTTCAATATCTTAATTTCATCCATCATACTATTGAAAGCAGTATTAAAATCTATAAACTCATGAATAAAAGAATTCTGTGGAAGCTTCAGATCGAGGTTACCGGAACGTATTTTTTTCATAGTATCAATAGCAGTTCCAAGAGGAGTGAAATAAAGCTTAGCAGCAACGTAATAGATAACCGGGATCACCAGAAGTGCCAAGATCGAAAAAAACAGGGCAAATTGCTGGGACCTGTCCATGTGATAGATGGAACCTTTATAGGGGGTCACATAAAGCATAGACAGATTTCCATATTTCAAAGTTTGGTGTACAACAAAATAATTGCCGTCACTTCCTTTTTTTATGACCGAATCATCATCAGGCTTAAGAGAAAGCTTTGTATCACCTAAAAATTTTTCATTGTTCATAGGAATCCCGTTATTGGAAAAATATATGAGGAAACCCGGCTCAAAAGAAGAAATTTCCGATTGAGAGGGAGAAACAATCAGATCAAAATCAATTATACAAACACTGAAAGCATTGTCCAATCCGAGAACACGGATAAGAAAATTTTTACCTGCAATATTATCCGTATACCAGGAAGCGGATACATCATCATAGTTAATATTTTTAACATATTTCTGCATGGATTCTTTCATATCGTAAGAATATGAGCTGTTGTACGCTCCCCGGCATATTTCATTCAGACCGGAATAAATATACATGGCACCAATGCAGTTATAAATAGATAGAATATCCTTGTTTTGATTTAAAATATTTAAAGTATCCGTGTGGGCTTCAATCGGATCAAGATGATATTGGAGCTTTTGAAAATTCCAGTTCTGTGCCCAGTTCTGCGCGATTTGAAGTTCAATCTGCTCCAGATCAGAATCCAGTTTTTGGTGATAGAGGTAAAGTGTATTTTTATTGGCAGATGCGACTTCTTTGTTCAAGATATGGATTGTGTAAAAATCAAAGAAGATGATTAAAAAGATAAGGGGAATAATTATTATTAAACTTGCCAGAGAAAAAAATACTTTCGATGAGACAGAAAAAGTTTTTACTTTTTTAGAAATCAAACTCATAAATAGTCCTCCTTTATAAAGTGCCAGGGAGAATGATTATAGAGGGAGGAAATATAGACTCTAAAAGAGATTATAAAATAACTAAAGTCATTTTAACATAAAAAACTATATTTGCAACCTTTAAATTAAAGTTTTCTTTTAGCACCTGTTACGCAAAAGCAATGTCACAAAAAATAAAGGAAAAGTCATGAATTTTATAGAGGACAGATAAAGTGATTTGTTAATATAAGGACAGCTCAAGGGAGAGTTGAGAGATGAAGGAAATGATTTAAGGAGGAAAGGAAATGAAGAAAAAAAGAGTTGCAGCTGCACTATGTGCAGTGACATTAGCGGGAGCTATGATTGCAGGATGTGGAGGAAACGATACGGCAGGCGGAAATGATTCCGGAGATAATGGAAATAATCAGGAGAGCTATACAGTAAAAATTCTTGCACCAGGCGACGCAAGTACAGAAGACTGTGAAAAGATTTCAGAGGCAGCCAGTAAGATTACGGAAGAAAAATTTAATACAAAAATCGAAGTGACAAGAGTTGGATTCGGAAGCTATGATCAGCAGGTGAATTTAATGTTGGCATCAGGAGAAAAGCTGGATTTGATGTATCAGTATTGTGGTAATGTAACATCTGCTATCAGCAGCGGGCAGATTGTACCGATTGACGAATATCTGGATACCGTAGGAAAAGATTTAAAAGAGCAGATTAATGAGTCTGACTGGAAATGTGTAACTTTCGATGGAGGGATTTACGGGGTTCCTTCTAATAAGGAAAAAGCAACGGGCTGGGGATTTGCCATGAATAAAGAAATGGCAGATGCTACAGGAATTGATTACAGCAATATTAAAACAGAAGCGGAATTAGAGCCTCTTTTGACTAAAATAAAAGAGATGTACCCGGATGTATATCCTGTAGTCTCTCATACGGGAACAATGAGTCTGATGACAAATCAGGATGACTTGGGCGGAGACATCGGTTCTCTGGAAAGTGCTGCTTCCGAAAGTACAGAAGTGATTAATTATTATGCATCTGACAAGTATATGGAAGAAGTAAAACTGCGGTATGACTGGGGACAGAAAGGCTTGATCATGCCTGATGCTTCCACTACGACAGAGAGTGCCAACAGTCTGATTGGTTCAGGAAAAGGATTCGGAAGATTTACCAATACAAAGCCAGGAATTGAACAGGAAATAGAAAAAGAATCAGGGAAAGATATAGCAGTGATTGATCTGGTAGATCCCTATACTACGACTACACGTGTGGATATTGTATGGTATGTGCCACATAACAGTGAACAGCCAGAGCGTGCTGTGCAGGTGCTGAATGAAATGTATACTAATCCGGAGCTTGCTAATATTCTTATCAATGGTATTGAGGGGACACATTATCAGATTGTAGACGAAGAAAAAGGAGTTGTTAACTACCCGGACGGTGTAAACGCAAGCAATACAGGTTATACAAGTCTTCCATGGGCATGGCCAAATGAAGCGATTTCTTATGTATGGGAAGGAAATCCGGAAGACCTTTGGGATCAAACTCAGAAGTTTAATGAGGAAGCAACTGTATCTCCGGCAAAAGGATTTGCATGGGATAATACACCGGTTCAAAATCAGGTGACAGCCTGTGCAAATGTGATAGCAAAATATGGTCCAGCTTTAGAATGTGGATCTTTGGATCCTGAGACTACCATGCCTAAATTTTTGGAAGAACTGAAAGAAGCAGGGGCAGATGATATTATCGCAGAAAAGCAGAGACAGTTAGATGAATGGCTGAAAGAGAATAAATAATTAATAAGTAAAAAAGCTGTCGCTGTTATAATCTTCAGGCGACAGCTTTTTGCAGAAGACTATCGTTGGAGGATCCGGTTATGAAGAAAGATATAAAAAAAGCTGGAACGGGTAAAAGAATAGGTGTACATATGAAGAGATACCTGCCATTATACCTTATGATGTTGCCGGGACTTGTATATCTGTTTATAAATAATTATATGCCTATGGGCGGCATCTTGATTGCATTTAAAAAATACAACTATGCAAAAGGAATTTTCGGAAGCCCATTTGTGGGATTAAAAAACTTTGAATTTTTATTTGCAACAAAAGAAGCATGGACGATTACCAGAAATACATTGATGTACAATCTTGTTTTCATTGTGCTTGGAACTGTATTAGCCATTGCGGTTGCAATTCTTTTGAATGAAATACGATCAAAAATGGCAAAAAAAGTTTATCAGACGGTAATTCTTATTCCATTTTTGATTTCTATTGTTGTAGTTAGTTATCTTGTATATGGATTTTTGAGTACAGATGCGGGCTTTATCAACAACAGCATTCTGAATGCTATGGGAAAGGAAGGAATAGGGTGGTATTCCGAACCTAAATATTGGCCGGGGATTTTAATCTTTGTAAATATATGGAAGAATCTGGGCTATAACTGTATTATTTATTACGCAACAGTGGTAGGCTTGGATACCAGTCTCTATGAATCAGCAGCGATAGATGGAGCAAACAGATGGCAGAAAATTTTACATGTTACTCTTCCTGGTTTGAAACCTACAATTATTACATTAACGCTGATGTCCGTAGGAAGAATCTTTTATTCTGATTTTGGACTTTTTTACCAGGTGCCTATGAACAGCGGTCCTCTGATCGATGTCACAAATACCATTGACACCTATGTATATAGAGGTTTGATGGAACTTAATAATATCGGTATGGCATCAGCAGCAGGGTTATATCAGTCTTTAGTAGGTTTTGCGCTTGTGCTGATTGCGAACCTTATTGTTCGTAAACTGGATAAAAGCAGCGCATTATTTTAGGAGGTGTCAAAATGGTAGAAAGAAAAAAAGGGTTTCAGATTGCGGCTAATATTATTATGATACTGCTGGCGGCTCTTTGTATAATTCCTTTTGTATTGCTGGTCATGTCATCTGTTACAGATGAAAGTGCATTGCTTAAAAATGGATATTCCTTTTTCCCTGCTAAGTTTAGTTTTGATGCATACAAGACATTATTGGTGGATTCGGGAAGTATTATCAGGGGATATATCATTTCTATTTTTGTTACGATTGTCGGAACAGTTGCAAATTTAACACTGACAACGTTATTTGCTTATCCATTATCGCGCAAAGATCTTCCGGGAAAAGGGTTTTTTGCATTTGTAATATTCTTTACGATGTTGTTTAACGGTGGTCTAGTACCCTCCTACATGATGTGGACAGGAGTATTTCATATTAAAAATACATTGGCTGCATTAATTGTACCTAATTTAATGATGGGAGCATTTTACGTTATCATGATGAGAACCTATTTTACAACTAATATTCCAGATGCAGTATTAGAAGCAGCCAGAATAGATGGAGCGGGAGAATTCAAAATTTTGCTTCGTGTTGTACTTCCAATGTCAAAACCTATTATTGCCACACTGGCTCTTTTAGTTGGTCTGAGTTATTGGAATGACTGGCTTAATGGGTTATATTATATTAATAATGATCAATATTACAGTATACAAGTTTTACTAAATAAAATGCTTTTGGATGTACAGTATCTTATGAGTGGAGCAGCAGGCGGGGCTATGAATCAGAACATTACTCTTCCGGCTACAGGAATTAAAATGGCAGTTGCAGTGATGGGGGCACTTCCAATTTTAATTGTTTATCCATTTTTTCAGAAATATTTTGTAAAAGGTATTGTAATTGGTGCGGTAAAAGGATAGAGAATAAACGGGGCGCTGAGATTCAGCGCCCCAAATTGTGTTGATGAGCCTGCAAGAAATAGCTTATACTATAGTAAATAAGAATCTGAACAAATCAAGCTGTATCAGAAAACTGTCTATAAAGTCAGAGGCAGAGTGTTTTGCTCTGGCTTACGATTTTGAAAGGTTATTGTAATCTAAATCAATTCCTAAAACAAGAAAATTCCTGTATGATAAATCCATCAGCAGGAAAGGAGAAAGAACATGAGCATGAATACTGTACTGGAAGTTGCAGATGTTGAAAAATACTATGGAAATAAAGGCGGACTTACCAAGGCTCTTGATAAGATCAGTTTTGCAGTAGAGGAGGGAGAATTTGTAGGAATTATGGGAGCTTCCGGAAGCGGAAAGACTACTCTGTTAAATTGCATCTCTACCATTGACCGTGTCACCAGCGGAAAGATTATTGTAGAGGATAAGGATATTACCCGTCTGAGAGGCAATCACTTAAATAAATTCCGAAGGGAGGCACTGGGTTTTATTTTCCAGGATTTTAATCTTCTGGATACGCTGACTGCCTACGAAAACATTGCCCTTGCCCTAACTATCCAGAGGGTAAAACCAGACCTGATCCAGAAACGAGTAGAAGCCATGGCAGAACAGCTGGGAATTTCTTCTGTACTCTCTAAATATCCTTACCAGATGTCAGGAGGACAGAAGCAGAGAGTGGCATGTGCCAGGGCAATGATCACCAACCCCCAGCTGATTCTGGCGGATGAACCCACCGGAGCCCTGGATTCTAAATCCGCCAGAATGCTTTTGGAAAGTCTTCAGTATATGAACCAGGAGCTTTCTGCTACGATTCTCATGGTCACGCACGATGCGTTTACTGCCAGCTACACAGACAGGATTCTGTTTATCAAGGACGGAAAGCTGTTTAATGAGCTTCGCAGGGGTGAGGATTCCAGAAAGGCATTTTTTAACAGGATCATTGAAGTGGTGACCCTTCTGGGAGGTGAGCTGAACTATGTTATTTAGACTATCCATAAAAAACATGAAGAAAAGTATTCGGGACTATGCCATCTATTTTATCACTCTGATTTTGGGTGTGGCGATTTTTTATGTGTTTAATTCCCTGGATTCCCAGTAGGCAATGAAGATTATGAGCAGTTCTGCAAAAGAGATCATCCAGCTGATGGTGGAGCTGCTTTCCGGTCTTTCCGTATTTGTGTCCTTTATTCTTGGATTCCTCATTGTATATGCCAACAATTTTCTCATCAAAAGAAGGAAAAAAGAGTTTGGCATTTATATGACGCTGGGTATGGGAAAAGGGCAGATATCAAGGATCCTTCTTGGTGAAACTGTGCTGATCGGAATAGTTTCCCTGGCTGTGGGCCTGGCTGTGGGAATCTTTGGAGCACAGTTTATGTCCCTTCTGGTGGTAAATATGTTTGATGGAGCAATGGACGGTTACCAGTTTGTCTTTTCCAGGACTGCTTTTTTTAAGACGATTCTTTATTTCGGGATTATTTTTGTGATCGTAGCAGGATTCAATGTAGTAACCCTTTCCAGATGCCAACTGATCCGGCTTTTGTCCGCAAAAAACAGAAATGAACAGGTGAAGATGAAAAATCCCTGGCTGTGTTTTTTAGTATTCCTTATTGCGGCGGGAATCCTGGGGGTACAGTATTACCGGGTGTCCAATCCAGAAAATTTATATTATACAGAAATTCTGCCTATTATTTTGGCAGGCTGTATCGGCACTTTTCTGGTCTTCTGGTCTATGTCAGGGTTCCTTTTAAATATTGTGCAGCATACAAAGAAGACATATTTCAAAGATTTAAACGCTTTTGTTCTGCGCCAGTTTCACAGTAAGATCAATACCACAGTATTTGTTATGACAGTTATCTGTCTTATGCTTTTTATGACCATCAGCGTCCTGGCGGGAGGATTGGGGTTGAATTACAGTTTCCGGCAGTCTCTGAAAGAGCTGACTCCGGTGGATGTGAATTTTATTTCTATGGACAACAGCCTGCTCCATACAAAAACTGCAGGGCAGCAGCTGATGGACGCCGGGTTTGATATGGATCTTCTGCAGGAGGATTATGTGGAAGTTTCTTTGTATTCTACAGATTCTCTGACTGTATACGATACTATAAGCGAGAATGTAAGAAATGAAAGTGCGCTTGATATTTCGGACTAGTCTCGAAAAGAATGATATGCTTATTGCTGCTTTTTTGGACGTAATAATGGAAGGATTGAAAAAGGATAGTTTAAAACCGCAGGAAATTTCTCTTGAAAAAATGATAATTACTATTCTGGAAAAATGGGAAATAATTTTGGGGAAAAAGCATATTTCCATTAGTATAAAGTCACCGGAGGAGCAGTCAGAAGATACAGTTTCTATTGCTCTGGTGGATATGTATATTATTCTTAATAATTTTATCCTTAATTCGGCATGGTTCCTTGAAGAGACGCATAATCCTGAGAGAAAGGTGCTTTTTGAAATAGAAGATGCAGCGGATAGGGTGATTTTAAAAATGGAAAATAATGGTCCACCTCTTGCAGATATGTTCCGTAATAATCCGGATAAAATTTTTGAAATAGGAGAAACTTCAAAAAAGGAAAAAGGAACAGGATTAGGACTTTGGATTGTAAGAGAAACGGTGGAAAGAAATAATGGGATTATTTCTGTTATAGATAAAACAGATGGATTCGGCCTAAAAATAGGATTTAGAAAGCCAGAAAGGAGGGTATAATGTATCGAATAGGGATTGTAGATGATGAAAAAGATGAGCGAGATGATATTCAGGTATCTATTTTAGACAATGCTGGATGGATTTTGGATAAACCGGAAATCGAATTTAAAGAATATGAGTTGGAAGGACGAGAGAGAAAAAGTATTTTACAGGAAATACAGAATGATATAGATGAAAAAAATATTCAGGCTTTGATAGTTGATTTTCGCCTTGATACGACTGCCGATGTAATTAAAGGATGGCAGATTATTGAGTTTATGCATGATGAAATTCCTGAATTCCCTGTTGTTATTATGACAAATGCACCGGAAGAGAGTAAACAGTCTGAGCATACTGATGCGGATAAGGTATATCCAAAAAAAATCTTTTTGAATCCGGAACTTGAAGAAACCAAAGAACTTGTGACAAATATAATTCTTAATATGCAGAAATATGTAACACGTAGAGATTCTCTGGAAGAAAAACTTGCTATAGAACTTCAGAATCTAGACAAGAATAGTGAAGATGAGAAAACCTTGGAACAAATTATGGAAATTGAGACGGAGTTGGGACGATATAAACAGTTGTATCAGACAACAGTAGATACTAGTTTGGATATGGATGAGCTTAAAGATGTCTTTCAACAGTTAAAAAAGTACGAAGAATTGTTAGGATGATTAGATGAAATATGCAAATTTTAAAGAGCATAAAATAACAAGAACTTGCACAGTACAGTTTGATAAACCTAGAAAATATGCAAAATACTTGAAGAGAGACTTTCATTGTAGGTGCTGTTATTGTAATATGCATGAAGATCTTGTGGCAGTACCATATCATGTGGAACATTTTATACCGGAGAAAATATTTAAGAACAAAAAAGACTATTTGAAAACGGATTACGAAAATCTTATGTGGTCCTGTCCTAAGTGCAACTTATCCAAGGGGGATAAGTATAAAGGAGATATAGAAAATAATTCCCAAATAGTAAATGAATTATTTTATAATCCGGTGTACACAGATTATAATACAATTTTTTACCGCAACGAACTTGGTGGAATTGATTCGGATGATCCGAAGGGACGAGAGATGATTAAAATGCTAAAATTATACCGCCCTTTACATAACCTTGGATGGCTGCTTGAAAGACTGGAAAAAATGTGTGATCAGCTTGAAATAGCAATTAATAAAGAAAAAGATCCTGAGCGTAAAAGACTGCTTGAGTTAGCTGCTGGTAAATTGGCGAGAGAATATGTGAAAAAGGTGAAAGTATTTCGTGCTGCATATAAAGGTAATAAAGTATTCGTGCAAAATAGAGATGCTGAATTAGACGGTGAATAGTGATAAAAGAAATCCATTGCAATATTTTTATATGTGTAGTGGATTTTGTTATAAAGGCTTGTATATATTGTTAAGCAAACTTAGCAATGATATAATCGATATACTTGAAGGCTAGAACAAAATATTATCTACATAAGATTGGGGCATAAATAGTGCGGAAAAATAGTCGTATATTTGGAGCATGGATTACAATAAATTATAGGTATTTGTACTGAAGTTAGCAGGGGATACAATGAAAAACGAAGGACAGAATTTGGGGAATCCTCAGAGAAACAGGAACATAAAACACATTTGTGCATGATGTTGAAGCCAGTATTTTCAAGGTCTAGGGGGGAGATGACCTCCGGTTTAATATCCTATTTGGTGGGGCATAGCCGCATGGCCGGTGGACAGCTTTGTAGAAAACAATGACTTTACCGGAAAGACGGTGATCCCGTTCTGTACATCAGCGTCATCGGATATTGGTGACAGCGGACAGCTTCTGGCTGACATGGCAGGAACCGGAGACTGGCAGGATGGCATGAGGTTCCGGTCAAGCGCTGATGAAGCGGATGTCCAAGAATGGGTGAATGGACTGGGACTGTAATTGTCAGGAATAGAATATGTAGAAATGTGGGCAGGGTATCCTGCCTTTTTAAGTGTCATCTAAAGTGCCGAAAAGTATTTTAAATGGCACTTTGAATTTCTAAAAACTATGTTTTATAGGACATTAATAGGACGAAAATGTCCTGTTAAACAGTGATGTAGATGGAAACAATATGAATAAATCAGATGAGATTGACAAAGAAAATAATTTCAAGTATACTAACGATAAGTAAATTAATAATTTACTTATCGAAAGGAAAACGGTTATGTTATACGAATATTTGAAAGAAAATTATATTCCAGGAGAACCTATTTTTACCGGAGATATTGATATCCCAGGGATGACAGAAGAAAATCTTAGATATCATTTAAAAAAACTTACTGATAGTGGATCCATATGCCGATTTGAACCGGGAGTATACTATTTCCCTAAAACGGATATTTTCGGTGAGCGGATGTCTTTGTCCCCGGATACAGTAGCTGTTCATAAGTATATCTTGCGCAGGGGAAAGCGGGTGGGCTACTATTCCGGCTATACATTGGCAAACCGCATGGGATTATCCACGCAGGTTCCGCTTACTCAGGAGATAAGCAGCAATTTTGCTCCGGCATTGGTAAGGAAAATGACGATTAAAAACAGGCAATACCTTATCAGAAGACCAGTGGTGGAAGTGACGGAAGAAAATGCGCCGGTGCTGCAGTTTCTTGACTGTTTGAAGGATATTGAAAAATGCACAGAGCTAGAACCGGAAAAATGCGGAAAGATTTTGACAGAATTTGCCAGGAAAAATGCTATTACAAAGAAAAAGATTGATATGTTTATTGCAAATTATCCGATTAAGATATATAAAGCAATATATGAAACGGAGGTAGAGTATGTATCTTCATAAGGATAGAGAAATGTTTAAGGATATGGTGGAACAGACTGCTGAGCAAAGTGGAAGAACACCTATAGTAGTAGAAAAAGATTACTATGTTACACTGATCCTGAAATTATTGTCAGAGCAGCTTGATCTGTGTGTTTTCAAAGGAGGGACGTCTTTATCCAAAGGATATCATGTAATCAATCGTTTTTCTGAAGATATTGATATTACTTTCAAAGAGCATATAGGAGAGAGTAGAAGGAAAAAACTTAAGAATGTTGTTTTAAAAGGAATAAGCGAAGAACTGGAAATGCCGATTGCCAACTGGAATGAAACCCAGAGTGACAGGGATTATAATGCTTATTTCTTTTCATATACTTCTGCATTTGAACTGGAAGATGAAAGACTTCCGCAGTATATAAAGCTGGAAACAGCATTGGGTTCGTATGCATTCCCGACACAGTCAGTAGAGATACATAATTATATTGGGGATTATCTGGAAAAGCGAAATCGAACAGATCTGGCAAAACAATTCTCCCTTGACAGATTTTCAATGAATCTGCAGTCATTGGAAAGGACTTATATTGATAAAATTTTTGCTCTTTGTGATTATTATATGCAGGGGAAATCAAAGAGATATTCACGTCATTTGTATGATGTCTATAAACTTACTACGCTCATTGATTTTGATAATAAGTTTGTCTCATTAGTCAAAGAGGTCAGGGAGCATCGGGCTCAAATGACTGTATGTCCATCCGCAAAAAAAGGAGTAGATATATCTGCTATTATTACAGAGTTTTGTGACAACTCTTTTTATGAAGACGATTATCAGTCTATTACAAGTTATTTTACAGAAGACTTTGTGTCTTATGAGGATACCATCAAGAATATGAGAAAAATTATACAGGACATTTCTTTTTAGAAATCAAACAGCTAAAAATATGGATAATAAAGATAAGATTATTCAGGAACAGAGAGAAGAAATCCGTTTGTTAAATGAAGAAATTAAGCGCCTTCAGTCGCTTTTGTCTCGAGCAGGAATTCCCTATAGAAAAAGTATTCGGGAAAAGGAAAGTCTGTCTGCTCAGCAGAAGGATTCTGTCATGAGTGAAACGGAAACAGTCAGGGAGCAATTT
>ERZ1643250.2002-NODE-2002-length-16022-cov-7.449552_pt1 | contig 16022 bp, 16 predicted proteins | sample MGYA00579262_ERZ1643250 | MGnify/ENA primary metagenome ERZ1643250 (study PRJEB29033, sample SAMEA4952265) | chicken gut metagenome | biome: Broiler Chicken; feature: Gastrointestinal Tract; material: Caecum | place: Ireland | collected 2018 | study: Broiler... | reverse complement strand
TTGACCACCTCGGTCATCTCTTTGCCGATGAACTCCGCCTCGATATTCTCTTCCGGCACCTCCCTCCATTTATAAGCGTGGAATTCTCCATTGGCAGCATCCTCGCCTTCCTGTCCGGTGGTGCTCTCCGGGGCCGCTTCGATGGTCACATTATCAGAGAAAAACTGAAGACTCAGGCGGCGCAGTCCGTTCCTGATATCATCGCTGGCCAGGGCAACGGCGGACATCCCCACCATGAGCAGCGCGGCGACGGCAATGTATCTGCGATACGACCATAAAGAAGAACGGCCTGTCCATCTTTGATTCAACTGTTCCAGGAAAGACTTGTCTTCATGGACAGTGTCGCTTTCGGTATGTACAGCCAATGCGTCGGCCGATGCAAAAAGCCGGTTCATCTTTATCTGATATTCCGGGCGGAAGGTATGCGGGAATTCCAGTGCTTTTTCATTTTGTCTCTGATAATCTTCTTCCACCACCCTTCGGGCAGCTTCTTCCAGGATGGCATCATTTAATCTTCTTTTCTTCATTGTTCCGGTATACCTCCCTTCTGTTGTATCTTTTTCGCTATGTCTCTGACAAATGCGAATTGCCTGTCACAGAAATGATGTGCCATTTTTTATCCTTTATATATATAAACGGTTGAGAGTGCATTTTGTGACAAAAAAAAATTGAAAAAATATTTTTTTAATTTCATGATATATTTATACGTTACTTCTATATAAAATAATGTCCTCTCTTCGGCAACAGACAAAATGGAGCCGTTGCTCCATAGATACCATCCATGAAACAACAGCTCCACATATCATAATGTTCTTACAAAAAGCAGTATATCTTTCATTCGTTTTCTTTTATAATCTTCAAGAATTACTCTTCGTAATGCCCTCTCCCACAAAAGCCGCATTATTCCTCCTCAATCAAATCATGTTCAACAAGCTTTGCTGTCCCTGCATTAATTTCAGCAGCTATTTTTTCCAGGTGCTTCATATTGCTTTCAGAATAAAACGGATCGGCGGATACTTCAAAAGGAATCCGTCTTTCTCTGCCGACTTTTTTTGCAAAGATCGTGAAGGCGGCTGTCATGGATAACCCCATATCGGCACACGCCTGTTCCATTTTCTGTTTTACATCTGCATCTAATCGAAAATTTACGTTTACTGTCTGTGCCATCTCTATTCCCCTTTCTTTTTTCCTTCTTCAAATTTGATTATTTAGATTATAGCAATTTGTAATGAAAAATGCAAGCATTTTTCATTACATTCATTTTAGCATAAATAAATGGAGCCGCCGCTTCACAGATATCTCATCTATAAAACATAAGCCCCACTTTTTACAGGAAACGTCATAATAATTTTTATTATGACGTTTCCTGCTCCTATTTTTACTGCGCAAAGCGCAGGTTTTCTGTCAGCTTCCGGATACGTTCATCCGGCTGATGACAATCTGGCTGACGGTGCAGCCGGTCTTTCTGGTGACGATGTCTTCAATCTGTGCCCGGTCCGCCTGGCTCAGTTCGTCGTAGTTTAAAACCACGTCGACGCTGTCGTCGCCGATGGATACCACCGAATCTCCGTAGCCTTTGGTGTCGAGGAGCTGTTCGGTGGCCGCCTCTTTTTCAATGACTTCCGCCAGTTTGGTAAGTTTGGCCACGGCGTCTTCTTTTTCGCTGTCACTTAAGGATTCATTTTCAATGATTTCGTTGAGGGAATCCCGGGTTTTAGAGTGGGTCTGTTCCCTCTCCATCTTTGCGCCGGCCACGTATTCCCCCACCTGTGCCTGGGTGAGCACGGCGTCGCCGATGGTCTCCGTCTCCTCGGTGGGGATCTCATCATCCACCTTTTCACTGATGAGGGAATCGCCGTCGGAGATGTCCATGGTGTCAATGGTATCCAGAGAGTCCTCCGCCGTCTCATAGCTGACAGTGGACGGCGCCTCTGATTTGGTAAAGTTCAGATACCCTGCCACGGCAATCATAATTGCCAGCGAGGTGATCGCAATCTGATTGCTTTTAAATATTTTTTTCATTGATGAACCTCCATTTTTAACACTTTGATGCGATTGACTGATATTCCGAAAAGAACCTGTGCGGCCTCGGTCACCGCCGCTGCCACTGTATTATTGTCTGCTCCCTCGCAGGCAATGACAACGCCGGCAATCGCCGGTTCCAGCTCCTTGATGACGTAAGGCGCCGATTCGCCGCTTTCATCGGCGAGGACGGTCTCATTTTCTCTTCTGCTGCTCTGCCGCTCATTTTTTGTCCCGTCGGAGGTCTCCGTCTCTGTTTCCAGTTCCTCCGTATCATCTTTATTCAACACTGATTCTCTGGACGCTTCTAAAGTGATCATCACCTCCACCTGTCCCACCCCGTCTACATTTTCCAGGATATGTACTAATTTATTTTCAAGTCCCTCAATATATGCTTCATTTTCACTGACTGACGCTGTATTTTGTACCTCGGTGTTTTCTTCCGGTTCTGCTCTTGCCCTCCATTCGGAAAGATTAGTCACAAGAAGGATGACTCCGGCGATGGCGATCAGAAGAATCTTTTCCACACCAAAATCCTTCAGCGTTATTTTTTTCCGTTCTTTCTTTTCCATACCGGCCCCACTCTCCTTTTCTCCTGCAAAAGGTTTCCTGTCCTCAGTCTTTTACTGTTATATCTATATTCGATGCCTCCAGATTATAGACTTCCATAAGCGCCTCCCGGAAATCGTGAATCTGCGGAGTCTTTCCCTCCTCCCCGCTCTCCCTGCCTTCCACCTTAAGGCTCCTTATGGCATCGCCCTCCGGCTTCCAGCGGACGCGGACTTTGGTCACTTCAATGAAAAAAGAAGCGGCGAGCTCCGTCACCTGCTTCTGTATCGTCTGGTCGTATTCTTCCTGTATATCTTTTTTCATTTTTTTCAGATCTTCTGACTGCTCGATGATCTGCCACTCATTTTTCAGCTGATTGAGGATATAGGAGGCGTCCATGTACTGCCCTGCCCCCGCAAAGTCAATGAGAGGTTTGACCAGGCAGAGCATCATGAGGAATCCGGAGAAGAAACGCAGATAGCTTTCGTATTTTGTATTCCGGATAAAGCTGTCGCAGACAAGCAGAAGGACATTCATATAGAGAATGGTTTTCAGCCAGTCTTTTAAATATTCCATGGAACGCGCCTCCTCTCTTCGTCTTTATATTTTGTTGGTCGCCAGGGAGGTGACCGCTATGGTGAGGATGAACAGGGCCGCCGTGATCCCCAGGGTATACACCAGCAGTACGCCGCCTTTCTGCGCCGCACTGATACACCGGATGAACCGCTCGTCGGCCACCGGCTCCAGCAGGATGGACAAAAGCAGATAAAACAGACAGTACAGCAGCAGTTTGATGATGGGCACGGCCAGAAACAGCAGGATAAAGATGATGGCCGCAGCTCCCATGGTATTTTTTATCATCAGGGCGGAACCAACCACCGTTCCCGCCACCGACTGCACCACCGACCCGGCGCCGGGGATCATTCCCACAATCCGGTTGAACACCGCATTTTTGGTGGCGTCAAAAGACGGAACCACCATAGTTTCCAGCAGGTGAAAGCCGAAAAACAAGACAAAAAGGAACTTCATGCTTTTGGATAAAAGCAGATAGAGGCTTTCGCACAGCCTGGAAATGTTAGGCCGGGCGGAAAAGTTATTGAGCAGTTCCAGCAGCAGATAATACTGGATCATGGGCAGCACCACCGTCAGACAGATCCAGTTGACCACCAGCACCACAATCATAAAATATTCATAAAAGACCACTCCCACCGTCAGATTGCCGCTTAAGGTGACCGCCAGAGTATATGCGGGTATGAGCATCTTGAGCAGTTTTGACAGAGTTTCCACCGTATGGGAGAAAAGATTCGCCATGATGGTAAAGTTGGAAAAAATGATGGTAAAGGTAATAAAGTACGAGATCAGAAATCCGCTGTCCCCGATGGCAAACTGCCGGAAGGAGGAGGAAATGTTATTGAACACGGCGGCAAAAATGATCACTCCAATCAGTTCCCCCATGAGCACCCAGGAAGTGGATATCTCATAAGTCAGCGTTTCTAAAAGCCACATCCCGGCTTCTTCCAGGGCATCCGTAAAACGGAAGTTCAGCAGAGCGTCAAATATGGCGGAGAAATCCGGGTATTCGTAGTCTTCCTCCAGACTATGAAGCTCCCTGGTCAGTTCATCAATATCCAGCTGACTCTCCGCTTCTTCCGCATTCTCCCGGCCATCGGTCTGCTCCTCTTCTGCCTGTCCTGTTTGTCCATCCTCTGCCTCCTCGGACCGGCTGTCTTCCTGTTGTTCCCCCTGCCTGTCCAGCTCAGATGACCCCTGTGCCGTTCCTGACGCCGCCTGCACGGGCAGCGGTCCCCAGAATGCAAACCACAGAAACGCCAGCCACGCAAACGTCAGTGACAGAAACACACCCGGCCGTATTCTTTTTTTCTTTTCCTTTTTCCTTCCCGCTGTCCTCTCCATGGTGTTCCTCCTCTCTTTCCGGCAGCCGGGAAACATTTTTTTACATGACGGATTCAATGGTTTCCAGCAGGGAATTGATGATCGGTATGCTCAGAATAAATATGGATATCTTTCCGATGATCTCCACCTGGAAGGAAATGGACTGATAGCCCAGGTCCTGGCAGATATTAGAAGCCACCTGACAGATAAAGGCGATGGCCAGCAGTTTAAACAGGATGTTGATATAAGTATCGCTTACGTGTATTTTTTCTCCCAGATTCTCCGCGAAATCCACGATGACCGATACATTTGACGTGAGGTAGGCGATGAGGAAGAGACAGACGGCCAGAAGGACAAATACGCTGTACTCTTTGCCGAACTGCCGGACCACCACCGTGAGGATGGCTCCTCCGATACCTATGAGCGCGATTTTTAAAATGACCATATGAATACCCCCGTATCTTTCTGCCGCAGCAGGCGGACTGCCCGCACATTTTCATGCCTGTGCGTTTACAATTGAAAGAGACTGTATATCTGATTAAACAGATCATTGATGCACGGAATGATCCATGACAGCACAATAAACAATCCTGACAAACTGATCAGGAAAGCCTGCTCCTCCCGGCCGGCGTGTTTGAGCACCTGGTTCAGGATGGTCACGAGAATTCCCACGGCTGCAATTTTAAAAATAAGCTGAATGGTCATTGGTCTCTCCTATATCAGAAAAATAACAATCAGTGCGCTCATGGACAGACACAGAGCCTGGTATACTTTCCTCTGGCTGTCCAGCTGTTTTTTCATGACACTCACGTGCTCCTGTATCTCCCGGGAAAGCTGTTCCGACGTGTCCTTATGAAATACCAGATCATCGGACAGCAGATTCCGCCCCGCACGAAGGAACAGGTACTGTTCCTCGTCGGTGAGGTTTTCCGCCAGATGGTGAGTCAGCAGCCGTTCAAATTCATCAGAAAAGGTAAAATCTCCGCCCTCTCTCATCTCCTCCGACAAATCCGCGAAAAAGTCTTTCCAGCAGGAACCGGTGCGGCGGCTGATCTCCGCAAACAGTTCCGGCAGCGGGATCTTTGCGTTTCTGATTTCCGATTCCAGCAGGCGGAACAGATACTCTCCTTCTTCCAAAAGCTCCACGTGCCGCATGCCGGGCTCCGCCATCCGGCGGCTTAAAAGATAACCGGACACCAGCAAGAGAAAGGCTCCCAGCCACTTCATACGATCCCCCTCCAGACCCGGTTCTTCCGGGCATCCAGGATGTCGATGCGACGCTGTCCGGTTTTCTCCGCATGAATCTGAACATACCGTTCAAAGGGATATTTTTTCAGATAATCCCCCAGATACGGCCGTTCCAGAATGTCTTCCACATCTTTTCCATGAACGGTCATGAGCAGCCGGCAGCCGCAGTTTCGTATGTAGCGCAGCGCTTCAATGTCTCCCGCGTCGCCGATCTCATCGGCGGCGATGATCTGGGGCGCCATGGTGCGCAGCATCATCAGCATGCCGTCTGCCTTGGGACAGTGATCGAGAAGATCAGTCCGCTGTCCCAGATAGAAACCTTCATAGAGTCTTGTCCGATTTCCAATCTCGCTTCTCTCATCCACCACCGAGACGTTCTGCCCCTCAAAGTAGTCCGTTCCGTCGGACAGCATGCGGATGATATCTCTCAGATACGTGGTCTTCCCTCCACCCGGCGGTGAGATCAGGAGCGTATTGTAAAAACAGCCGTCTTCCGTCAGGTAAGGAAAAAATGCACGGCAGCAGCCGGTGATTTCTCTGGCAATCCGCACATTCATGGAAGAAATCTGCTGCATCTGCCGTCTGCCTTCCCCGTCATAGTACACTTTGCCGCAAAGGCCGATGCGGTGCCCGCCCTTTAAAGTGATAAATCCTTCCCGTACCTCCTCCTTATAGGCAAAGAGAGAATACTGGCTGACTTTCTGAAAAATGATACGGATATCTTCCGGGGTGACCACATAGGCTCCGGTGTCTTTACAGGACAGCTCGCCATCTTCCGTCAGATAATATTCCTGCCTGAGCGTCCGGACCATCAGGGGCAGATAGACCCGCAGACGGATTTCCGTTATATCCGGGCGGGATATCACCCTCTCCATCCGCTTTCTTATACTGTCGGAAAAAATGTGAAGGATTTCTCTGGAAAGTTCTGTTTTCTCCACTGGTCCTCCTCCTTCCTGCCTTCTTATGCTTTATATATATGAGACAACCCGGAAGATATGATTCGCAATTTTTTCCTTGTGGCAGAGAAGTTTCCGTAGTATAATCAAAATTAATAACGATTCCTGTTATTAGAAAATATGTAATAATGACAGACATAAAAAAGGAGGAGAATATTATGTATGACGTATTAATCATCGGCGCCGGCATCGTCGGCACAGCCATCGCCAGGAGACTGTCCCGCTATCAGCTTTCCGTCTGTCTCGTGGAGAAATCCAATGACGTGGCCATGGGTTCCACCAAGGCCAACAGCGCCATTGTCCACGGCGGATACGCTGAAGCCAACGCCAAGTTAAAAGGACGTCTGTGCTACAAAGGCCGGGTACAGTACGAGCAGCTTAACAAAGAGCTGAATTTCGGCTTCCGGAAGACCGGCAGTCTCGTCATCACCACCGATGAAAACGACCTGCCAAAACTTCAGGATATGATGGAAAACGGTAAAAAGAACGGTCTGACTGATCTGAAGATCTTAAATCACGATGAGATTCTCGCCCTGGAACCAAATATCAACCCGGACGTTTTATACGCGCTGTATTGTGAGGGCGCCGGCGTCTGTTCCCCGTATGAAATGGCCATCGCCATGGCGGAAAATGCCATTCACAACGGCGTGGAACTGTTTTTGTTCTCTGAAGTGGTGGGAATTGATAAGGAAGAAGACCATTTCGTGGTCCACATGACCAACCGGGATTTCAAAGCCCGCTATGTCATCAATGCCGCCGGTCTTTATTCCGATAAGATCGACCAGATGGTCAATGAGAAGACCTTTGACATCCGCCCGCGTTCCGGCGAATACATTTTGTTTGCCCCGGGTACCGGAAAGGCTTTGAACACCGTTGTGTTCCAGATGCCTTCCAAGATGGGAAAGGGCATCCTGGTGACCAGCACTTACCACGGCAATCTTCTTCTTGGACCAGACGCCATCGATGAGGACGGCACGGTAGACAGAAGCACCCATGTGGAGCGGCTCTATAAGATTTATAAAGAAGGACTTCTCACCACCGACAAGATGGATATCGAGACCTTCATCCGAAGCTTCACGGGCATCCGCGCCGTGGCCAGCACCGACGACTTCATCGTGGGCGCCACCGCCACGCCTGGTTTCTTAAACGCTGCCGGCATCCAGTCTCCGGGGCTCACTTCCTCCCCGGCCATCGCTGATATGATCACGGAGGAACTGGCCGCTCAGGGTCTGGTCCTCGAGGAAGATCCTTCCTACGATCCGTACCGGGCGCCGATCATAGAGCGGAAAGAAGAAATGCGTCCGTACTCCGAGATTGCACCGCTTCTGGATATCCCGTCCTGTCCGGAAAAGATCATCTGCCGCTGCGAGCAGGTGGAAGAAAAAACCATCGTAGACTGCCTGCACCGGGGCATTCCGGTTCTCTCGGTGGACGGCGTCAAGAGAAGAACCCGTGCCTCCATGGGCTACTGCCAGGGCGATTTCTGCCGGCCGCGGATCAAGGCCATCATGGAGCGGGAATACGGCGTTCCTATCGACATCCGCACCGACATCCAGAAGGAAGGCGCCAAACGGGTGACCAGAGAAGAATTTCTGGCCTACTGCCGGAAGCAGGAAAAATAGGGAAAGATGGTTATTAAATGGAGTTGTCATTAGTTACAGGATTACGAAAATACTTTTGCAGATGAATTTCATATAACTGACTGACGAGAAAAATCTCCTGCCGGAGCCAGCACATGGTCATCCGACAGGAGATTTTATTCTGTCTGTATTCAGCTCTCCAGCCCCCGTCTGCGAAGCACCCGTTTCTCCACGGTGCGGAAAATCGCCTGGTCGATGAAGATACCCACCAGCACGATAACGACCATGACCAGCATGACCTGATTGATATCGGCCAGGTTCCGGCCGGTGATCAGCGTCTGACCCAGTCCGATGGAGGTGGTCATGACCTCACCGCTCATCAACGCTCTCCACGCGAAGGACCAGCCCTGTTTCATGCCGGCGATGAGTTCCGGCAGGGCAGCCGGGAAGACCACTTTCCAGTAAATCTGTTTCTGGTTTGCGCCCATGGTCAGCGCAGCCTTTTTATAAATCGGCGGCACATTGTTGATGGCGTTATCCACGGCGATGGCAATGCTGAAAGCGGAGCCCATCACAACGACAAAGATGATGGCCGTCTGGGACAGGCCAAACCAGAGGATGGAAAACGGCACCCAGCAGATACTCGGCAGGGTCTGTATACCCATGATGAGTGGCCGGAGATTCCGGTGAAGGAACCCAAAATGATTCATCAGAATTCCAAGGATGCCTCCCAGCACCAGGGAAATCACATATCCGATGGCTCCCCGCAAAAGACTGTATCCGATGGCGGACAACAGACTGCCGTTTGCCATCAGTTTAAGAAAACTTTCCCAGACGCCGGCCGGTGACGGCATGGCGTAGGATTTCCAGATGGATAATCCGTCCACGCCCACCAGGTAAATGACCTGCCACAAAACGACGATTGCAGCCAGAAAGATGATTTCCTGTATGACTGCTGCTTTTTTGCTTCTCTTTTTCATGCCTTCTCATCCTCCTCCTGTATTTCATCGAGAATCCTGTGGCGGTATTCGATAAATTTGTCATCATAAACGTGTCTCGGACGTTCCAGTTCCACATCGACGATATTGCGGATGCAGCCTTTCGTGGCGGACATCACCGCAATCCGGTCACCTAAAAAGACCGCCTCTTCCACGCTGTGGGTAATAAAAAAGATTGTCTTCTTTGTCTGCATCCAGATATCCTGCAGTTCTTTTCTCAGACGGTTGGACGTCTGTTTATCCAGGGCAGAAAACGGCTCATCCATCAAAAGAATTTCAGAATCCATGGTAAAGGCCCTCGCCAGGGCCACCCGCTGGCGCATACCGCCGGAAAGCTGGTGGATGGCGTACTCTCTGTAATCATTGAGCTGCATCATTTCCAGATATTTATCGGCCCGTTTCTCCTGTTCCTCCTTCGGCACTCCGGTCATCTCCATGCCAAACTTCACATTCTGGATCACATTGAGCCACGGAAACAGCGCATGTTCCTGAAACATGACCGTGCGGTCAGCTCCCGGTCCTGTGACCGGTTTTCCGTTTAAGAGAATCTCTCCGGATGTCGGCTTTTCCAGCCCGGCAATGAGGTTCAGAAGGGTACTTTTTCCGCAGCCGCTCCGTCCGACCACGCAGAGGAATTCCCCCTGTTTTATCTCCAGATCCACATTTTTCAATGTGGCCTGATTGGTATCATCAAAGGTCTTGCTTACATTTTTTAAAACTAATGACATAAGATTTTCCTTTCTGCTTATTCCACAGTGACGATCAGGTTATCTCCCGGCAGTTCATCGATGAATTTCTGTTCCAGAGACACCTGTGCGAAATCATCCATGGCGTCCTGATTGATGTCCGTGGACACGATGATCTTCTGGAAAGCACTGTTAAGCACATCCAGTTCCAGGGACTTGCCTGTGGCCGCATTGATCTCATCATTGATGGTCTGGGCCGCCGTATTCACATCTGCGTTGATGGCTTCCGTGGCCGCCTCATGCTGTGCCAGGAACTCGTTGACAATGTCCGGATGTTCTTCCATAAATTCATTTCTTACTACCACAACGGCCACCGGATAATTGCCGTCCATGTAAAGTTCATCATAATCAAGGACGATCTCTGCGCCGTTCTGTACCAGCTGGGAGCCCCATGGTTCCGGCACCACCGCCGCGTCAATGTTGCCCTGATCCATCAGATTCTGCACATCGGCGTTTTCCACGGCGGTCACCGTGACCGTTCCGCCCTCTTCCACGGTGGATAATCCATTATCAGATAACAGTTTCAGCAGGCACAGATGCTGGGTGTTTCCAATCTGCGGCACAGCCACCGTCTTGCCGTCCAGATCTGCCACGGACTGGATATCGGAACCCGGCGCTTTCACCAGCTCCGCTCCCGCCTGGGTGGACCCGGAAATCACAGATACATCGCCTTCAGAATTCACATTGGCGCTGATGGCCGGCACCGGACCGATATATCCGATATCGATATCGCCGGAAAACAGCGCTTCCACCTCGGCCGGACCTGCGTTGAAGGCCGTCCAGGATACGGTAGTATCATCGCCAAACGCTTCCTCCAGCGTTCCGTTGGCCTTCATATACAATGCCTGGGCGTGGGTCACATTGTTAAAATATCCGATATTGACATCGTTATCTCCGCTGCCGCTTCCACCGCCGCAGCCTGCCAGTCCGGCCATAGCCGCGATCACTCCCGCTGCTGCAATCATTTTCTTTAATCCTTTTATTCTCATATTGACCTCCGTTTTCTTATTCTTTAAATTTTTTTGATGCCTTACTATTCATGATGTTAAACTTCATGAATTTTTTGATTTTTCTTCATCATGTAGTTTGCATCATTTTTCTTTCCTGATACCTGAACATATGCGCTTCATTTGCTCCCGCATTATCTGCGCTCCCGTATCTTACTTATATCTTATGAAAAAATACTTTTTCTCACAACCAGCTTTTTTGAAAACGTTTTCTCATTTTTTTCGTTGAATTTATGGGGTTTTTCCTGTATACTGAAAAAAGATGAAACACATTTCATCTTTAATAACACAATTTTGAGAAAACGTTTTCAGGAGGTTCTTATGTCTTTAAAAGAAATCGCCCGACGTGCGGGTACGTCCGTTTCCACGGTTTCCCGTGTATTAAACAGTGAAAATTATAAATGTTCTGATCCGGAGCTGGAAAAGCGAATCTGGCAGGCCGCTCAGGAGCTTTGCTACATTCCCAATTCCGCCGCCAGGGCTTTACAGAAAGGAGAAAATGGTAACAAAACAGCAGAAGAAAAAGCCTGTCTTTTTGATATTTTCCTTACCCGCTTTCCTTCTCTGGACCAGGATCTGTTCTTCCGGGAGCTTTATGATGCTCTGAAAAAAGAACTTTTAAAACAGCGCTGTCTTCTGGGCCGTCTTCTGACTGTCCCGGATATCACCACCATGATGCAGGCGTCCACACCTTTTTCAGAGGATAGTTCCCGCGCCGACGGTCTGATTCTTCTGGGCAAATGTCCTTCGGAGCTGATTTCTCCGCTGAAAAACTACTATCATCATCTGGTGGGCATCGACCGGAACCCAACGGACTTTGATTATGACGAGGTGGTGTGCAGCGGCACGGACGCCGCCGTCACCGCCATGGATTATCTCATCTCCCTGGGGCACAAAAAAATCGCCTACATAGGAGACTGCTCCTATGAGGCGAGGTATATCGGTTATTATCAATCTTTGATCAATCACAATCTGCCGCTGGATTACTCCAACATCTATCCCACCAGCCAGACCAGGCAGGAGGGCATGCAGATGATGCAGGTGATCCTGCAGAAAAAGGAGCTGCCGTCCGCCATCTTCTGCGCCAACGACAGCACCGCCCTGGGCGTCTTTGACTGCCTGAAGACCCACCGTAAGAAGGGATATATTCCGTCCGTCATCTCCATCGACAACATTCAGGGATCCCAGGAGACAAAACCCATGCTCACCACCATCGATATCCCGAAAAAGGAAATGGCCCACCACGCGGTTCTCCTCCTCCTGGACCAGGTCCGCGGCGGTCACAAAGATGCGGTGCGCATGGAGCTGCCCTGCCGGCTCATCGTCCGGGAGAGCTGCTCCTGGTGCGCCGGGTAAAACATTTTATCCATTGAACCGCCGCAGCCGTTCCACCACGCTCTCCCGTTTGAAGAACCGGAAGGCCGCCGCCGGAACTAACGCTCCCAGAATGAGGAGAACCGGGAATGTAATCGCCATCGGCCAGATGACAAAGTGATATTTCAGGAACCACATTCCTCCGGAGAGCACCCGCAGCGCCGTGAGGGAAAACAGGGTGCCGAATACCAGGGAAAATCCGATGGTGGCAATGGCGTAGTACAGTCCTTCCATGATGAGCATCCGGCGAAGCTGCCGTTTGGTCATACCGATGGCTTCCAGCATGGCAAACTCGCCCTGTCTGGTCACAATGCCCGTGAGGATGGAATTGACGAAATTCAAAATACCGATAATCCCGATCACCAGAGACAGAACGCCGCCGATCAGGGTAAACAGACCGATCATTCCGTCAAACTGTTCCAGCCAGTACCCTTTGGATTCAAAGTCCATGGTCGGTTCCACCTGGGAGGTATACGCTTCCAGCTCATCGGCAATCGCCGCTTCCTTATCGTCTTCTGCATTAAAAGAGAAGCACATCAGATACTTATCTGACTCCATCTCTTTAAATACTTTGGAAGGTACATAATAGAAAAACGGCGTCATAAAACTACGGTTGGTCAGGGCATAACTGTTATCTTTGATGAGAGCCAGCACTTCAAATTCTCTGGTCCGTCCATCGGCGCAGGTGAGCGTCACCTTGTCGCCCGGCTGGTGGACAATGGTGTCTTCTTCCACTTTCCCATAATCATCCGTTCCCACACTGGCAAGAATATATTTTCCGGTATTCATCTCTTCTTTCAGCACTTCCGGATCAGACTCCCCTTTGTACACCTCGATGATGGAGTAGAAAAAGTCGTCTATACCATAGAAAGATACCAGCCAGTTATCGTCGTCAAAGGAGTTCAGTTCCATGACTTCTCCCCCGAACTCCTCGCCCGGCTCGCCGTCTGCCGTTCTTGGAAAATAATCCGGCGCTTCCCAGGAATCTTTGCGCAGACCAAAATTCTGCGTCATATAAATCCGTCCGCCATCCTGATAACCGTCCAGGGACTGACAGTACTCCACGAAAGACTCCGTCAGATTTTCCTCATCAATGGTGTCATCTGATGCGCCGTTATATCCTGCCATAACGTTAAAATAATTGGCGTTGGCCACCTGAAAATCTGTGGCAACAAATCGTTTCAGATACGTATCCAGGTCAAAGGAGTGGGTCACGGTAAATACACTGTTCAAAAGAACAATGGCAAGAGACAGGGAAAAAATGACCAGAACCGTCCGCTTTTTATTCCTTCCCAGATTGGAAAGGGCCATCTTCGGTAGCTTGCCGCCGTCGGTGGATTTCTTGCCTTTTTTCTTTCCCCCGGCGTTGTCCGCATAACGTACCGCCTCCACAGGAGAGACTTTTGCCGCGATCCGGGCCGGTTTTCCGGTGGATATCCATACGGTAATGAGAGTAAATACCGCGGAACCGACGAAAATCAGCGGGTGGATGGACACAGTCACATCATTACCCACATAAGATGTCATGGCCATCACTCTCGGCATCATGGCTCTTCCGATGAGATATCCGAAAACCAGTCCTGCCGGAATTCCCATGATTCCAAGGAAAAGCGCCTGCCGCCGGATAATTTTCTTAATCTGACGCCCCGTGGCTCCGATGGTTTTCAGCAGCCCATAGTACTGGATGTCCCGGATCACGGATATCTGGAAAATGTTATAAATGATCAGATATCCCGTCAGGATGATCAGGAGCAGTCCGCCTGCCACAGCTCCCATCGTAAACGGATCTGACTCGGTGCTGCCGGATACATAGGCCCAGTTTACATTGCTCGCCACATAATCCGGACTGGACTCGTCCGTGGAATATCCGGCATTTTCTATCACCTTATCTAATTTTTTCTGTATGGAAAAAGAATTGGAAAACATCACATCCATACGGATAGCTCCCGTCGGGGAATAATCTTCGTCATAAGTGTAGACCAATTCATCGGCATGAGCGCTTAAATAAGCATCGGACACAATGGCAAATCCCACGTCAAGAGCCGGGTCGGCCTTGATGACGCCGGACACCGTAAAGGTACGCTCCGTCACATTTTCATCAGACGATTTGATTCTTAATTGCAGCGTCACCTGCTGTCCGGCTTCCGGCGAAAGCCCCAGCAGATCCATGGATACATCATCCATGAGAATCTCATCGGCTGCTTCCGGCGCCCGTCCGTCAATGATATCAATAAAACAGTGCGGATAATGATACTGCGGGTAATACCAGATCTCCATATGCCGTTTGAGGAACTCCTCATTTTCCACACGGTCCGCCATGAGCATACAATCTGCCGACTCCACGATGGACGGATCTTTGCTCAGCTTCTCGTACTGCTCTTTGGTGAGATTCTTAATGACGCCGTGACAGTCACTGCCCGACTGGCGCATGGTCGCCCGCTGAAAATTCTCCACTGTACCGATGCCCAGTGTAAACAGCGTGGTAAACAACATGGCCGTAAGGGCGATGGCCAGCACCGCAATGATATTTCTTGTCCGGGACGCCCGGAAGCTCCGGTCCGCCAGCCGCCGGATCACCTTCTTATTCTTCACCTTACGCATCCCGTTCACCACCTTTAATCTTTCCATCCTCAATACGGACAATCCTGTCAGCCAGCTGCGCGATCTCCTCATTGTGCGTGATCATCACGATGGTCTGCCCGAACTTTTCTCCGGTCACCTTTAAAAGACTCAGCACATCCTGACTGGTCCGTGAATCCAGATTTCCCGTCGGCTCATCGCAGAGCAATATCGCCGGCTTCGTCGCCAGCGCCCTGGCGATGGCCACCCGCTGCTGCTGTCCGCCGGAAAGCTGGTTAGGCATACTGTGAAGCCGGTCTTTAAGGCCCAGCACCTCCGCCACCTGATTCACATACTCCGTATCCACCTCGTTGCCGTCCAGCTCGATGGGCAGAACGATATTCTCGTAGACATTTAATACCGGCACCAGATTATAACTCTGGAACACAAAACCGATCTTCCGCCGCCGGAAAATACACAGCGCATCCTCCTTTAGTCCGGAAATGTCCTTCCCATCCACAAAGACACTGCCCTCTGTGGGATAATCCAGTCCTCCTAACATATGAAGCAGCGTGGATTTTCCGCTGCCGCTGGTACCTACAATGGCCACGAATTCCCCTCTGTCCACACTGAGATTTACCCCATCCAGCGCCTTCACAAGACTTTCTCCATTTCCATAATATTTCTTTAAATCCTTCGTCTGCAATACCTTCATTATCAATCGCCTCCCTGTTTGCTTCATATTGTTATTCTATCATTTCATTCTTTCCACAATCTTTCCGGAATCTAACATATGTGAAAGAATTGGGGACGCTCTCTTTCCTTCTTTTGAGAAAACTCAAAATTTTCCATGTTTTATATTTTATTCTTTCAAAAGATAATTGTAGAGGAACTGCTGACTTTTCTAACAGCGATGTTGATTTGCATGAAATCTGTGAACGCGCTTATGAAGAGTTTCACAGAATAAGCTATCAACTTCAAATATCTAATCAATGCCTCGTTGATTTAAGACTGGATCTCAACATCTTTAAGGACGCTGTCTCTAAAGAATTCCATTCCCTGAACGATAAGATGGACACCGTGATCGAAG
>ERZ1643250.2001-NODE-2001-length-16022-cov-12.545876_pt1 | contig 16022 bp, 10 predicted proteins | sample MGYA00579262_ERZ1643250 | MGnify/ENA primary metagenome ERZ1643250 (study PRJEB29033, sample SAMEA4952265) | chicken gut metagenome | biome: Broiler Chicken; feature: Gastrointestinal Tract; material: Caecum | place: Ireland | collected 2018 | study: Broiler... | reverse complement strand
GCGGGGCTCAAAGATAAGATAGAGAGTCTGCCCGAGGGGTACCAAACCAAGCTCAACCGCGAGGTGTATGACGCCGCCGTCATGCTCTCGGGCGGCGAAACGCAGCGCCTCATGCTCGCCCGCGCGCTGTATAAAAACGCGCCCTTTATCATACTCGACGAGCCGACGGCGGCGCTCGACCCCATCGCCGAGGCCGATATGTATTCAAAATACAACGAGATGACCAAAGCTCACTCCTCGGTGTACATATCCCACCGGCTGGCCTCCACAAGGTTCTGCGACAGGATAATTCTCATATCGGGCGGCGTCATCGCCGAAGAGGGTACGCACGAACAGCTCTTAAAGGCCGGCGGCAAGTATGCCGAGCTGTTTGAGGTGCAGAGCAAGTATTACAGGGATGAGAGCAAAGAGGAGGACGGCAATGAAGAGGTCTGACAAGATAACATGGCGCAGGACGGCGCGCGTAAACGCCCGCGCCTTGAAACTGTTATATAAAAACTACCCTCAGACGGTGCTCTCGCGCATACTGTACGTCATATGGACAGCGCTCGCGCCGTATGCAGGCATATACCTCGCCGCGCTGATCATAGACGAGCTTGCGGGCGCGCGCAACACAGACAGACTGGTCATGCTCGTGCTCATAACGATATCTGTTGCGGCTGCAATTTCCCTCGTCACCGCGCTTTTAAACAAGTGGAAAAATGCGCAGTCGTCGGGGCAGTGGTATAATTTTGAACATATCTTTGCCGAAAAGGTCAGCTCGCTCGATTATGTCGACATCGATAAGGGCGAAACTGCCGACCTGCTCTCCAACATCCGTCAGTGCCAGAACGGCGGGGGGTGGGGGCTTTACAGGCTCCTGAGCAACTGCGAGGATATGTTTTCGGCGCTGTTTACCATGCTGGGCGGCATAGCGCTCACCGTAACGCTGTTTGCAAGCCGCGTTCCCGATAGCGCGGGTGCATACACCGTTTTAAACAGCCCGCTGTTTATCGTTGCGGTAGTTGCAGTGCTGCTGCTCGTATCCTGGGGCGCGCCGGCGCTTATGAGCAAGGTATACGAATTCTGGGCAAAGAGCGCAAGCACGCACAACCTCGGCAACAGACTGTTCAGCTTCTTCGGGAGACTGGGACTGAACAAGGATGTCGCCACCGATATGCGCATATACGGGCAGCAGATGATATGCCGGAAGTACAACACCGATAAGTCCGATACGTTCGGCTCTGAAGGCCTGTTTGCAAGGTATTCGCGCGGCAGGGGCGGAGTGCTGTGCGCGCTCTCGGGTGCGGTCTCCGTGATATTTACGGGCGTCGCCTATGCCTTCGTCGGCTTAAAGGCATGGGCGGGCGCGTTCGGGCTCGGCTCGGTCACTCAGTACGTCGCCTCTATCACCAAAATTTCCACCGGTCTTTCAAAACTGTTGGAAACGGCGGGCGACGCGCGCAACAACACGCCCTTCCTCGAAAATATCTTCAAGTTCCTCGATACTCCCAACAACATGTATCAGGGCAGCCTCACCGTGGAGAAGAGGAGCGACCGAAAGTATAACATAGAGTTCAAAAACGTCTCCTTCAGATACCCGGGGGCCGATACTTACGCGTTGAAGAATGTAAATATAAAGTTCGAGGTAGGCAGCCGCCTCGCCGTCGTCGGCATGAACGGCAGCGGCAAAACGACGTTCATCAAGCTGTTGTGCCGCCTGTACGACCCTACGGATGGGGAGATCCTCTTAAACGGCATAAATGTCAAAAAATACAGATATGACGAATATATGAACATATTCTCGGTGGTGTTCCAGGACTTCAAGCTGTTCGCGCTTCCCCTCGGCGAAAACGTGGCCTGCCGCACGAATTACGATAGCGCCCTCGCCGAAGATTGCCTCATAAAATCGGGCTTCGGCGAAAGGCTGAAAGAGCTCCCCGCGGGGCTGGATACCTATCTGTATAAAGATTACGATAGCTCCGGCGTCGACGTCTCGGGCGGCGAGGCGCAGAAGATAGCCATCGCGCGCTCGCTCTATAAAGACGCACCGTTTATAATTTTGGACGAACCTACGGCCGCGCTCGACGCCGTGGCCGAGGCGGAGATCTACTCTAAGTTCGACGAGATCGCGGGCGACAAGACGGCGATATACATCAGTCACCGCCTGTCGTCCTGCAAGTTCTGCGACGAGATAGCCGTGTTCGACGGGGGCGCAGTGGTGCAGTACGGCACGCACGAACAGCTCGTCGCCGATGAGACGGGCAAATATTTCGAGCTATGGCACGCGCAGGCGCAGTACTACGCCGCCCCGTCTGCCTGAGGTGACTCCACCCCGCGCGCCCTTGTGTTAGCGGGGGGGTATGAAACTTAAAACTTAAAATTAAGTGCCGAATGGAGCGGCGCCGCGCAAAATGCGCGGCGCCGCTCTTCCGTAATTTTAAATGTCGGTATTGACAAAAGTACGCTTATATATTATAATGATATGGTAATACGGTGCGTACGGAGGCGGGAATGATAACAAAGTGGGACTTTCTTAAACTTTCGGCGGCGTTCGACGGTTCTTTCAATCCCGCCGATTATTCGGAGGATGAGCTTGCCGACATGCTCGGTCTCATTGACGAACCCGAGGGCGTAGATCAGATCCGCCGCCGCTACTTTGAAGAGCACGACGACGTGAAAGACCGCACTCTGTCCATAAAAAAATGGAGCGAATGACCGTCTCTCCCGCCGTATTTTTTGCGTCGGTTTTGCAAAAATTGTTGGATTGCAACACGATATTGTTTTACTTTGTTCAATGTAGATATTAATGCAATAAAGATGCAAGTACGGTGTAAAAAATATTTGAAAAACTTAACCGATTTATAAGCAATTCTTAATGTAAAATTCAAATTTTAACATAATCGGGCTTGACAACAAGCTGTTAAACGACTATACTTAATGTATCTTTAACGGACTGAAGTGTGAATTTTGTGTTATATCGGCACATTTTTATGCGCGGCAGTCGGTTAAAAAGTACAAGCTCCACCGGTATTTCAATAAATACATGGCGGAACGCGGGGCAAAAATATGACTGATTTAAGGGGTGCACCCCTTATTTGGCGCAAAAGCGCCAAATAACATAGTGTTCTTTTTTAAATTATTTATAAAACCCCGTCTGAATTGTAATTTTGGTTTGTTTGCATATACTTACGTACATAATGCGTGCAATCGGCCTTAAAAATTTATGGAGGATAAAACTTTGAACAGATGGAAAAAGGTTGCCCTTGCGGCGACCACGATCTTGATGGCGGCTACAATGGCTTTCGGTTTTGCTGCATGCGGCCCCGATGATCCCGACGATCCCAATCCCGGCCACACCCATGTCGACTCAGACAACGACGGCAAGTGCGACGAGTGCGGCGAAGATATGGGTGAAGATCCCGGCACAGATCCCGAATCGGACTATGTTTACAACACAGACGATCAGGAGATCTATGACAATGCTTTGGGCGAGTTCTATGAACTCTACATGGAAGCAAGAGATATAGTTGGTTCTACCGATGAAGAGCTTTCCGAAAGGTATGCCCGTATGGCCATTGCCGAAGCGAAGCTTCTTCAGTCCGGCGTGTTCTCGCCTCTTACGTCCAACGGCGGCACATATGCAATATCCAGAGTAGCTCCCCACACTGTGACCAGTGTGCTTTGGGGCTCGGATATGTACAGATATAACAAGATGCTTGTTACGCAGGAGTTCATTGCTTCTTCCGACAGGGAGCATATTAATCAAATGTATACTGAGGCTACTACCAACGGCACCGATGCTGCCGAGTATAATGCCTCTGTAAGGGCTTATCTTGAAGAGCAGGGTTATCATATTAAAGATTCCTACAATATGGCCTACAACCAGGATCCCAAGACGTATGACGTTCTTGCCACGCAGCAGGCTGTCGATAATGAAGTTCTCGTTAAAACTTACGACGGTCTTATGGAATACGATGAGCTCGGCGTTCTTCAGCCCGCCCTTGCCGACAGTTACACCTTAAGCGAAGATAAATTGACTTATACATTCCATATACGTGACGACGCCGCTTGGTATACCCAGTCGGGCGACAGGTATGCTGCCATTACAGCCGACGACTTTGTTGCAGGTTTCCAGCATCTGCTCGACGCCGAGGGCTCGATGCTTTATCTCGTTCAGGGTGTTGTTAAAGGCGTCAACGATTATGCCGAAGGTGCAATAGACTTCGACGAAGTCGGCGTAAAGCAGGTCAATGAGAACGGCGAACCCGACTCGAACGGCGAATACGTTCAGTACACCCTCGAGCAGGAAACTCCCTATTTCATGACCATGATGGGTTACAGTGTATTCGCACCCATGAACAGGGCTTATTTCCTGTCGCAGGGCGGCGCTTTCGGCGCTGATTACAATTCCAGCGCGGCTGACTATACCTATGGCAAGTCGCCTTCGAATATTCTGTATTCCGGTCCTTATCGCATAACCAATCAGACCAATGAGAGCACTATAGTATTCAGTGCTTACGAGGGATATTACGATTACGATAATCTTAACCTCAAAACTATAACATGGCTCTTCAATGACGGCCAGAATGCCACCAGATCGTTTACCGACGCGCGCGACGGCGTCACCGACGGCACCGGCTTGGGCGAGAATACGCTTGTTCTGGCAAGGGAGCAGACCACTACCGACGTTCACGGCAATACCGGTACTTATTTTGATCTTTACAATTATGTAAGCTCGAATGATGCCTCTACCGGTCTTGGTTTCTATAACCTCAACCGCCATGCCTTTGCAAACTTTAACGACAGCACTGTAGGCGTATCGCCTAAGGATGAAGTAGCAAAGGCGGTGACCCGCATGGCTATGCAGAACGTTCACTTCAGAAGAGCCATTTCATACGCTTTCGACAGGGAAACTTATAACACTGCCCGTTCCGGCGCCGATCTTGCTCTCAACAATCTTATCAACAGCTATACTCCGGGTAACTTCGTCAGCTTGCCCGCAGACTTAACTATCGATATCAACGGTACGGCAACAACATTCGAAGCCGGCACATATTACGGCGAGATCCTTCAGGCTCAGCTTACTGCCGACGGCAGCCACATCAAAGCTTGGGATCCTGAAAAGGAAGATACCGTTACCGGCGAGATGGGTACGTCTTTCGGCTTCGACGGCTGGTATAACCCCGAGGCGGCAAAAGAAGAGATGGCCATTGCTATCAAGCAACTCAACGGTCTCACCCTTCTCGACGATGAGGGCAACCCCGTGCTTGACGCAAGCGGTAACGAGATCAAAATAAACATCTCTGCTGATAACCCCGTTCAGATCGACACTTTGAATATTCCTTCGATCGTGGTATGGAATAACCAGTTCCAGGCATATAAGCAGACAATGGAAGCGGCGCTCGACGAGATCCAGATCAACCTTGTAAACGTTGACAGCGAGACCGACTGGTATTACTCCTCTTATCTTGCGGCAACGGGCGCTGAAAAGAACTTCGATTTCGATACTTCAACTCTTTGGGGTCCCGACTACGGCGATCCCCAGACCTACCTTGATACTCTCACCCCTACGGGCTATATGGTTATGGGTTTAGGTTTGTGGTAATAACCAAGGCTTTTGCTTGAATAAAAGTCGTTCGTGAAGAGAATGACCTCTTTTAGGTCATTCTCTTCATTGCTAAACGGGCAAATTGTGCACATTGCTGTATAAAGGTGCAGTGTTTGCCTATAACAACTACAGGAGAAAACAATGGGCAAATACCTTGTTAAGCGCCTTATACATGGCATTATATCTATAGTGGTAGTCATATTCATAGTTATGCTGCTCGTGTATGGTCTGATTGACAGGCAGCAGATATTCGCGCATGATCCAAACTTTACAAAGCTTACGGGTACTAACCGAACGCTGTATATGTATCAGCAGTGGGAGAGGTACGGCTATCTCGACTATGTTCCCTATGCCGATTACCTCGACGGTTTGGTTGCAAACGGAGAACTCGATTCGGAGACCCGTTCCGACGCGGTGCGCCTCGGCAGTACGCCTGAAAACGATTCCGAAACAACGCAGATATATGTCGCCCTGTTCACCGACTACTACGAGTCGCAGGGCTATGAAGTGACCCGTATCGACGCGGTGAGGCAGGGAGCAACGCGCACTAACAGCCAGCTGTTTGCCTACAGGGATCTGAGTATTTTTTCGCGTCTGTGGAACTATATAACCAATCTTGTCCGCGTTGATAACATTCACTATGCCTCGGGCATTCCCGACGAAGAGAGGGGGCTTTCGTTCACGTGGTACGACCCCGTCTACGGCGGCGATACCTTCTCTCCCGCTATAATGGGCAACGGTACGCGGCATAAGTATTTATTGTACTTTGATAACCAGTTCCCTTTTATTCATCAGAATCTTATAACGTTACAGCTCGGCGTATCATATTCGATAAATCAGAATGTTGACGTGTGGAATACCATGACGGACGAGCAGGGCAACGTTGTGTCTTCTTCGGTCACCTATCCTACGGGATATGTTGCCGAAACTGCCGACGATCTTCATTCCGCCACCTATTCCGAGGGTTCGCTTGCGGCGGGCGGCGAATATACGCAGCTTCGTTACGAAGATGACTACACCGTCGTCACCACCAATCTCGACGGCATGTCGCGCATGTCTTATTCCTTTATAATAGGTATAATTTCGGTAGTTCTTGCCTATTTTGTAGGCATACCGCTCGGCATTGTGATGGCGCGCCGGAAGGACGGAGTGGTTGACAAGCTCGGTACCATCTATATCATATTCATAATGGCGGTGCCATCGCTTGCATACATTTTCATGTTCCAGTCGATAGGCGGAGCCATAGGGCTGCCGACTACGTTCAGTCTGGTCAACCCGACCACGCTGATGTGGATATTGCCGATAATTTCGCTGGCGTTGCCGTCGATAGCCAACCTCATGAAGTGGATGCGACGATATATGATAGACCAGCGCAATTCCGACTATGTCAAGTTTGCCCGTGCGGGCGGTCTTTCCGAAGGGGAAATTTCGCGCAAACACATCATGAAGAACGCGGCGATACCGCTCGTGCATAACATTCCCGCAAGCGTGCTGGGCGCTCTCACAGGCGCGATCATTACCGAATCGGTATACGTCGTTCCCGGCGTCGGCAATCTGCTCACAAGGGCAATAAATGCTTACGATAATTCGGTAATCGTCGGCGTGACGCTGTTCTATGCAGTCCTGTCGGTCATCGCAATAATTCTGGGCGATATACTGATGGCGCTGATGGACCCGCGAATATCATTCTCATCGAAGGGGAGGTAAAACATGAACGAAAATTTGATAGATTTATCGGAATTCAATCTCTCGGACGAGGAATTGTTTGCCCACTACGATATTTCGCAGATTGAAACGGAAAAGATAACCGCTCCCCGCTATTCCTACTGGAAGTCGGTGGCAAGGGTTTTCTTTAAGAACAAGCTCAATATCATAATGCTTGCCCTTCTCGGCTTTATCGTCCTTTTTGCTTATTTGTATCCGGCTATCATTCAGTATGAATATGTCTATAATACCGACCCGCTTTCCCATCATTTGAGTCCCGGCGCGGCCTTTGAGTATTTCAACGGCTTTTCGTTAAAGTGGATATTCGGTACGGGCGCGGGCGGTGAAAGCACGTTCGACGCGGTATGGTACGGTTCAAGCATATCCATATCGCTCGCGTTCATGTGCGCGCTCATCAACCTCACCATAGGCGTGATAATAGGCGCTATCTGGGGATTCTCCAAAAAGGTCGATATCATAATGAATGAGGTCTATAATATTTTAGGCAACGTTCCCTATGTCCTCTTTATTTCGGTCATGGTGCTCGTTATGTCGGCCTCGTTCTGGACAATGGTATTTGCGCTCACCGTCACAGGCTGGCTGGGTATAGCCTACTTTATCCGAACGCAGGTAATCATCATCCGCGACAGGGAGTATAACCTCGCCTCGCGCTGTCTGGGTACAAACATATTCAGAATTGCGCAGAGGAACATACTGCCGTTCATGACGTCGGTAATAGTTACCCTCGCCGCAACCGAGATCCCTTCATATATCTCCTATGAGGTGTTCCTCTCATATATCGGCATGGGTCTTTCGGACAGGTCTCTCGGTAAATTGATTGAGGAGGCGCAGAGTTCCATGCTCACTCCCGGCTGGCAGTGGGAGTTCTGGGCGCCCGTTGTTATCGCTTCGATCATCACCATAGTGCTCTATGTTGTCGGTCAGAACCTCGGCGACGCCTCCGACCCCAGAACGCATATGTAACGGCGGTGACCCATGGAAGATAAAAAGGTTTTACTGTCCGTTAAGGATCTCGAGGTGAAGTTCCACGTCCGCGGCAGAACTCTTACCGCCATACGCGGCATTTCCCTCGACATATATGAAAACGAATCTATAGCCATAGTCGGCGAGAGCGGCTCGGGTAAATCGGTATTTACCAAAACTTTCGCCGGCATGCTCGATTCCAACGGCTTCATTTCAAACGGCGACCTCGTATTCAATGACGCCGAGCTTGACGATACTGTCGTAAGGAACGGTAATATTGCAAAATTTTCGATAAATATTGCAAAGAAGAGCCTCAACAAGTCATCAAAGCTCGAATTCGGCGCAGATACCTATAACGAGATCTGCAAATTGAAGAGCGATTACAAGGCGCGTTTCAAACTCTCCGAAGAGGAGAACGAAAAACTGCAGAAAAAGATCGACGACCTTGTGTACAGGCGCACCGAGGCATATAACGTCAAGCAAACCCTCGATTCCCGCAAGGAAAAGCAGAGGTATAAGGCGCTCACCGCCGAAATAGCCGGCTACACGAAGGCGCTCAAGGAGCTCGAAAAGAGGAAAAAACAGGTCATCGCCGAGCATAAACGCAAGGCGCGCGGCGAGAGGGAGTATACCGAGGCATATCTTTCCAAGCTCAGAGAGCTCAACGTAAAATATGCCGGGGAGACTTCTCAGGAGATATCTGCAGAGACTGCCGCCCGCAACGAGGTCATCGCCAAGGAAATATATCTGTCAATAGGCAGGTATTCAAATATTTTCCAGCGTTTCTGGCTGCTCTACAAGCTTGTGCGCGCCCTTAAAAAGGCAATGCGCATTGGCGTGGATCTGTCCGACGAAAAACTTCTGAACGCCGTATTCGACAATATAGCCTTCCGCGTTAAATATCTCGACGAAACCAAGGAAAAATTGCACGGCACGTGCGTTCTTAACCTGGCCAAGATAAAGTATACAAAAGACTGGCAGCAGATCCGCGGCGGCAAGATCGCTACCGTATTCCAGGATCCCATGACGTCGCTCAACCCGATAATAACAATCGGGAAACAGATATCGTCGATAATCATCAAGCACCAGCATGTTTCCGAAGTCGAAGCGCGTGCCCGCGCCATAAAGCTGATGAAGATGGTCGGCATCCCCAATGCGGAGAATCGCTACGACGACTATCCCTTCCAGTATTCGGGCGGCATGAGGCAGCGTATAGTTATCGCAATAGCTCTCTCCTGTCAGCCTAAAATACTCATCTGCGACGAGCCCACCACGGCGCTCGACGTTACCATTCAGGCGCAGATTCTGCAGCTTATAAAGGACCTGCAGAAGGAATTTAATTACACGATCGTGTTCATCACGCACGATCTGGGCGTGGTTGCGAACATTGCCGACAGGGTGGCGGTTTTGTATGCCGGCCAGATAGTCGAGCTCGGCATGGTTGACGAGGTTTTCCATGACCCCCGTCATCCCTACACATGGGCGCTGCTCTCTTCATTGCCGCAGCTTGCGCAGAGAAATACGAAGCTCTATTCAATATCGGGTACGCCGCCTTCGCTTTATAACAAGATCATCGGCGATCCGTTCGCGCCCAGAAACCCGTATTGTCTCAAAGTCGATACGCTAAAGGATCCCCCCATGTTCAAAGTTTCCGAAACTCACTTTGCAAAGACATGGCTCCTTGATCCCCGTGCGCCCAAGGTCGAAAAGCCCGAAATCATCGTGGGTATACACGATAAACTCGTAAAAGCGTTCAATATAGAGGAGGTGACCGAATAATGTTTGATTCCGTCAAAAATTTCTTTAAAGAAAAGTTCGGCAAAAAATCAAACGGCAATGCGGCCGCCAAAGCTGAAGCGAAGCGGGACGCGACTGCTGCCCACCTTCCCGAACACGGACCGATAGACGAGCAGGGCAGGGAGGTGCTCCTCTCTATAAAAAACGTCGATATCACCTTCGGCAAGGGCGATAAGGCGGTAAAGGCCGTAAAAAATGCTACTTTCGATATCTACAAGGGCGAAACCTTTTCGCTCGTCGGCGAAAGCGGCTCAGGTAAAACTACCATAGGCCGCGCCGTTATAAGGGTAAATCCCTGTTCCGCCGGCGAGATACTCTATAAGGGCGTGAGGATATCAGGCAAAATCCCCCACTCGCTCGACAGGGAAGTTATAAGGAACGTGCAGATGGTATTCCAGGACCCCGCGGCTTCGCTCAACGAGCGCGCCACCGTCGAATATATCGTCTCCGAGGGCCTCTATAATTTCCATCTTTATAAAGACAATGCCGACAGAGCAAAAAAGGTTGAAACGATAATAGAGGAGGTCGGCCTGCTTCCTGAACACCTCACGCGTTACCCGCACGAATTTTCTGGCGGACAGCGTCAGAGGATAGGCCTTGCAAGGGCCATGGTAATGGACCCCGAGCTGGTGGTTGCCGACGAGCCCATTTCCGCGCTCGACGTATCCATCCGCGCGCAGGTACTCAACCTTCTGAAGAAGTTCCAGAGGGAGAAGGGTATAACATATCTGTTCATTGCCCACGACCTCTCGATAGTTCGCTTTATTTCCGACAGAATAGGCGTTATATACAAGGGCAACATAGTGGAAATTGCCGAGGCTGAAGAGCTCTTCAATTTCCCCATGCATCCCTACACGCATTCTCTTATCTCCGCCATACCTATTCCCGATCCCAAGCTCGAAAAGCACAAGGTTTTGTATACTTACGATCCTTCCATCCACGATTATTCGGAAGATCAGCCCGAGCTTGTCGATATCGGCCACAATCACTTTGTGTACGGCAATAAGAAAGAGATTGAACAGTATAAAGCTCTCAGGGAGAAGAACGAACCTATAAAGACAATAAAGGTCGTAAAACCCGGTTCCGATCCCGCAAAGAGGGCAAAGAAGGAGGAGAAGAAGGAAACGCCCGTTTCAAACGAGACCATTCTCGACGCGCCCGTTCACGATACGGGCAGCGCGTGGTATGCCGTGCTTTCGTTCTTCCTGCCTCTGCTCGGTCTGATTGCCTTCCCCATATTCAAGGCAAAACATTACTACAAAAACTATAAGGCATGCAAAAAGGGCACGATTATAGGTTGGATAGTAATAGGTGCGATAATCGTGATATTCGGCTTGCTGCTGTTGTCCACGCTTATCTCCTGTTGACCGCATTGATTTGATTTTACGGGGCAACCGCCTTTCCGCGGTTGCCCCGAATTATAAAAATAAGGATGACCCGTGCTTAATCATGAAATCTAAGAGAGCACCAGACAGTTACAATAATCTGAAACCCGTAGAAAAGATTGAACTTTCAGAAAAACATATAAAGCTAAGAATAGTGCTTGTAGTGCTGTTCATTGTGCTGGCCCTTGCCGCCTTCGCGGTAGGCATAATTTTCTTTCTCTCCACCGACAAAGGCTGGACGGAGGTAGAGGCTTCGGCTTCCGATTCCAACTGCAGCACCGATTTTATTTTCTATTACGAAATACAGGAGGGCGGCCTCAAGGGCACCGAAGAATACAGGGCCGTATCTGCAAGTTACGGTACGGTGGCGGTAAACGCATACCGCATTTTCAACGAGCGCGAGCAGTTTGAAGGCGTATATAATCTCGCCTATATAAACGAAAATATAAACGAAACTATCGAGATAGATCCGTCGCTCTACAGCGCCCTCGAACTTCTGAACAGTTACGGCAGCAGGTTTATATATCTTGCCCCCGTGTATTCGTATTATTACAACATATTTTACGCTTCAGACCAGGATACCGCAGAATATTACGATCCGTATAAAAACGGTGAAATGGCAGAATATTATCTCCGGCTTGCCGGGTTTGCCAACGACAGCGAAAGCATAAACCTCGAACTGCTCGGCAATAATATGGTGAGGCTTACCGTATCCGAAGAATATCAGAGTTTTGCCGAGGACAACGGCATAGATTGTTATCTCGACCTGTTCACTCTTAAAAATGCCTTTATAACCGATTATATGGCCGATCATCTCATTTCGGAGGGCTTTTCTTGCGGCCTGCTCACCAGTTACGACGGCTATACTCGCACGCTCGGCGCTGACCAGACGTTCAATATGGAGATATTCGATAAGAAAGGGCAGTATGCTTATATTGCAGGTTCTGTAAGCGGCACCGGCGAGATCAGCGCCGTAAGGTTCCGCAATTATTCTTTGGGCACTTCCGATTACGGCTATAAGTTCGGCTATTCCGACGGCACTGCCGTTACGAACTATGTAGACCCGGCCGACGGCAAATACAAGAGCTGCATAAACGACCTTGTGAGCTACGCCTATAACACCGGCTGCGCCGAACTCATGCTCAATGTTCTGCCGCTGTACCTTTCGGATACCTTTGATGAAGCCGCAATCTCTGCGCTTAAGGCCGAAAAGTCGGTGTATTCGATATATTGTCTGGATAACGAACTCGTTTATAACGATTCTGACCTTACCGTTACTGTAACATCCTCTGCCGACGTGGCCTATACCAAGCGTTATACCGATTAAGGCCGAGTTCTGTTCAGTCCCCTGGCTTAATAATATCTTTAGTAATATACTGCGGGCGGCACATCTTGCAAGATGTGCCGCCCGCAGTATTAACCCCAAATAAAGCCTGCTGATACTTCAGCAGGCTTTATTTGGGGTTAAAACAAAAAGTCACGGCAGCGTTTGCAGCCGTGACTTTTTAATAATCGGTAAGCCCCAACAGATATTCCGATGAAATTTCAAGCGCCCTGCATATTGCAAACAGTTGCTCCGCGTCGGGTGCGGCTTTGGCTCGCTTATAGTGGCCTTGTCCCCCTTGCTAAAGGGGGAACAGTGAGCAAGGCGAACGTAAAGGGGGATATATACCACTCGACGGTTGCATAGATTTTCAGTTTAAGCCGCATAAAAGAACCCCTCCGGGTTAAACGAATGTCATTCGCTTAACCAGAGGGAGTTTTGCCGTATGTCTTAAAACGGGGAAGTCTTATTGCAGTGTTCAAAAATTATTTTACGAGAATTTTTCGTAATCGCTTACAAGCGTCTTTATCTGTGCTAAAATTTCCTTAAAAGAGGTGGTAAACACATGATAAAAGGTGACACAACAGAGCACAGTTGCCGGAATTGCGCATACTATTTGCCGCACTACATTCTCTCGTCATACGGTAGATTTGAAAAGATCACTGACGGGCATTGTATCAACCGTAACTATACGCTCGCGCAGTCGGCAAAAATAATCAGGCGCAGGCTGCCGTGCGGCTTCTGGGAGGAGAGGCAGGCGGTTGTTGAAGAGCGTACAGAGCATATCGTTGCACGCCTGCGCGGCATGGCCGACAGCATAGAGGAGATAGCCTCCGTATTAAAGGACTATAACGACTGACTGTCGTAAGTATTTTGCAGCGTTTAAAACAGAGAATGCCGCGCAAGTTTTTGCGCGGCATTTTCGTGAATATAATTTCTAAATTAATAACGACGAAAAAACACAAGCCCGAATTTAGTTCGGGCGTTAAGTGTTTTTACGGCCAAATAATAAAACTCGCCGAAAAGAAAGCTTTTCGGCGATTCCTAAATATTTAATGTGCGCAAGGCGAATTTAGTTCGCCGTTAAGCGCGACACAATTTGCCGCGCCAGCGGGCTCACCAAGGGGGAATTGCCCCGATTATATAATTGTGGGCACTTAAAAATCGGGGCAAGGGGGGAGCTGGCTCCCCAGAACTCACGGAATTTTTACGGCTCGGCCAGCCGTAAAAATTCGTGAAAACTTTTACATCACAACAATATCGTTCTGTTCAAACAGCGCCTTGTATTCGCGGGGGAATACGTCGTCGGTTATCAGCACGTCGATGTCCTCCAGGTGTGCAAAGGTATAGGGGTTTATCTTCCCTATCTTTGAACTGTCGAGCATCATATAAACGTGACGCGCCTTCTTGAACACCTGCTTCAAAAGGTCGCTCTCCGTCTGGCTGTTGCACGAAAACCCGTGCTCCGGCGTGAATGCCAGCGCCGAAACTATTGCTATCTCAAAATTCGTATTGTCGAAATATGCCTTTGCGGCGGGGGAGGAGGTCGAAAGATTGTCCTTCATCAGCTGTCCGCCCACAACGGTTATCTCTACGTTCTTTTTCTGCGCAAGCTCCATGGCAACGGCAATGCCGTTCGTGAATACGTTGCACTTTATGTCGGGCATCTCCTTTGAAAGATACATCGCCGTTGTGCCGCCGTCCAAAAATATGCTCGTACCCTCGTCGATGAGTGTGGCGGCCTTCTGCGCGATGACTATCTTCGCGTCCATGTTGATGGTCGTCTTTTTTGTGTATGCCTCGCCCGAAACTTTTTGTACTTCTTTTACCGACATGGCGCCGCCGCGTATGCGGATGATGCGCCCGTCCTCCTCAAGCTGCGAAAGGTCGCGCCGCAGCGTCATTTGCGAAACGTCGGGGAACGCTTCTTCAAGTTGCTCAAGTGTCATTTTGCCGCGTTTGTCGAGTATTTCGGCTACTTCTTCAAGTCTTTCACGTTTCACTTTAACACGATCTCCTTTGTTTAAAATTAACAACTAAAAGTTTCTTGTGTTTATTATATAACTATTTTGCCTCAAAGTCAAGGTTTATATTAACATTTTTAACATATACTGTGATTGTGTTGTTAAATTTTTTCACGGAATAGATGTGATTTCCGCTTCGTACATATGCGCCGCTTATTTCTTGCAATTTATTCAGCTCTATGTTATACTGTATAGGCATGATGCCCTTTGCGGCGCGGCTGCCGCATTAATTGCGGCAAAATTATCTCGGTAGGTTCTATGAGAGTAAGACGTTTAAAATTTCGCCCGATAGGAATAGTGGTCGCAAGTTTCGTTCTGGTCATTTTTGTCGGCGCGGGCCTTTTGTGCCTTCCGTTTGCGGTGAAGAGCGGCGAGCCCGATTTTCTCATCGCACTCTTTTCTGCAACTAGCGCGACCTGCGTTACCGGCCACACCGTTGTAGATATATTCAGCTACTTCACTTCCTTCGGCCAGGCGGTCATGCTAATACTTATTCAGATAGGCGGACTCGGGTTCATTACCATAATTTCCCTCTTCATGCTCTATATGAAGAAGGACGTCACACTTTCCGACAGGAAGCTTGCTCTTCAGTCGGCCGGCGGTCTCAAGATGATGGGACTAAAAGAGCTGCTGAAGTATATCTTTATCGGCACGTTTTCGCTTGAATTTCTCGGTGCGGTGCTGCTTGCAATAAGTTTTGTCCACGATTACGGCTGGGGCGACGGCATATGGCAGGCCGTATTTACTTCCGTTTCGTCTTTCTGCAACGCAGGCTTTTCCCTCACCGGCCAGGGGGGCGACTTGTCGCTTGCCGGCTACAATTCTGACCCTCTGTTTCTGATAACGGTGATGGCGCTCATAACGATAGGCGGCCTCGGGTTCTATGTGTGGTACGACGTAATAAAAAACAGGTTCCGTCCCTCGCGCTATTCCCTGCACACAAAGGTGGTGCTCATCTCCACCTGCAGTATACTGCTGATTGCATGGGCGCTTTTTATGGCGTTCGAGTGGAACAACCCCGGCACCATAGGCGAAATGAATGCCGTTGACAAAGTTATAAACAGCCTGTTCTTTGCCGTGACGCCGAGGACGGCGGGACATTACACCGTCGACATGAACTACTTCTCCGACGGCTCTTACCTCCTTACTAATCTTCTGATGTTTGTGGGCGGCAGCCCCGGTTCTACCGCGGGCGGCGTAAAGACGACCACATT
>ERZ1643250.2000-NODE-2000-length-16026-cov-7.204746_pt1 | contig 16026 bp, 12 predicted proteins | sample MGYA00579262_ERZ1643250 | MGnify/ENA primary metagenome ERZ1643250 (study PRJEB29033, sample SAMEA4952265) | chicken gut metagenome | biome: Broiler Chicken; feature: Gastrointestinal Tract; material: Caecum | place: Ireland | collected 2018 | study: Broiler... | reverse complement strand
TCTTCTGTGTAATCTTCTTCCGTATAATCATCCTCAGAAGAGGAACCGGTTAAACTCTCTATGGTAGACGGCCAGAAATCGGAATACGATTTTCCTGCTTCCAGACTGACTCCCTTGGCTTCTGCCAGCTCGCTGACCGTTACCAGTTTATATCCCTGATCGATTAACATCGGAATCAGCTCAATGGCTGCGTCCACCGACGGCTCATGTATATCATGCATCAGAATAATGGAACCGTCGCCCAGGGTTTCATCGTTCATAATGGAATCAATATCTGCCTGTGCATCCAGCAGTTTCCAGTCCAGACTGTCTGTAGACCACATAAAGCAGGGCAGTCCCACTGCGCTCAGTATGGAATCATCCTGGGCTCCGTATGGAGTACGGGCCACCGTAGCAGGCGATCCGCAGGCATCTTCCAGAGCCTGATTGGTCTTCTCAAACTGTTCGGATACCTGATCCAGACCCAGAGTGGTAAGCTGGGGATGACTCCAGGAATGATTTCCCAGTTCACAGCCGATTTCCAGCATCCTTTTAGGAGCATCCGGATAATTTCCCACATTCTGTCCCAGCATAAAGAAGGTTGCGTGGGCGTCGTATTCCTCCAGACAATCCAGAAGACGATTGGTATACTCGCCCGGACCGTCGTCAAAAGTCAGAGCAATCATCGGCCGCTGCTTCTGGGGATCCAGGGTTCCGTCATCGTTAAAGTAATAATCCTGGGATCCATAAGTGGCCCATCCGCTCTCCAGATAACCATTCTCATCAAATCCATATGTACTGCCGTCGATTTCTGCCATGCCGCCTGCATAGTAGGAACCATCGGCATTCTGATACCATTTTCCATTCTCGTCTTCCTGCCATCCTACCGATGTGGAAGAAAGTTTTCCCGCGTCTGCTTCTCCTTTTATGGGCTGGCGGATGGCTGCCGAAGGATCCGCTTCCTGGGTCTTCGCCTGTACCTCCTGAGTCGTTCCTTCTTCCTTTCCTCCCAGCTTTCCTGTAATCGGACCGATAATCCCTTTCACCACGAAGACCACCAAAAGGACGGCTGCCACCGCACAGAAAACCAGCTTTGTTATCTTACGTATCAGCAACTGCCTCCGCTTCTGCCGCATTCTCCGCTGTATCACTCTTTTGTCCATTTATATAAACCTCTATCCCTTGAATTGAAATTTCCCATTTATCATACACCAGGCCTGTACAAAATACAATTCGTTTCCGGGAGAAAATTATTAAAAAACCGTTAATTTCTGCCACCCATTTTTTACGTTTCTTTTATCTCTTAAATTACCTGCAGCAAATCCAGGTTTTCACTTAGAATTAACAGATCTGCTTCTTTACCGGGAGTGACTGAGCCCACCGTTTCATAAATCCCAATGCTTTTGGCTGGATTTCTGGTTGCTGCAAAAACTGCTGTCTTCAGTGGGATACCGAAGCTGTGTACCGTCTTCATCACATCGAACAGGTTGGTGGCTGATCCGGCGATGGTCCCGTCCTTTAATGTGGCTTTCCGGTCTTTCACCTGTACTTTCTGTCCGCCCAGTTCGTAAGTTCCGTTCTCCATTCCCGTGGCCATCATGGAGTCGCTGATCAGGCAGACTCTCTCTTCCCCAAACATACGGAAAATGCTGCGAACCATGCCGGGGTGAATATGCAGACCGTCTCCGATCAGTTCCACCATACAGGAATCGTCGTCTGCCGCCGCTCCCACCAGACCCGGTTCCCTGTGTGCAAAGGGGAGCATGGCGTTAAACAGATGGGTAACATGATGGGCTCCCAGTTCCATGGCTTTTTTGCAGGTTTCATAATCTGCCCCTGTGTGTCCCAGGGAGATGCAGGTTTCCCGGTGCAGCTCCTCAATGAAGCGCTCCGCTCCCCTGGTATTGGGCGCCAGGGTCACCAGTTTAATCCGATTGCCGCATTTTTCATTACATTCCCGGAAAAATTCCACATCCGGTTCCACGATATACCCTTCCACATGGGCGCCTTTCTTCGCCGGATCAATGAAGGGACCTTCCATATTAATGCCTGCTACACGGGCCCCTTCCCGATAGTCTTCCACTTCCCGCACTGTCTGAAAAATCTTTAAAAGCTGTTCTTTGGGAAGTGTCATGGATGTTGGACAGTAGGAAGTTATTCCATGATCTTTCTGGTATTTCAGAATAATTTTCAATCCTTCCGAATCTCCGTCTGAAAAATCATGGCCGAACGCCCCGTGGCTGTGAATATCCACCAGGCCCGGAATCACCAGCCTTCCGCCGGCGTCTACCACACTTTTATCTCCGATTTGATCCTCGGACCGGGCGATTTTATGATTGTCATCTATATATAGATCCTTTTGTACAAAATTTCCGTCTTCCTGAAAAACCTTTCCATTTTTAATGATCATAGCGCTTCCTCCTTCTTCTTTGTTCCCACTTATTTTTTCTTATTATAGACAGTGTTATTCTTCTTTTCAATATCAGCCATAATAATTGCAAATACTTTCACCCTTTATGCGTTTTTCCTATAACTGCCCAAAGGTAAACGGGGCAAATCAGGTAATTTTCACGTATATGTTGAAAGTACTTTCAAACTCATTTCTCAATATTGAAATTATTTTCTTGAAGTTCTATACTGAGAGCAGAAAAACACAGAAGCAAATAACAACCGAAAGGAGAGGCGAACTATGGAACCTTATTTACAGGCATTAAAAGGACATCTGATCGTTTCCTGCCAGGCTCTTCCTCATGAGCCTTTACATTCTTCTTTCATCATGGGACGCATGGCGCGGGCCGCAAAGGAAGGCGGCGCTTATGGTATCCGTGCAAATACCAGAGAAGATATTGAGGAAATTAAGAAAAATGTGGATCTTCCTGTTATCGGAATTGTGAAACGGGATTACCCGGACAGCAAGATCTATATCACTCCTACTATGAAAGAAGTGGAGGAACTGATGGAGGTAAAACCGGAGATTATCGCTCTGGATGCAACCAGGGAGGTACGTCCCGGAAATCTGTCGCTGGAAGACTTTGTAAAAGAGATTCGCGCCAAATACCCCGGTCAGAAGCTTATGGCTGACTGCTCCACAGTAGAAGAAGCTCTCTATGCGGATAAACTGGGATTTGATTTTATCGGAACCACCCTGGTAGGATATACCGACCAGAGCCGTGGAGATAAAATCGAGGCAGACGATTTCAAAATCATCCGTACCATTCTGGAGAAGGTTTCTCATCCGGTCATTGCAGAAGGAAACATCAATACGCCCGAGAAGGCGAAACGGGTAATCGAACTTGGCTGTTTCAGCGTGGTTGTAGGCTCTATTATCACACGGCCTCAGCTTATCACCAAAGCTTTTACCGATTGTCTGTCTGAGTTAGATAAATAAAAAATCAAAATATATATGTCCCGGGGGACAGGAAGGAGATTCTTATGGGTAATTTAGAAAAGTACAAAGGAGTTATTCCCGCATTCTATGCATGTTATGAGGACAATGGAGACATCAGTCCGGAAAGAACAAGAGCCCTGACTCAGTACTTCATCGACAAAGGAGTAAAGGGTGTTTATGTCTGCGGTTCTTCAGGAGAATGTATCTACCAGAGCGTGGAAGACCGGAAGCTGACACTGGAAAACGTTATGGCTGTGGCAAAAGGCAAACTGACTGTTATTGCACACGTAGCCTGCAACAACACCAAAGACAGTATGGAACTGGCAAGACATGCAGAAAGCCTGGGGGTTGATGCTATCGCTTCTATTCCGCCTATTTATTTCCGTCTGCCGGAGTACTCCATCGCCGCTTACTGGAATGCAATCAGCTCTGCTGCACCGAACACCGATTTCGTTATTTACAACATTCCTCAGCTTGCAGGAACTGCCCTGACCATGAGCCTTCTGGCTGAAATGAAGAAAAACCCGCGTGTAATCGCAGTGAAGAACTCTTCTATGCCGGTACAGGATATTCAGATGTTTAAGGCAGCCGGCCAAGACAACTTCATGGTATTTAACGGTCCCGACGAACAGTTCATCAGCGGACGCATCATGGGCGCAGAAGGCGGAATCGGCGGTACTTACGGAGCTATGCCTGCTTTAATCCTGAAGATGGATGAACTGGTACGGGCAGCTAAAATGGAGGAAGCCAGAGAAGTACAGTACGCCGTAAACGAAATTATTTACAAATTATGTTCCGGCCGCGGCAACATGTATGCCATGATTAAAGAGGTGCTTCGCATCAACGAAGGACTGAACATCGGAAGCGTCAGAGAACCACTCACCGGATTAAATGAAAATGACAAAGAAATCGCAAAAGAAGCCGCCAGGATGATTCAGGATGCGATTGCAAAATACTGCTAAGAAAGAATATTGGAAAAACAATATGAGGGAGGTAAGTTATGCAGGGTTTTACCGTTATTGATTTAGTAATTCTGATTGTATATCTGGCAGCCGTTTTATTTGCCGGTTTACATTTTGCCAAAAAGGAAATGAAGGGAAAAGAATACTTTAAGAGTGATGGAACCGTTCCGTGGTGGGTAACCTCCGTATCCATCTTCGCTACCTTATTAAGCCCCATTTCCTTCCTGTCACTGGCAGGAAACTCTTATGCAGGAACCTGGATTATGTGGTTTGCTCAGCTTGGTATGCTGCTGGCAATTCCTGTAACCATTAAGTTCTTCCTGCCCATTTACAGCAAGCTGGATATTGATACCGCTTATCACTATCTGGAACTGCGTTTTAACAGCAAGGGACTTCGTGTTCTGGGCGCCGTTATGTTCATCATTTATCAGATTGGCCGTATGTCCATCATCATGTATCTTCCATGTATGGTGCTCTCCAGCCTGATGGGCGTAAACGTGAATATTCTGATTATTATCATGGGTGTAATCGCAATTATTTACTCCTACACCGGCGGATTAAAATCCGTGCTCTGGACCGACTTTATCCAGGGTTCCGTCCTGTTAATCGGCGTAACCTTCGCGGTTATTTTCCTGATTGCACATATTGACGGAGGAATGGGAGCTGTTATGGACAGCCTGACGGCAGGACATAAATTCCTGGCCCCGGATGAACCGATTTTTAACATTAACATCCTGAAAAACAGTGTATTCTTAATGATTGTGGGCGCCGGATTCAACACCATGGGCTCCTATGTATCCAGCCAGGATATTGTTCAGCGTTTCACAACCACTACCGATACCAAAAAATTAAACAAAATGATGCTCGCCAACGGCGGATTATCTATCTTCATTGCAACTGCTTTCTACTTAATCGGTACTGCACTGTATGTATTCTACCAGGTACAGGGCAATCCTCTGCCTCCTGCAGCACAGCAGGATCAGATTTTTGCATCCTGGATTGCATTTGAGCTTCCGGTAGGTGTAACCGGACTGCTTCTGGCCGCTATCTATGCAGCCGCTCAGTCCACCTTATCCACAGGTCTGAACTCTGTGGCATCCAGCTGGACTCTGGACATCCAGGAACGTCTTTCCAGGAAACAGTTAAGTTTTGAAACACAGACTAAAATCGGCCAGTATGTATCTCTTATCGTAGGTATCTTCTCAATTGTTGTTGCCATGGTTCTGGCAAACGGCGGAGTTACTTCTGCTTACGAATGGTTTAACGGATTCATGGGACTTGTTCTCGGTATCCTGATTGGAAGCTTCATTCTCGGCGCATTTACAAAGGTTGCAAACACCTTTGGCACCACACTGGCATTTATCGCTGCATCTGTAGTTATGGTCTACATTAAATACTTTGTACCGGCGGAAAACGTATCCATCTGGTCTTACTCCATTATCTCTATTGCAGTATCCCTGGTGGTAGGTATTCCTGCAAGTATCATCTGGAGAAAAGTAAAAGGCGATACATCCGTTCCGGATCTGTCCACAACCATATACAAAAAATAATCTGTTCAGGGAGGTATTTCCATGATTTTTGCAAATAAAAACGACCTTAAGGATTATCCGTTTTTAGAGGAAGACATTAAACAGTGCTTTGCTTATGCCGCTTCTCATAATCTGGCAGAACTGGAAAAGGGAAGTTACCCCATCGACGGCGACCGGCTCTTTGTAAATATTGTAGAGTATGAAACCACCGCGGCCTCCAACCGTTTCTGGGAAGCTCACCGCCAGTATCTGGATCTCCACTTTATGCTGCGGGGGCCGGAACAGATTGACTTAAACTTTATTGACAATATGGAACAGAAAGAATACGTTCCAAAAGACGACTTCCTTCCGCTGGAGGGCGATCCCAACAGCCATGTTGTACTGGAAGAAGGCGATTTCTTAATCTGCTATCCGAAGGACGCACACCGAACTGCCGTCCAGGTTGGGGAGCCGACAGTCATTAAAAAAGCCATCTTTAAAATTCTGATTCAGAAATAAGTCAATTACAAGACTGTCTCAAAAACAGAGGAACTTCTTTTTTGAGGCAGTCTTCCTGTGTTATAATATAGGAAATGGAAAAAGAAAGGTTCGATTATATTTATGAAAGAATATATTTGTATTGATATTGGAGGTACTTCCATCAAACACGGAGTCATCCGGGAAGACGCTTCTTTTCTGGAAACCGGCGAGCAGCCCACCCAGGCCTGGCTCGGGGGACCCTCCATCATGGAAAAAGCCCGGGAAATTGCGGGAAATTATCTTCAGAATTATCATCCGGAAGGCATCTGCATTTCCACTGCCGGAATGGTAGACTGCCAGAAAGGACTGATTACCTATGCGGCTCCTCTGATTCCGGATTATACCGGAACTCCCATAAAACAGATCATGGAGGAAGCTTTCTCCCTTCCCTGCGAAGTGGAAAATGATGTAAACTGTGCGGGACTCGCGGAAGATGCTTTCGGCGCGGCCCGGGGAACCTCCTTAAGCGTCTGCCTGACCATCGGAACCGGTATCGGCGGAGCCATTATTATGGATCATAAGGTCTTCCACGGATTCTCCGGAAGCGGCTGTGAAGTAGGATATATGCATCTTCCCGGCGGTTCCTTCCAGGATCAGGGGGCAAGCAGTATCCTGGTTAAAAAAGTGGGCCAGAAAAAAGGCTGTGACAGCCAGTCTCTGGACGGACGTAAAATCTTCCAGGCAGCTAAAGAAGGCGATTCCGTCTGCATTCAGGCCATCGGGGAAATGACGGAGATTCTGGGGATGGGAATCGCTAATATCTGTTACGTACTAAACCCGGAAATCGTGGTGCTGGGCGGAGGCATCATGGCGCAGAAAGAATACCTGGAAGAGAAGATTTCCAAAGCCCTGGATAAGTATCTGCTTCCTTCCATCCGGAAAAATACCCGCCTTGCTTTTGCACAGAATCAGAACCAGGCCGGCATGCTGGGCGCCTTTTGTCACTATCGGAAACTGCACAGTTAAAGCGTTAAAACCATATAAGAGGAATCCCTATGAAAAAATACGAGAAAAACATTCTTCCTTATATAGAATCCATCTACAGCACGTTTACCCCTCTGGAAAAAACCATTGCCGATTTTTTCCTGAATAATCATGAAAAAATGGATTTTTCCTCCAAACATATATCCGCTCTGCTCTACGTATCGGAGCCCTCCCTCTCCCGCTTCGCCAAAAAATGCGGATACCAGGGCTACCGGGAATTTCTCTTTTACTACCAGCGCAGCCTGGAAGCGCAGAGCTCGGAGCCCGTCCTTACAGACAATTCTGCCAAAATCGTTCTCACCACCTACCAGGAGCTTCTGAATAAAAGCTATTCCCTGGTAGACGAACGGCAGATGGAGCGTCTGTGCCAGATCATTTCTGAGAAAAAACGGATTTTCGTCTACGGAAGGGGAAGTTCCGGCCTGGCGGCTCAGGAAATGCAGTTTCGTCTGATGCGAATCGGAATTCCCATCCAGTGCATTACCGATACGGATCTAATCCGTATGAATTCTGTCTTACTGGACGAGCAGTGCGCGGTTATCGGCATCAGTGTCAGCGGCCGTACCAATGCCATTTTAGACTCTCTGAAGACCGCCCGGGAAATCGGCGCCGCCACCATCCTCTTTACCGCCTATAAACAGAAAGATTTTCCCCGGTTTTGTGATGAAATTATTCTGTGCGCGGTAAAAGAAAATCTGGACAACGGCAAAGCTATCTCCCCTCAGTTTCCCGTTCTTGTCATGATTGATTTATTCTATGCCCATCTCCTGAAATACGACACCATCCACCGGGAAGCCCTCCACGACTACACACTGAAAGTCCTGTCTGCAAAAGAGCCTCCAACCCAGCAATAACGGGGGCTTCTTTTCAAATTTTCATTCTGATCCGTTTGCTTTTTCCCTTCGTTCTATTTATAATAAAAGAAATATGCAAAAAAGAGGTATCAAGACTTATGAAAGGAAAATTTACCCGAAATTCTGTTATTCTGATTGTGGGTTCCCTTTCTCTGGCCGCCGTAGTGATTTTCGGAGGAACTTATCTCTATCTGGACCGCCAGAAAACTTCCGGTTCTTCCCAGACTTCTGCCTATGAACGGGAGGGCGGCGTGCAGAGACAGGCTCAGGCCACTATAGCGCCTACATCTGCTCCCACTCCTACCAGTGAACCGGCGGTTGTGGCGGCTGCCGAAGAGGTACAGGAGCCGGAGAACGCCATCCATCGGTATGAATATATCATTGCAGACTGTACCTGGGAACAGGCCTGGCAGGATTGTATCAATCGGGGCGGTTATCTGGTCCGGATAGATTCGCCTGAAGAATTTGAACACATTATCACTGAAATCACTGCCAATGGCTACGATAAAAAAGTCTTCTTCCTGGGCGGACGAAGAGAAACCACTTCTTCTGAGTATTATTGGGTGGATGACAAAAATGTGATCACCGGCTCTCCCTTAAACAGTCCCGACTGTTCCATTTACAATTACTGGATGATGGGCGAGCCCAGTTATCAGGATGGAAACATTCCGGAAAACTGCCTGATGACTTTTTTCTACGAAAGTGAAAGCCGCTGGGTGATCAACGACTCTCCCAACGAAGTACTGGCTTTCGTTCCGGATTATCAGGGAAAGATAGGTTATATTTGTGAATATGAACAATAGAACGAAGAAAATACTGACCGGATTTCTGACCTTTCTCCTGCTGGTGATTACTGTCATCTGTTTCTGGACTGTTCACAGGATGCTGAAACCTGACCCCGGGTCTTCCGCCCGGGCTTATGAGAACTCAGAGAGTACCGGTTCCGGCTTCTTCACAGATTCCGAACAGTCTCAGGAAATACAGAAAACCGGAGAAACAGAAGAAACCGGCGCCGTTTTGGAAGTTACGCCCAAATCCGCTTCCACAGAAGAACTTATGAAACAGAAAATACAGAACCTGTTATCTTCCATGACTACGGAAGAAAAAGTTGCCCAGCTATTTATTATTACGCCGGACGCTCTCACCGGAGGTTCAGGTGTAACGGCTGCAGAGGAATCTGCCCGTACTGCTTTTGAGACTTATCCGGTGGGAGGAATCGTTTATTTTGAGAACAATCTGGCTTCTCCTGAGCAGATACGGACAATGAATCAGAATTTTCAGTCCATCAGCCAAAATCGGCTGAACCTTCCTCTTTTTCTTACAGTAGATGAAGAAGGAGGAACGGTCACCCGTCTGGCCTCCAATGAGCAGATCGCCCAGGCGCCCGACTATCCCATTACCGATGTGGGCAATATGTGCGATATAGGAGCGTCAGGTGATCCCTCCCTCTCTTATGAGGCGGGACTTACCCTGGGGAGCTATTTATCCCATTACGGATTTAATGTGGACTATGCTCCGGATGCAGACGTGCTGGTAAACCCGGAGAATACTGTCGTGAAATACCGATCCTTCGGAAGGGATCCCCAGATGGTCTCCCAAATGGTAACGGCACAGATAGAGGGATTTGCCCAGACAGGAGTTCTGACTGCTCTGAAACATTTCCCGGGGCACGGTGCCACTTCCGAGGATTCCCATGAGGGATTTGCCTATTCGGACCGGACTCTGGACGAGCTGAAAAGCTGTGAGCTTCTGCCTTTCCAGGCCGGAATTGAGGCCGGCTGCTCCTTTGTTATGGTAGGGCATATTTCCCTTCCCTCTGTTACAGGAGACGTTCCCGCTTCCCTCTCAGAAGAACTGGTCACCGGACTTCTCAAAGAGGAAATGCACTTTGAAGGGATTGCTGTTACCGACGCCATGAATATGGGCGCCATCAGCGGAAACTATTCTTCTTCTGAAGCTGCTGTCGCCGCCATCCGGGCGGGTATTGATATGCTTCTTATGCCCGCAGATTTTCATTCTGCCTATGAAGGGGTCTTACAGGCTGTTTCCGACGGAACCATCTCCCAGGAACGGTTAAACGATGCTCTTACCCGTATTTTACAGGTAAAATTAATACAATTACAGTCTGAAACGTAAAGGAGGTATTATGGATAATAAACCCAGTCTTAACTTCATTCTCTTTCTGGTTATTGCAGTCCTCTGCATCCTGTCCATCGGCCTGCTGGGGCTGACCACCCTGAAGAATATCCAGCTTACCGAAGAACAGGTGGCTACCACAGCCGAAAATATTAAGAAAGAAAAGGAAATCCTGGCGGATTTAAAAGAACAGCTCCAAGAACGGGCGAAACTGCAGGCCGGCGCAGATACCCTTTCCAGTCTGTCCAAAACCAAAGAGGAAAGCCAGGGAAACCCCAGTCAGGAACCGGCTCAGGAAACCGCAGAAGATACCGGCGAACTCTCTGAAGGAGATTCTCAGAACAAAGCTTCCGTCTTTGATCAGGCCTCAGAAGCTGTCACCGAATCGAAAGGAAAGATAATTGGTATTGATCCCGGACACCAGGGAAGCTGGGTGGATATGAGCGCCACAGAGCCGGACGGCCCGGGTTCTTCCAATATGAAAGCCAAATCCAGTACAGGCACCCAGGGAACTTATACCGGACTGAACGAATACGAGCTGAATCTGGATGTATCTTTAAAACTGAAAGAGATTCTGGAGGAACGGGGCTACCAGGTAGTGATGACCCGTACCGACAACGATACAGCCATCAGTAACGCGGAACGGGCCCAGATGGTTGCCGAAAACGGGGCGGACATCTATGTGCGGATCCACGCCAACGGAGACGATTCCCATACCGTCAGCGGCGCGCTGACCATGTGTCCCACCCAGAATAATCCTTATGTGAGCGCACTCTACGAGGAAAGCAATCGCCTGTCTCAGTGCATTTTAGACGCTTACTGCGCGGCCACCGGATTTTCCAACAAGGGAATCCAGTATGTGGACAACATGACGGGAATTAACTGGAGTGAAGTTCCTGTAACCATACTGGAAATGGGATTCATGACTTATGAGTCTGATGACCTTCAGATGGCAGACAGTGAATTTCAAAACACCATGGCCCAGGGAATTGCAGACGGCATTGACGCCTATTTTGGATACTAATTTGTAAAGGAGATTCATATGAAACTAAGAAATATTATCATTATTGTACTGTCTGTTATCGTTCTGGCTTTCAGCGCACTGTTTCTGATTTCTCTTAACAGACTGACCGATTTAAAAGCAGAAGTTGCCAGTCTGTCTGACCAGGTGCAGGAAATCGCAGATGAAGCCTCTTCTCTGGCCTCTCAGAGCGCCGCAGACAATAGTCAGACCACAGCGCAGGCAGACACAGATACGGCTTCCAACCAGACAGCCCAGGCTGACGATGCCTCCCGGGAAACAGAGGACTCTGATAAGAAAACTGCAGAAATTGCCCCTCCTTCCGGTTCCTCCCAGTTAGAGCAGGAAGAGGCGGCTCCTATCACCGACGACTTATCCAATCTTCAGAGCCAGTTGGAACAGATTATCGGAACCTTTTCTGACGGTACCTGGTCTGTCTCCGTTACAAATCTGATTACCGGAGCTACCTGCCAGATAAACAACGGCCAGATGCAGGCCGCCAGTTTAATTAAGCTTTATATCATGGGCGCTGTTTATGAAAATTATTCGGAGATCACCTCTGCAAATGATTCCAACACTGTGGACTCTCTGCTTCGCTCCATGATTACGGTCAGCGATAATGAAGCTGCAAACCAGCTGGTATCCATGTTAGGCGGAGGGGATTCCGGTGCAGGTATGGCAGTGGTCAACACTTACTGTCAGGAACACGGATTCAGCGAGACCCACATGGGCCGCCTCCTCCTGGCTTCCAATGAAAGTGATGATAATTATACCTCCGCAGCCGACTGTGCCAAGTTCTTACAGGCCGTTTATCAGGGAGATCCAAGCTTCTCCAATACAGATTCCATGTACGCCCTGTTAAAGGCCCAGGAGAGGGTGAATAAAATCCCTCAGGGAATTCCCACGGCAGACGGCGCAAAGGTAGCAAATAAGACAGGAGAACTGGATACGGTAGAAAACGACGCAGGTATCGTCTATGAGTGTCCCCGTACAGACTTTATCGTCTCCGTCATGTCCGAGAATCTCTCTGATGTCTCCACCGCTCAGGGAAATATTGCAACGATTGCCCGTCTGGTATACGGATACTTTAATGAATAAGAAAAACCCGTGAAGCCTGCCTCTCTGTGAGGTTCTTCACGGGTTCTTTTTCTGTTCTGACCTGTCTCTTTTATTTTCTGCAGTTATAATACTCTTCAAACTTCTTTTTTGCCTCTCTGTACCTGGAACGGCTGATGGGTATTTTCAGCTCTTCTTCGGAAAGCAGTACTCCCTCTGCTGAGAACTTTCGGGCAAATTCCATGTTAATAAGATAACTCTGATGAGTTCTCAGGAAGTAATCCGGCAGCATCGCCTCCAGATGATCCATCTTCATATAAATCACATAAATTTTTTCTCTGGTTACAATCTTTACAGTACGCTTATTGCTCTCCACATAAATAATCTTATGACATAAAATCCTCTGTACATTTCCCTTGCAGGAAACCACAATACTTTCCTGATCCTCTGTCTCCTCTTCCAGTAACATGCGGGAAATCCGGAACGCTGACAGCCCTTTGATTTTCTCATCTTTTATGATTTGCTGCAGTTCCTCCAAGGAGGAAATATCTTTTGTATTTTTTAATGCATCCTGAATCTGTCCGGCCCAGTCTTCACTATCCGGCAAATCCAGGTCATATAGTAATATTCCTCTCATTTTATCTCCTCTGTTTTTCTGTTTGAAACAGTTTTTCTATATGAATTATATTATACTTAATTTACCCCCCCCCAACAGTTTTTTATGTCATTTTTTCTCCCGAAAATTACAAAAGGCAGAGCCTGGGCGGCTCTGCCTGTATTTTTATTCTTCTGAATCGGTCACATATTCCTGCATATCTTCTTCGATTTCCAGTTCCTCAGGAGAATCTTCTTCAGAAATTATCACCGGTTCTTCTAAGAGTTCTTCCTCTTCCTGCTCTTCTTCCACACTTGTGTCCAGACGAATGTCACTGTAACGCTTCATACCGGTACCTGCCGGAATCAGCTTACCAATAATAACATTTTCTTTCAGACCAATCAGTGGATCCACTTTTCCTTTGATTGCTGCCTCTGTCAGAACCTTGGTGGTTTCCTGGAAGGATGCTGCGGATAAGAAGGAATTGGTTGCCAGGGATGCTTTGGTAATACCCAGCATTACCTGTTTGCCTTCTGCCGGTTCCTTGCCCTCTGCTTCCAGTTCTTCATTTCTTTCCTCAAATTCCAGTACGTCAACTAAAGTTCCCGGAAGGAATTCCGTATCTCCGTTGTTCTCGATGCGGATTTTCTTCAGCATCTGACGGACAATCACTTCGATATGCTTATCGTTGATTTCAACACCCTGGAGACGGTAAACTCTCTGAACTTCCTGGATCATGTAATCCTGAACGGCACGTACACCCTTAATCTTCAGAAGATCATGGGGATTTACGCTACCTTCTGTCAGTTCGTCGCCCGCTTCCAGTACCTGTCCGTCCATAACTTTAATTCTGGAACCATAAGGAATCAGATAGGTCTTGGAATCTCCGGTCTCCGGATCATTTACGGTAATTTCCCGTTTCTTTTTGGTATCGCTGATAGTGGCAATACCTTTAATCTCTGTTATAATGGCAAGTCCTTTGGGCTTTCTTGCCTCGAAAAGCTCTTCCACACGGGGAAGACCCTGGGTAATATCACCGCCGGCCACACCTCCGGTATGGAAGGTACGCATGGTAAGCTGTGTACCTGGCTCACCGATGGACTGTGCCGCAATAATACCTACAGATTCTCCAACCTGTACGGATTCTCCGGTTGCCATATTTGCACCGTAACATTTTGCACATACGCCCACTTTGCAGCGGCAGGTCAGAATGGTACGGATTTTCACTTTATCAATGGCTCCGCCTGTTTCGTTGCTTACGCCCTCTTTCATAATACGGGCCGCACGTTTCGGCGTAATCATATGATTTGCCTTTACCAGAACTTCTCCGTCTTTGTTCTTAATCGTCTCACAGGAGTATCTTCCGGTAATACGTTCCTGAAGTTTCTCGATCTCTTCCCGTCCGTCCATAAAGTCTTTGACATACATTCCGGCGATTTCTTCTCTGCCTTCGCAGCAGTCCGTCTCACGGACAATCAAATCCTGGGAAACGTCAACCAGACGTCTGGTCAGGTAACCGGAGTCGGCGGTACGAAGGGCTGTATCAGACAGACCTTTACGTGCTCCGTGGGCGGACATGAAGTATTCCAGTACGTCCAGACCTTCACGGAAATTGGACTTAATAGGAAGTTCGATGGTATGTCCTGTAGTATCGGCCATCAGACCACGCATACCTGCAAGCTGTTTAATCTGCTTATCAGAACCACGGGCTCCGGAGTCGGCCATCATAAAGATGTTGTTGTATTTATCCAGACCGGACAGCAGGGCATGTGTCAGCTCATCGTCTGTCTTCTTCCAGGTTTCCACAACTTCTTTATAACGCTCTTCTTCCGTAATCAGACCACGCTTAAAGTTCTTGGTAATAACGTCTACTGTATCCTGGGCGTTCTTAATCATTTCCGGTTTCTGGGGCGGCACAGTCATATCGGAGATGGATACGGTCATAGCCGCACGGGTAGAATATTTGTAACCCATGGCTTTAATAGAATCCAGAACTTCCGCTGTCTTTGTTGCTCCGTGGGTATTGATTACTTTTTCCAGGATCTGCTTTAACTGTTTCTTTCCAACCAGGAAATCAACTTCCAGAAGAAGTTCATTACCCGGAATGCTTCTGTCTACGAATCCTAAATCCTGAGGAAGAATTTCGTTAAATAAGAATCTTCCCAGTGTGGATTCCACATTTCCCTCAACGGTTTCTCCATTTGGCATGACTCTGCTGCAGCGTACGGAAATTTTAGACTGCAGGGTAATGGCTTTGTTTTCGTATGCCAGAATGGCTTCGTTCACACTCTTGAAGTATTTTCCTTCTCCCGGATAGCCAGGGCGCTCCTGGGTCAGGTAGTAAATACCAAGGACCATATCCTGGGAAGGAACGGCCACAGGACCGCCGTCAGACGGTTTCAGCAGGTTGTTGGGTGACAGCAGAAGGAAACGGCATTCTGCCTGGGCTTCCACAGAAAGGGGAAGATGCACTGCCATCTGGTCACCGTCGAAGTCTGCGTTGAATGCGGTACATACAAGGGGATGAAGCTTAATGGCTTTACCTTCTACCAGAATCGGCTCGAAAGCCTGAATTCCCAGACGATGCAGAGTAGGCGCACGGTTTAACATAACCGGATGTTCTTTAATTACATCTTCCAGCACATCCCATACTTCCGGCTGAAGCTTCTCCACCATTTTCTTGGCATTTTTAATATTGTGTGAAGTTCCGTTAGCTACCAGTTCTTTCATAACAAAAGGTTTGAAAAGCTCAATGGCCATTTCTTTGGGAAGACCGCACTGGTAAATCTTTAACTCCGGTCCTACGACGATAACGGAACGTCCGGAATAGTCTACACGTTTTCCCAGCAGATTCTGACGGAAACGTCCGGATTTACCTTTCAGCATATCGGAAAGGGATTTCAGGGCGCGGTTTCCGGGTCCTGTTACGGGACGGCCGCGGCGGCCGTTATCAATTAAGGCATCCACTGCTTCCTGAAGCATACGTTTCTCGTTGCGGACGAT
>ERZ1643250.1999-NODE-1999-length-16026-cov-12.760754_pt1 | contig 16026 bp, 12 predicted proteins | sample MGYA00579262_ERZ1643250 | MGnify/ENA primary metagenome ERZ1643250 (study PRJEB29033, sample SAMEA4952265) | chicken gut metagenome | biome: Broiler Chicken; feature: Gastrointestinal Tract; material: Caecum | place: Ireland | collected 2018 | study: Broiler... | reverse complement strand
TGTGCAAAATTTGATATTTGCTCATTTATAGCTGTAAAGAAAAATTTCAAGCCATTATGACAAATGAGCAGAACGCAAAATGATGTTTAAGGTCATGGAAGAATGCAGCAGAGAGTTAGAGCCTGGGTTCATTGATGGAGGCCGGCTCTTTGCTAGAGAGACACGTTTGGTGCATCAGATTGGAAATTGTGTGTATGAAGAAGATTATCATAAATAAGATTCGATGTAAAAAGTGCGCCACTGTGGGAATCGGGAAGATTGGGAAGAACTAAGCGAATATGATGACCAAGCATAAAATGTGAAAGAGAGGTATCTGCAGATGAATAACGTCCAGCTCTCAAATCCCCAAAACGGAAGGGTAGACCTGCATCTTCACACGAGAAACAGTGATGGCGATGACACACTTTCCGATGTAATCCGAATGGCGGCAGAAGAAGGACTGAAAGTGATTGCTGTCACAGATCATAATAAATTTTCCTTGGAGCAGTGCAGAAATGAGGGAGAATTGAATGTTATTCCGGGCTGTGAGTTTTCTACTGCATATTTGGCTCCGGCGAGGGAAGAGAGAGTGGAAGTTCATGTGGTCGGCCTTTTTCCGGAAGGTGTAAACCCGGAAGATTTTAACGGTATTTTTCAGAATATCCAAAGCGGAAAGAAATCATATGTGGATGCGATTCTTCAGCAGTTGGAAAGCATTGGGCTGCATATCAGTCTTGCGGAAGTGGAAGCGGTCAGACGGCCGGGGCGGCATATGGGACGGCATGATATTGCCGAGGTTTTAATCCGCAGAGGATATGCGAAAGATATGGATGACGCATTCGATAGATATATCGGTGATTTCAGTCCTTATTATGTTCCGTCAACCAGATTTATCGGATACGCTTCTATGGAGCAAGTCGTTCAGCAGATTATAAATTCAGGAGGAATTCCTGTACTTGCACATCCCTGGGGGTATGGCATGGGAGAACAAGAGATCCGGCAACTGATTTCGGATTTTAAAAGTGTTTCTGGAGAGTTGGGCGGTCTTGAAGTTTATTATGAATTGTATTTGGATGACCCGGAAAAAATGAATTTTTTGAGGTGCATGGCTCTGGAATACGATCTGCTTCCATCTGCGGCATCGGATCGTCACAGAGCGCCACAGCCGTTTGCATCCACAAATGGGTTGGCAATGTATCAGAAAATGCTGGCAAAGCTGAATCAGTGTAAGAACGGATAATAGCATTTGGATAGCGAGGATAATACGGATGAGGAAGTATTGTTTCATTGGGGATACTGAGACTAATAAGTGTTACTGCAGCAAATGCGGCTGTATTGTCCTTCAGGATGATTACAATATGAAGAAACGTGCGGACAGCTGTGACAGAGGAAGATATTCTTGCTGTACAAAAGGTTTTTCCCATCGTTCAGGCTATCTATCATCTGCAGATGTTGGTACATATCTATAAGACAAAGGGGCTGGCGTACCGGATTCCGCCCGGTCTGGATAAAGAATCCCTTGTATTTTCCATGCAGAACGCTCAGTTGCCCCGGGAGTTCAGGATCCGGACTCGGCTGGAAAATTACCAGATGGAGGCGGCGTTCAGACGGGTTGTGTTGTCTATGAAATATTTGGAGCTGACTACGGAGGCTGAACCGGACAGGCAATATTTTGAACCGATGGTTGGAAATGATTAAAATACCAACAGCAAAGACGGAGACGCAAAACAGAGCGGTGGAGCGGAAACAGGAAGTCACAGGTATTTTCGCCGGTGACTTCCACATTATTATTGTTAAATTTCCCCATCCGCAATTGACGCATCCCCCTGTCCCGTCGTATAATAATTACAATGCAGGTTTATTAAATTACAAGATACAGGAAAAGAACGCAATGATTTTTGAGACACACGCACATTACGATGATGAGGCATTTGACAGTGACAGAGAAGAACTTCTTTCTTCCATGCAGGAAAACGGGATCGGACATATCGTCAATGTTTCGGCGAGCCTGGATTCCCTTGACCGGACCAGGGAGCTGATGGAACAGTATCCCTTCGTTTACGGTGCAATGGGACTGCATCCGGACGAGGTAGGCGATATGAATGAAGCCGTTATGCAGAAACTGAGAGATTACTGCCGTCTGGAAAAAACGGTGGCGGTCGGTGAGATCGGACTGGATTACTACTGGGAGAAAGAGAATCATGAGACTCAGCGGTACTGGTTTGAACGGCAGCTGGAACTTGCCAGGGAGGAGAAACTTCCTGTGATCATTCACAGCAGGGATGCGGCTGCAGATACGCTTCAGGTGATGAAGGACTGCCGGGCCGGTGAGATCGGCGGTGTGGTTCATTGCTTTTCTTATTCCAGAGAGATGGCAGGAGAATATCTGAAGATGGGGCTGTATCTGGGAATCGGCGGCGTACTTACGTTCAAGAATGCCCGAAAACTCCGGGAAGTGGTGGAATATGCGCCTCTGGACCAGCTGCTGCTGGAGACCGACAGTCCGTATCTGGCTCCGGTTCCTTACCGGGGAAAAAGAAATTCGTCCCTGAATATTCCGCTGATCGTACAGCAGATCGCGGAAATCAAACATCTGTCCTGTGAGGAAGTCATAGAACAGACGGAACAAAATGCGATGCATTTATTTCTTGCAAATCAGTAGATTTGATTTTTGGGAGGAGAAAGAGAAATGATTCATTGGAAGAGACTTGGAGAAAAGCGCGCGAAGTTGGTTCGGTTTGCTTTTGTCAGTTCTCTGATCGCTATGTTGGGAACACCAATGGCGGTATCTGCGGATCCGTATATACAGGAGGAACCAACAGCGCAGCAGGAGGTACTGGCAGCTTCCGTTCCTGCCGCCCAGCCGGAAGTTTCCGCTGACGGACAGGCGGAAGAATCCGCTGCGGAGACGGCTCCGACGTCGGAAACAACTCTGGAAGCAGAGTCAACACCAGAAGCGGCGCCGACACCGGAAACAATGCCAGAGGCAACCCCGACGCCGGAAGCGACGCCAACGCCAGAGACAACCCCGACACCGGAAACGACGCCGACACCAGAGGCAACCCCGACACCGGAAGCAACGCCGACGCCAGAGGCAACACCGACGCCGGAAGCGACGCCGACACCGGAGGCAACGCCGACGCCGGAAGCGACACCGACGCCAGAGGCAACCCCGACACCGGAAGCAACGCCGACGCCAGAGGCAACGCCGACACCGGAAGCAACGCCAACACCGGAAGTGACGCCGACACCAGAGGCAACGCCAACGCCGGAAGCAACGCCGACACCAGAGGCAACGCCAACGCCGGAAGCGACGCCGACGCCAGAGGCAACACCAACCCCGGAGGCAACGCCGGCACCAGAAGAAACGGTTCCACAGGAGCCTTCTGCCCCGGTGATAACGGTTACGCCGCCGAAAGTAAGTATCGAAAATACTCCGTGGTTATTCCATACGGTAGAGAAAGATTATGCGCTGGTACAGGTCAATACATATCTGAATGTCCGTGAAGGAAAGGGAACCTCCTACCGGATCGTGGGAACAATCCCGAAGAATGGTCTGTGTTATGTGATCGCGGACGCGGATTCTGACTGGGTATTTATTGAATCCGGTGATGTGCGCGGATTTGTCAGCAAACGTTATCTTCTGACCGGCGAGGCAGCGCATAACGCGGTGAAAACGGCAGGCGAGGACAGTTATGTATTGGGTGAAGTGAAAGTGGAGCCCTGGGACAATGAGGCTTACACGTATTCCTACGATACGGTGAAGACCGTGCTTTCCACAAGCGCATTCCGCAATTCTGTTCTGACTTACGCGCAGCAGTTTCTTGGAAATCCGTATGTATGGGGTGGAACGAGCCTGACCAATGGTGCGGACTGTTCCGGATTTGTACAGCAGATTTTTGCAAACTTCGGATATGAACTGCCGCGTACCTCCAGAGAGCAGGCGAACGCAGGAGAAAAGATTTCTCTGGAAGAGGCTCAGCCAGGCGACCTGGTATTCTATCAGAGAGACAATGGATATATCTATCACGTTATGATCTACATGGGAGACGGAAAGGTCATCCATGCCAGCAGTGAAAAAACGGGAATCATTATTTCCGATTACAACTACAGCCGTTCCACCGGATATGCGGTGAGAGTTATTGAGGAAGATCCAAGTGTCATTACGATCAATTCCGGAGAGAATTATGTGAAGCCCAACGGTCAGTATCTCGGCAAATTTAAACTGACTGCTTACTGCAACTGCCCGATCTGCTGCGGCAAATGGTCCGGCGGCCCGACCGCATCGGGAACCGAGCCCACGCAGGGACGTACCGTTGCGATTGCGGGAATTCCGTTCGGAACGAAGCTGAACATCGGCGGTCAGGTCTTCACCGTAGAAGACAGAGGTACACCGTACGGCCATGTGGATGTCTATATGAACAGCCATGACGAGGCAAATGTATTCGGCGTACAGTACGCGGATGTGTTCCTTCAGGATTAAGTCAAAAACCCGCGGGAATAAAATCTTTTATAGCTGATATGAGACCCTCACATAGGACAAGGAAAGTTCTATGTGGGGGTTTTGTTTTTGGGAATGCATTCAGTACATCGAAAAATAAATAGCTAGCCATTTTTTTCAATGTACTGAATGTCACTGGGTTTCTTTGTGTAAATCGTATAAAAATACTAAGTTCGACACAAAATGTTTATTGACTTCTTCTATACCGATTGGTATAATATACAAAAAGAAAAGCTGAAGTTCACGAAGGATTTCTGACAGTGATATTTGAAGTTACAGTTCAGCCCAGGTCTGCGCATATGCTGCGCAGACCGTAAGAACGTGATTCAGGAGTGCAAAATCCCATCGCCGAAGGCGATTTTCAATGGATTTTGCATGTAACGGTTCAGCAGGGCTGAATTGTTACTGTTTGAATGACAGCAGAGCAGGAAATCTGAGCAGCAAGGAGATGGACAATGGATAACCGACAGGCAATACTGGACAGCGCTCTGACGTTGTTTTATGAAAAAGGATATGACGCGGTGGGCGTACAGCAGATCGTGGATGCAGCAGGGGTGACAAAGCCCACTCTGTATTATTATTTCGGAAGCAAGCAGGGTTTGCTGTCTTGTCTTCTGGAAGAGCAATTTTCAAGGCTGGAAACACAGATGGAAAAAGTGAAGGATGCGCCGGAAAAGATCCAGGATAAGCTGTATCATGCGGCGAGGATTTTTTTAAATGGAGCATCCGCAGAACCGGAGTTTTATCTGCTGATGCTCGCGCTGTTTTATTCCGGAAGAAAGAGCGAGGGGTTTCAGACAGTATATCCTCTGATTGAACGGTATTATCGGATCTTCGTGGAGATATTTGAGCATGCCAGCCAGGAACTTGGAAATATGCGCGGACGGCAGAGGCAGTTTGCAGTAGGATTTTCGGGTATGCTCAATCATTATCTGATGCTTGAGGCAAAAGATATGGATGATCTGTCCAATCTTACGATCACGGATCAGGAAGTATATGAGATCGTGCATCAGTTTATGTATGGAATTTATTCTTAACAGCAGGAGGTTTTAAACAAATGGCACCATGGTATGAGGCAGCGGAATTTTATCATATTTATCCAATCGGACTTTGCGGCGCGCCCGCACGAAATGAACAGGAGGAAGTGACCCATCGGTTTGATGTTCTGACCGAATGGCTGGAGCATGCGGCGGATCTTGGATTTACTGCGGTTTATATCGGACCGCTGTTTGAATCCACCACCCATGGATACGATACCAGGGATTACCGGACGGTGGACCGGCGGCTGGGAAACAACGAAGATTTCAGGAAATTCGTTGCCCGTGCCCATGAACTGGGTGTGAAGGTCGTTGTGGACGGCGTGTTCAATCATACGGGAAGAGAGTTTTTTGCTTTCCGGGATATTCAGGAAAAGAGAGAAGGTTCCCGTTACTGCGGATGGTACAAGGGAATCTGGTTTGGAGGGAATACCTGTTACAATGACGGATTTTCCTACGAGGCATGGAGGAATTGTTTTGAACTGGTAAATCTGAATCTCCAGAATCAGGAAGTCCGGGATTATCTGCTGGATGTGATCGATTTCTGGATCGATGAATTTGATATTGACGGCATCCGCCTGGATTGTGCGGACTGCCTGGATTTCGGTTTTATGGAGCAGATGCGCGCCAGAACCGGAAGAAAAAAAGAAGACTTCTGGCTGATGGGCGAGGTGATCCATGGAGATTACAGCCGTTATATCCAGGATGGACAGAAGATGCTTCACAGTGTCACCAATTATGAACTGCACAAAGGTCTGTATTCCGGACACAACGATCACAATTACTTTGAGATTGCCCACACGATCCGGAGGGAGTTTGATGAAAATGGCGGAATTTACCGTGGAATGAAGCTGTACAGCTTTGTGGACAATCATGATGTGGACAGGATCGCGTCGAAACTTCAGGATCAGGCATGTCTGATCCCGGTACATGCGCTTCTGTATTTCCTGCCGGGTATCCCTTCTGTGTACTATGGTTCCGAGTTTGGAATCAGCGGAAGGAAAGAGGGAGGAAATGATGCGCCTCTGCGTCCGGCGCTGTCCCTGAAGGAACTGGAAAAAGAAGCGCCGCATCCGGAACTGGCAGAGTGGATCCGGCAGATGTCAAAGATCCGCAGGGAACACCCGGCATGTACGGAGGGAAGATATCGGGAGCTTCTTCTGACCAACCGCCAGTACGCTTTCTGCCGGTACAGCGATTCGGATTATTTGCTGGTTGCGGTCAACAATGATTCCCAGGAAGCGGAAGTGCAGATTCCGGTGGAGGGAGCATTCACTTATATCAATGTTTTGACGAAGGAAGAAGCGCCGGTGGAAAACGGCAGAGCGGCAGTAAAGCTTCCGGCATGCGGATGCGTGTTGCTGGAGCGTGTTTGAAAAATTATGGTAACCATTCAGCCGACTGGACTGTTACGATTGATTCCCAGGGAATAAAGAAGGGATAAGGAGAGAGTATTATGGGAGAAACAAGAAAGAAAGCGTCAGAAAGAAAGTCTGTGAAGAAAAAAAACACCGGAAGCCCGGCAGCGGAAGAAAAGAAATTCCGTTTTTCTGATCTGGATCAGTATCTGTTCGGGCAGGCGACACATTATGAGATCTTCTGGAAGATGGGTGCGCATCCGGACCGGGTGGACGGAAAAGCGGGTACGTGGTTTACTGTTTGGGCGCCGCATGCCAGCGATGTTTCTGTGGTAGGAGATTTTAATAACTGGACGCCGGGTGTGCACCGAATGGAACGGACCGGTGAGGGGGGAGTTTACGAACTGTTTATTCCGGGCGTGACGGAAGGCGCGCTGTATAAATACTGCATCAAAACCCGGAGCGGAAGCCTGGTATACAAGGCGGATCCCTACGCCTTTGCATCTGAAAAACGTCCGGGAACCGCTTCCAGAGTCGCCCGGATCGATGGGTATAAATGGGGCGACGACAGCTGGATGGAGAAACGGAAAAGCTTTGATCCGAAGACTTCAGCGATGACAGTCTATGAGGTGCATCCGGGTTCCTGGATGAAGCATCCGTGGTCAGAGTCGAATCCGGAAGGTTTTTACAATTATGTTCAGTTTGCCCATGCGCTGACCGACTATGTCAAGGAGATGGGTTATACTCATGTAGAGCTGATGGGCATTGCGGAGCATCCTTTTGACGGCTCCTGGGGATATCAGGTAACGGGATATTATGCGCCGACCTCCCGCTATGGAACGCCGAAAGAATTCAAATATCTGGTGGACTATCTCCACAAACACAAGATCGGCGTCATCCTCGACTGGGTACCGGCACACTTCCCGAAAGATGCTCATGGACTGGCGGAATTTGACGGCGAGGCTCTGTACGAATATGCCGATCCGCGGCAGGGCGAGCATCCGGACTGGGGAACCAAGATCTTCAACTATGGAAAGAATGAAGTGAAGAATTTTATGCTTGCCAATGCCCTGTACTGGATTGAGGAATACCATGTGGATGGTCTTCGCGTGGATGCGGTGGCATCCATGCTGTATCTGGATTACGGAAAACAGGATGGCCAGTGGGTGCCGAACAAATACGGCGGAAATCAGAATCTGGAGGCGATTGAGTTCTTTAAGCACCTGAACTCTCTGGTTCTTGGAAGAAACAAAGGCGCCGTGATGATCGCGGAGGAGTCTACTGCATGGCCGAAGGTGACCGGAAAAGTGGAGGAAGATGGACTTGGCTTCTCGCTGAAATGGAATATGGGATGGATGCATGATTTCCTGGATTACATGAAACTGGATCCGTACTTCAGAAAATACAACCATAACAAGATGACCTTCTCGATGACGTACGCCTTTGCAGAGAATTATATTCTGGTGCTTTCTCACGACGAAGTCGTACATCTGAAGTGTTCGATGATCAACAAGATGCCGGGATATCCGGAAGAGAAATTCCAGAACCTGAAGGCGGGATATGCCTTTATGTTCGGACATCCGGGCAAGAAATTGCTGTTTATGGGACAGGATTTCGGACAGCTCCGGGAATGGAGTGAAGAAAGGGAACTGGACTGGTATCTGCTGGAGGAAGATAACCACCGGCATTTACAGGAATATGTGAAAGATCTGCTTCACATGTATACGAAATATCCGGCGCTGTACGCCAATGACAAAGGGTATGAAGGATTCCAGTGGGTCAACGCGGATGACGGGGATCGAAGCATCTTCAGCTTTATCCGCTGGTCGCCGACCGGAAGGAATAATCTTCTGTTTGTCTGCAACTTTACTCCGGTGGCGCGTCCGGATTATATGTGCGGGGTGCCGAAGCTGAAACAGTACCGGCTGATCCTGGACAGCGATGATGAAAAATATGGCGGAGCTTCTGTGGACCGCCAGAAAGTTTACCGGAGCAAAAAAGGAGAATGTGACGGACAGCCGTATCGGCTTGCGTATGAACTGCCGGCATTCGGCGTAGCTGTATTTACATTTTAGGGACGAAATCCGCGCCAGAACCCACCCCTCCCAGGCAGATCCTGACGCGGATTTCTGGGTTTGTCGGGCGGTAGGTGTAGCTGCGGTACTTTTTGGTGCGGGCTGTTATGCTTTTTCTACAAGATTTGTACGCTGCCGAGGCCCATGAGAAGAACGATCAGATAGATCAGGATCAGGATCACTGGGTATACGGCGTAGAAGATGTATTTTTTCTGGATTCCGCGTTCTCCGTTGTAGAATATCACAGGAATGATATCCAGAAAGCAGAGAAATCCGAGCATGACTGATGTGGTGGACATCAGAAAGCATGCCAGTGCCATTCCGAAGACCTGACGGTTTCTGAGGCTGTACAGGATGACAATGATCAGCGGACCGAAGATTCCGTAGTCCAGTCGGAGGAATACCGCCAGTATACAGGCGGCAGCCGCGATCAGTACTTTGGCTGTGGACTGTATCCACAAGGAAGACTGTGACAGGGAAGTTTCAGCTTTTTCCAGAAATATCAGTGTGCCAAGTCCCAGCAGCAGTGCAAAGACTGCGTTCTGCCGGCTGGGATTGAATACCGTGCCGCTATAGACCAGGTCAAAAGGAATTTCGGATACAACCGCCAGGATTCCCAGGCTGGCAGCGTATTTTTTCAGGCTGCTGGAGTGCATGAATCCCTCCACCAGAAGAAAGCAGAACAGTGGAAATGCCAGAGATCCGATCATCTGAAGGATAAAATCTGCAGTGAACAGAGTACCGTTGGCATCCATGAAAGTCTGGTAGGCTTCCTGATCGTTTCCGATGTCGGCCATGCCGTTCCGCAGCAGCATCCTGTCACAGATTGCGGTTGCGGCGATGCCGATCACCATTGCGATGATGGCGATGATTTTGATCGTGCTTCCGGACAGTTTCTTTTTTGAGTCATCTTGCCGGGTTTTTGTGTAGTTCATAGTTTTGTTCCTCGCTGACAAATATTTTATAGAAAATTATAGGAAATCTGAACATAGGTGTCAATCTGTCTTTTTTCACGATTTCAGACGGGAATTTTCGTCTTTTGTTACAGTTCCTTCCTTCAAATAATCAGAATGGTGATCAGGTGAAGGAGGAGCAGATGCACCGGATAGAAGGCGTAAAATATATATTTCAGGGAAAGCCCCCGTTTTCCGTTGTATGCCCAGATCAGCGGAAGCCCCAGGAAGGAGAAAAACTGTGAGCTGGAAAGGAAGACCAGAGGAACGCAGCCTGCGCCGAAAGAAAGTTCCCGATGCGCCCGAAACAGATACATCAGGCTGATGCAGAGGATTCCATAGGCGTCATAATCCGTTTTCAGCCAGAGTGCCAGCAGGCATCCCACGGCGATCACGGCAAGTTTCAGAATCAGGGCGATGGTATGCTGCAGGTTTGGGAGCCGTTCTTCAATCTGACGGATTCCGTAAAGGGTCAGAATTCCGAGAAATAAAGTGAAGAATACATTTTGTGAGGAAAATTCCAGCAGACAGTTGTGCAGAGCCAGATCGAAACATGGTTCGGAAATCAGGGCGAAAATTCCCAGGTTCCGGATATATCGGCTCAGATGACGGGTATGGAGAAATCCTTCCACCAAAAGAAAGCAGAACAACGGAAACGCCAGGCGGCCCACCAGCCGCATGATATCATACAGTGAGACCAGCCAGGAATATTCGGACATAAAAGCCTGATAAGCTTCCAGGGTCATGGAGGTGGTGCCGCCCAGGTGCCGGATCATCTGCAGAACAAGAACAGCGCCGGTATGATCGATCAGCATGGAAATCAGCGCGATGATTTTCAGTGAGCTTCCGGATAGTCCGCTTTTTCGTAAATAATTCATAATTATACACATCCTTTTCTGTTCAGGATATCAAAAGATCCTGTCATAAAAATCATTATAATAATTCCCTGCCGGCAAGTCAATTTTTGTAACAGTTCAGCCTTGCTGAACTGTTGCCAATTTTTCACTGAAAAATCACTTTACAATAAAAAAATGGAATGTTACCATAGATTTATGAAAAAGAAAAGCTGCAGCCCGCCAATGGGAGCGCTGCGGAAAAAGCTGTTGTTCACGGGCATTTTTGCAGGAAACGGCAGCAGAAAATCAAGAAAAGAAGGGAGAGAAGTACATATGTTGAAAGTCCTGGGGGCACAGGTAAAAGAGTTCAAAAAAGCCTCCATCCTGACACCGATTTTCATGATCCTGGAAGTAATTATGGAGACGGTCATTCCGCTTTTGATGGCGTCCATTATCGATGACGGTGTTGAAGCGGGCAATATGCAGCATATTTATACAGTTGGCGCCTGGATGGTTGCGGCGGCAGCTGTTGGTCTGTTTGCAGGTATGATGGGAGGAAAATTCGGCGCAAGAGCGTCGACAGGATTTGCCAGAAATCTGAGAGAGGCGATGTTCGTCAATATTCAGAATTACTCCTTCTCTAATATTGATAAGTTCAGTACAGCCGGACTGGTAACCCGTCTGACGACAGATGTGACCAACCTGCAGAATGCTTATCAGATGCTCCTGCGTATGTGTATGAGAGCGCCGGCGAGCATGATCTGTGCGATGGTCATGGCGTTTGCGATCAATGCAAGGCTTGCCAGTATTTACCTGATCGCGGTTATTATCCTTGGAATCTGCCTGTTCCTGATCATGAACAACGCAACCAAGTATTTCCAGCAGGCATTTCCGAAGTACGATGAGCTGAACGCTTCCGTACAGGAAAACGTGTCTGCGATCCGCGTGGTAAAGGCTTATGTGCGGGAAGACTATGAGACAGATAAGTTCCATAAAGCGAGCCAGAATATTTACAAGATCTTCGTGAAAGCGGAGAAAAATCTGAGCTTCAACGCGCCGCTGATGCAGTTTACTGTATACGGATGTATCCTGCTGATCAGCTGGCTGGGTGCGAAGATGATCGTCGGCACCTCCATGACCACGGGAGAGTTGATGAGCCTTCTTGCTTACTGTATGAATATCCTGATGAGTCTGATGATGCTGTCGATGGTATTTGTTATGGTTACCATGAGTATCGCCAGTGCAAGACGTGTGGCGGAAGTGCTCAATGAGAAGAGCGATCTTTCCAATCCGGAACATCCGGTGATGGAAGTTTCCGATGGAAGCATCGTTTTCGATCATGTGGATTTTGCTTATAAGAAAGACGGCAAAGAGCCGGTGCTCAAGGATATCAACCTGTCCATCCGTTCCGGTGAGACGATCGGTATTATCGGAGGAACCGGAAGCGCAAAGACCAGTCTGGTCAATCTGATCAGCCGTCTTTATGATGTAACTGCCGGAAGTATCCAGGTGGGCGGAAAGGATGTCAGAAGCTACGATATGGAAGTGCTTCGTAATGAAGTGGCGGTCGTACTGCAGAAGAATGTCCTGTTTTCCGGAAGTATCCTGGACAACCTCCGCTGGGGAGACAAAAACGCGACGGAGGAAGAGTGCCGCCGTGCCTGCCGTCTTGCCTGTGCGGATGAGTTTATTGAGAGAATGCCGGATGGCTACAATACGCATATTGAACAGGGCGGAAGCAATGTTTCCGGAGGTCAGAAGCAGAGGCTTTGTATCGCCCGGGCACTTCTGAAGAAACCGAAAGTCCTGATCCTGGACGACAGCACAAGCGCCGTGGATACCGCTACCGACGCAAAGATCAGAAAAGCGTTCGCTGAGGAAATCCCGAATACAACGAAACTGATCATTGCGCAGCGTATCTCCAGTGTGGAGCATGCGGACCGTGTGATCGTTATGAATGAAGGACGTATAGATGCGTTTGACACGCCGGAGAACCTGTTGAAGAACAATGAGATTTACCGTGAGGTTTATGAATCTCAGACACAGGGCGGCGGAGATTTTGATGAGAAGGCAGGTGAAGAGTAATGCCGGGACCGAACAGAGTGCCTGCCGGAGTGAAATCCCAGGTGAAAAACCCGATGGCGATTTTTCGACGGCTCATGAATTATGTGACAAAACGGTATCTGGTTCAGTGGATAATCGTTATTGTATTGATTTTTGCCAGCGTACTTGCCAATGTACAGGGAACCATGTTCATGCAGACGCTGATTGATGATTATATTACTCCGATGCTTGGACAGAGTGATCCTGATTTTGGTCCTCTGGCCATGGCAATCGCAAGAGTGGCTGGCTTCTATCTTCTTGGTGTGGCTGCGACCTTTACTTACAACAGAATTATGATCTATGTGACCCAGGGAACCATGCGGGCGTTCCGTGACGACATGTTTGAACATATGGAAAAACTGCCGATCCGCTATTTTGACAGCCATGCCCACGGCGATATCATGTCCATCTATACCAATGATATCGATACTCTCCGTCAGATGATCAGCCAGAGTATTCCGCAGATCGTCAACAGTCTGATCACCATTGTCAGTGTGTTCGTCAGTATGGTGATCCTCAGTGTTCCCCTGACGGTGCTTACACTGGTTATGGTCAGCCTGATGCTGTTCGCGACCAAATCCATCGCCGGACGAAGCGGAAAATACTTTATCGAGCAGCAGAAAAACCTTGGTACCGTCAACGGATTCATCGAGGAGATGATGGACGGACAGAAGGTGGTCAAGGTGTTCTGTCATGAGGAAGAGAACATCGAAAACTTCCGTAAACTGAACGACCGTCTGTTTGAAAGCGCGGACCGCGCGAATACCTTTGCTAATATTCTCGGACCGGTCAACGCGCAGATGGGAAATATCAGCTACGTGCTCTGTGCCATCGTCGGAGGCGTGCTGGCGCTGAGCGGTATTTCAGGCCTTACGCTTGGAGGGCTGGCGAGCTTCCTGACCTTCAACAAGAGTTTCAACATGCCGATCAACCAGGTCAGCCAGCAGCTGAACGCCATCGTTATGGCGCTTGCGGGAGCGGAACGTGTCTTCCGTCTGCTGGATGAGGAGCCGGAGGAAGACAACGGCTATGTTACCCTGGTCAACGCGGCAGAAAAAGACGGAAAACTTGTGGAATCTGAGAAACGTACCGGTCACTGGGCATGGAAACATACCCATCAGGCGGATGGTTCTGTGGATTACATCAATATGGAAGGCGAGGTTGTTTTTGAGAACGTCAACTTCGGTTACGATCCAAAGAAAATCGTGCTTCACGAAGTTTCTCTGTACGCGAAACCGGGTCAGAAGATCGCCTTTGTCGGTTCTACCGGAGCAGGAAAGACGACCATCACCAACCTGATCAACCGTTTCTATGATATTCAGGACGGAAAGATCCGTTACGACGGAATCAATATCGGAAAGATCTGCAAGGATGATCTGAGACATTCCCTTGGGATCGTTCTCCAGGATACCCACCTGTTTACCGGAACCGTGGCGGAAAATATCCGTTTCGGAAAACTGGATGCCACCGATGAAGAAGTGGTGGCAGCGGCAAAACTTGCCAATGCGGACGGATTTATCCGCAGACTGCCGGACGGCTACGACACCGTGCTTCACGGAGACGGCGCAAACCTGAGCCAGGGACAGCGTCAGCTGCTGGCGATCGCCCGTGCAGCCATCGCGGACCCGCCGGTACTGATCCTGGATGAGGCGACCAGTTCCATCGACACCAGAACCGAGCGGATCGTTCAGGACGGTATGGATAAACTGATGAGCGGAAGAACAAGCTTCGTCATCGCTCATCGTCTGTCCACCGTAAGAAACGCAGACTGTATCATGGTTCTGGAACAGGGTCGCATCATTGAACGAGGCACCCACGATCAGCTGATCGAGCAGAAAGGCCGATATTACCAGCTCTACACCGGCAATGCGATTGGGGAATGAGCGATAGTGGTGAAAGGCGGACGAAACCGGCTCCGTGCCGGGGACGTGCGTGAGCGGCGGGCGGCTGCAGCGATGTGGAAAATCTAAGCGTTCCAAAGCCCCTGCGGACGGGCACCGGAGCGATTCGTCAGGAAAGCTTTATGCTTTCCCGACTCAGCGCTCCTCAGACTCCGGGCTTGAAGCCCTGCGTCTGTCCCGTCCTCCGGGGCTTTGGAGCGCTAAGATTTTCTCGCATCGCTGCAGATGCCCGCCGCTCACGCACGTCCCCGGCGCGGAGCCGGTTTCTGGCTTTCACGGGATATCGAATGGGGAAGTTGTGTGGCGGCGGTATGTGCCTGGGTATATCGAATACGAAATAATGGATGGATTCATGCAGGCAAATGACGGGTTTTCAGATCTCGCTTGGTTCGTTTTTCAGATTCTCCCTTGCTTTTTTGTTATAGGGTTGCTATAATAAACAATATCCGGGGCGGAGGTCTTACCTTCGTCCCTTTTGGTGACACTGTAATTCGTGCATCGAAAAATAAATCGCCGGTTGGTTATTTGTTTTTCGATGTGCAGGAAAGCGGAACGCCTTCCACGGCGGGACGCTGTCGAGATTTTCATTGAAAGAAGAGGTTGAATGAAATGACAAGAATAGACATTATCTCCGGTTTTCTGGGAGCTGGAAAGACGACGCTGATCAAGCAGCTTCTGACTGACGCGCTGAAGGGTCAGCAGGTGGTTCTGATTGAGAATGAGTTTGGAGAGATCGGAATTGACGGTGGATTTCTGAAAGACGCGGGAATCGAGATCCGTGAGATGAATTCCGGTTGTATCTGTTGTTCTCTGGTGGGAGATTTCGGACAGGCGCTCAGCGAGGTAATTACAAAATATCATCCGGACCGTATTATCATTGAGCCGTCCGGAGTAGGCAAGCTGTCTGACGTCATCAAGGCGGTTGCAGACGTGGAAAAAGAGGCGGGTGTTGCGCTGAACTCTGCGACGACGGTTGTTGATGTGATGAAGTGCAAGATGTATCTGAGAAACTTTGGAGAGTTCTTTGAGAATCAGGTAAAGAGTGCGGGAACGATTATTCTGAGCCGTACGGATACTGAGAAAGCGACACCGGAAAAGATCGAGGCTGCGGTGGAACTGCTCCGCGGACTGAACCCGGAAGCTACGATCATCACAACTCCGGTGGAACAGCTGGGAGGAAAGAAAGTCCTGGATACGATGGAAGGCGCGATCATCCGTCTGGACGAGGTAGAGGATGAGCATCACCATGAGCACCATCACCATGACGGTGAGTGCTGCCATGA
>ERZ1643250.1990-NODE-1990-length-16052-cov-4.666375_pt1 | contig 16052 bp, 16 predicted proteins | sample MGYA00579262_ERZ1643250 | MGnify/ENA primary metagenome ERZ1643250 (study PRJEB29033, sample SAMEA4952265) | chicken gut metagenome | biome: Broiler Chicken; feature: Gastrointestinal Tract; material: Caecum | place: Ireland | collected 2018 | study: Broiler... | reverse complement strand
GGTATGATTGACGTGCGAAACATTTTGGGAAAAGCGGTGTTTCATCTCTTCCCGCTGGACAGCGTGGGCCCTGTTTCGTAAGTGCAACTTGTAAGATCAAAAAGGGGAGGATAGACTATGTCCCATCAGGAAGAGGATTCCCTGCAGAAAGCCCCATGGTTCGGCACCCTATTGGAATGGACAGAAACCATTGTTATGGCCATTGCATTGGTGGCGATTGTTTTTACATTTTTCTGCCGGGTTATTACCGTGGACGGCAGTTCTATGGAGCCTACCTATCACAACGGGGACCGTGTTCTTGCCACAAACTTGTTGGGCGCCCCCGCGCAAGGCGATGTGGTGATTGTCATAAACGCTTTAGAGGAACCCATCATCAAACGGGTCGTTGCCACAGAAGGACAAACCGTGGATTTTGATCCTCAGCTAGGGGAAGTGACTGTAGACGGAGAAGTGGTTTCCGGTTCTGCCTTTGGCATAGAAGACGGCATCACGTTCGTTCCGGATCTGCCGGGCCAAGTGCTAGAATTTCCCCAAACGGTTCCAGAGGGTTGTGTTTTTGTGCTGGGAGATAACCGGGGCAATTCTACGGACAGCCGGTTCCAAACCGTGGGCATGGTGGATTGCAGGAACGTGCTTGGAACCGTGTTTTTTAATTTGTATCCTTTCTCAAAGTTGGGGTTTACAGGCGATATTTAAAACGCCTCTAAACTCCGCAGAGAAGGGTAGAACTTCATACAATGGTCGGTAAGAAAGGAGGCGTTTCACTATGGGAGAGGCGCAATCGATTCAATGGTTTCCAGGGCATATGGCCCGAACCCGGAGAAAAATCAGCGAAGATCTGAAGCTGGTGGATATTGTGGCGGAAATTCTGGATGCACGCATTCCCAAGAGCAGTTCCAATCCTGTGCTGCGCGACATCATCCAGCGCAAGCCAAAAATCGTTCTTCTCAACAAAAGTGATATGGCAGACCCCGCGCAAACGTCGCGGTGGATGTCTTATTATGCATCTTTAGGAGAAAAGGCGATTCCCTTGGAAAGCAAAACCGGCAAGGGGGTTAACGCTTTTTATCCAGCCGTGCGTGAAGTTCTGAAAGAGCAAATCCTCGCCTGGGAAAAGAAGGGCATGGTGGGCCGGCCTATCCGTGTGATGGTGGTGGGAATTCCCAATGTTGGAAAATCCTCTTTTATCAACCGGATGATTCGAGGCGGAAAGGCCGGAAAAGCGGAGGTGCAGGACCGTCCAGGTGTGACGCGGCAAAACCGCTGGTTTACAGTGGGAAAAGGCTTTGAGCTTTTGGATACCCCAGGTGTTCTTTGGCCGAAATTTGAGGATCCCCTGGTGGGTGAACATTTGGCCTTTACAGGCGCTGTTCGAGACGAGATTTTGGATAGCGAGGGTCTAGCCGCCCGCCTTTTGGAGCTGCTGATGGAACTGTATCCGGATGCGGTCAATAGCCGGTATAAAACCCAGTTCTCTCTGGAAGCCGGCTTAAAAGGGTATGAACTTTTGGAACAAATCGGCAGAAAACGAGGCATGCTGGTTTCCGGCGGCGAAGTCAACACCGAACGCGCTGCCAGCACGGTTTTGGACGAGTATCGGGGAGGTAAGCTGGGCCGAATCACATTGGAACGGCCCTGAAAACAGATAGATGCTCCCTGTCAGAGAGCTATACAGAAAGGTCTCCGAACGGAGGGGAAAGGGTGATGGATTTGGCAAAGGCCGAAAAGAAAGAGGGGACAGCCCCTTTGGACTGGTACGCTTGGGAACGCCGTGCAGAAGAGCGCGGCAATACCCCTGTCTGCGGCATTGATGAAGCTGGGCGAGGCCCTTTAGCGGGACCCGTCTGCGCGGCAGCTGTCATTCTTCCCCTGGATTGCGAGATCGAGGGCCTCAACGATTCCAAAAAGCTTTCGGAAAAAAAGAGGGAAGCTCTCTTTCCAGTGATTCAGGAAAAGGCCATTTCTTGGGGAATTGGCTGGGCGAGCGCGGAGGAAATTGATACCTACAATATCCTGCAGGCCACCTTCTTGGCCATGCAGCGCGCTTGTGAAAATTTATCCGTAAAACCTGCTTGGGCTTTGGTGGATGGAAACCGCATGCCGCCTCTGCAGATACCGGGAGAGACGGTGGTGAAAGGGGACGCTCAGTGCGCCAGCATTGCGGCCGCTTCCATTTTGGCCAAAGTAAGCCGGGACCGTTTGCTGCGAGAGTGGGACGAGCTCTATCCCGCTTACGGTTTCTCTAAGCACAAAGGATATGGCACGAAAGCCCATTACGAAGCGATTGCGAAGTATGGCATCCTTCCTATCCACAGAAAGAGCTTTTTAAAAAATCTGGGGGACAAGAACCGATGAAAACCGCTTCCGGACGAGCGGGGGAAGAACACATCGCCCAGTGGCTGGTTGACCACGGCTATGAGATGGTGGCAAGGAATTACCACTCCCGTTATGGAGAAATTGATTTAATTGCCCAAAAAGCGCCCTATCTTTGTTTTATAGAAGTGAAGACAAGGGAGGAAAACAGTTTAGTTTCTCCCTTTGAGGCAATTTCCCCAACCAAGCAGCGTAAAATTTTTTTGACGGCGCTGGAGTTCCTGCAGAAACATCCGATAGATCTCCAACCTCGCTTTGACGCTGCTGCCGTGATTTTGCACCGAGGAAAAATTGTAGGAGAACAATATTTAGAAAATGTTTTTTAAGGCTGCTGTTTCACGCTAGGGAAAAGAGGGGGAAAAGCACATGCAGTATTTTGATTTGCACTGCGACACGATGACGGAATGCACGCTCCAGGGAGTTCCTCTGGGCGAAAACCAGCTGCATGTCAGTTTGCATACAGCGAAGAACTGGGACCATTACGTGCAGTGTTACGCAGTATGGATTCCAGATAAGCTGCGAGGTGATGCAGCATGGGATCGGTTTCTGGAAATTGTCCGGACCTTTCACAAGGAGCTTACAGAAAACCATCGCTGTCTCTCACAACTTGCCGGACCGGGGGATTTAACTTTCTTGGAAAAGGAAGGAAGACACGGGGCGATCCTTACCCTGGAGAACGGCGCCGCCTTGGGCGGAAACCTGGAACGAGTCAAGGAATTACAGCGTCTAGGTGTGCGCATGTGCACCTTAACTTGGAACGGGGCCAATGAAATTGGCAGGGGCGTCATGGCTCCTGGCACAAGCGGGTTGACGGATTTTGGAAGAGAAGTCGTCTCTGCTTTTGAGGCAGCAGGCATTTTGGTAGATGTGTCCCATGCCAGCCCGGAGCTTTTTTGGGATGTGGCAAGGATAGCTACAAAACCGCTTGTCGCTTCCCACTCCAATGCCAAAGAGGTTTGCAAGCATCCGCGCAATTTGTCCCGAGAACAATTTGAAGCAATCAAAAACTCCGGCGGTCTGGTGGGTTTGAATTTTTATAAGGCGTTTCTAAACGATGTGCCGGAAAAAGCTTGCATGGAAGACGTGATTCGCCACGCGGAGTATTTTCTGTCCCTGGGAGGTGAGGATGTCTTGTCCCTGGGCGGAGACTGGGACGGAGCGGATCTTCCGGACGATATGCCGGGCCTTGCCGCCATCCCCGACCTTTACGAGCTTTTCTTGCGCAAAAACTATGGGGAAAGCCTGGTACAAAAACTCTTCTATGGCAACGCCGCCTCTTTCTTCCAAAGAGAGAATTTACTTTGACAGAACAGAAAAAGTAGGGTATAGTAATAACCGCAAACAGGTGTACTTTGTGAGAAAACAGGAAATAGGTGATGAAATTGCGCTATAAAAGCACCCGGAACTCCCAACTGCGATTGACGGCTTCCCAGGCAATTGCCCAGGGGATATCGGAAGAGGGCGGCTTGTTTGTGCCGGAAAGCTTTCCGGATCTAACACAGCAGCTTCCTTCCCTTTTGCAAATGGATTATAAAACTTTGGCCAAGGCGATTTTCCAGCTTTTCCTCACTGATTTTACAGGGGAGGAAATCGCGAACTGTGTCGAGCAGGCGTACGCCGCCGAGAAATTCGGGGGCGCACAGCCTGTAAAGGTCACTCCCTTAACAAAACAAGGCGAGCCAAAGTTTCTGTTGGAACTGTGGCATGGCCCCACTTGCGCGTTTAAAGATATGGCCTTGCAGATTCTCCCCTATTTTTTGACGGTTTCTCTAAAAAAGGCGGCTCCCGGTAAAGAAGCCGTTATTTTAACAGCAACCTCGGGAGATACTGGCAAAGCGGCTTTGGAAGGGTTTAAAAATGTCCCCGGAACGCGGATTCTAGTGTTTTATCCCAGAGATGGGGTGAGCCCCACCCAAAAGCTCCAGATGGTCACCCAGGAAGGAACCAACGTAGGAGTGTGCGCGATTGAGGGAAATTTTGACGACGCACAGACCAGTGTGAAGCGAATCTTTACCAACGCCGCGTTGAAAGAAAAGTTGGCTGCGCACAACCTGTTATTCTCCAGTGCAAATTCCATCAACTGGGGACGGCTTCTGCCGCAAATTGTCTATTACTTTTTTGCCTATGGAGAGCTGATTCGCTCCGGATATGCCCAAGGGACCCCCATGGACGTGGTTGTCCCTACTGGTAATTTCGGGAACATTCTCGCTGCGTACTACGCGAAGAAGATGGGGCTTCCCATTCGCAAACTGATTTGTGCTTCCAATGCCAACAAGGTCTTAGCGGATTTTATTCGCACAGGCACCTATGACCGGCGGCGGGAGTTTTACACCACCACTTCGCCCTCCATGGATATTCTGATTTCCAGCAATTTGGAACGGCTGTTGTACGCCCTTTCTGGAGAAAACAGTGAACGCCTTTCCCGCTGGATGGGGGAATTGGCCGAGAATGGATGCTACACTGTGGAGGAAGACGTCCGCTCTCAGGTACAGGAACTGTTCTACGGCGCGTGGTGCGATGATCGGGGAGCAGCGGAAACCATTCGGGAGCTGATGGAAGAGGAAAACTACCTCTGCGATCCTCATACCGCCGTGGCAGTCCATGTGTACCGTCAATATTGTAAGGAAAACGGGGGCTCCTCTGTGCCTGCCATCATTGCCTCTACGGCCAGTCCCTTTAAATTTTCCGGCACGGTTCTATCTGCTTTGCAGCACCCTGTCGCTGCGCAAGAGGAGGAAAATCTACAGAACCTGGCACAGATATCCGGCTGGTGTGCCCCGGAACAGTTGGCCACTTTGCAGGAGAAACCGGTTCGTTTCCGCCAAGTGGTATCCAAAGAACAGGCAGAGGCGTACGTTCTGGATTTTTTGGGAATGGGCGGTTGCTGAAATGAGCCTGTACGCAATTGCAGATCTACATCTCTCCCTCAACGGGGAAAAGCCTATGGATGTATTCCGGGGCTGGCAGAACTATGTGCAGAGGCTGGAAGACAATTGGACGCGCGTGGTAGGGGAGCAAGACACGGTTCTGATTGCCGGGGATATTTCCTGGGCGATGAAATTGGAGGATGCTGTTTTGGACTTTCAATTTCTTCACCGTCTTCCAGGCAACAAAATTCTGTTAAAAGGAAACCATGACTACTGGTGGTCCACTCGCAATAAAATCGACCACTTTTTAGAGGAGCAAGGTTTTTCCGATATGCGGGTGTTGCACAACTGCGCGTATTTGGTGGAAGGGAAAGCCCTGTGCGGAACACGGGGCTGGCTTTACAACTCCGAAACAGCGGAGGACAAAAAAATTGTGGCGCGTGAGGCAGGCCGCCTTCGCATGTCCTTGGAAGACGCAAAGAAATGCGGGGGCGAACCCGTTGTGTTCCTCCACTATCCGCCGGTCTACGACGACATGGCCTGCACGGAAATTTTGGAGATTCTTGTAAAAGAGGGAATTCGCCACTGTTACTTCGGCCACATTCACGGCCAGTATGCAGCGCAGAAAGCCCTTGTAGGAGAATACGAAGGGGTGAAAATGCATTTGATCTCTGCAGATCATTTGCAATTTTGCCCAATTCGGGTAGAATAGGACGTGTTTTTTCCGGAAATTCCTGAAATATTTGCGGGAAACATATGGATTCTTTGTCCAGTCTGTGCTATAATTACGCAGTTACTTCGGTAAGTTTATTTTGAGAGGAATCAGAAATCATGAATGTTAAAGCGACCAACAAAGTAGAAACCAATCGTTACGAACTGGAGCTGGAAGTCAGCGCCGAAGAGTTTAACGAAGCGATCAATGCTGTTTACAAGCGTGAGAGCAAGAAGATGAATATCCCCGGTTTCCGCAAGGGCCATGCTCCCCGCGCATTTATTGAGAAGTATTATGGGGAAGAAGTTTTTTATGAAGCTGCCGTTGACCACCTGTACCGCCCCATGGTGATGGAGGCCGTGGAAAAGTCCGGTCTGCAGGTAATCAGCATCGGCGAGTTTAAAATTGATGAAATTGGCAAAGAAAAGGGCCTTTTGTGCAAGCTGAATGTGGTTACCAAGCCGGAAGCTTCTATTGAAGGCTACAAGGGCATTGAAGTGTTCAAAGAGCCTGTGGTGGTATCCCAGGGAGACATCGATCAGGAGATCGAGCGGGTGCGCGAGCGCAATTCCCGCGTGATTCACGTGGAGGATCGGGCCGCCGCTAACGGAGATATTGTCACCATCGATTTTGACGGCTATCTGGACGGCAAGCAGTTCGACGGCGGCAAGGCGGAGAACTATGAGCTCACTCTGGGCGCCGGCCAGTTTATTCCCGGCTTTGAAGACCAGGTTGTGGGCCACACTATCGGGGAAGAGTTCGACATTTCTGTCACATTCCCGGAAGATTACCACGCGGAAGAGCTCAAGGGCAAGCCGGTTGTCTTTAAGATTAAGCTGCACGAAATCAAGATGAAAGAGCTTCCCGAGGTGGATGACGAGTTCGTGAAAGACGTCAGCGAGTTCGACACCCTGGAAGAGTATCGGAAGGATATTGAGCAGAAACTGCTTTCTCAGCGGGAAAAGGCAGCGGACGCCGATGTGGAAAACCAGCTGGTAGAAGCAGTGATCGAAAAAGTCCAGGCTGACATCCCCGACGAGATGGTGGAGAATGAAGTGGATGAGATTATCAACTCCTTTGCTTACCGTCTCCAGTCCCAGGGCTTGAAACTGGAAACTTACCTGAAGTATACAGGGCAGACCACAGATGACCTGCGCACCCAGTATAAGCCCCAGGCAGAGCGTCAGGTAAAAGTCCGTCTCGGCTTGGAAAAAATTGCAGAACTGGAAAATTTGAAGCCCACTGAGGAAGAAACCGAGGCTGAGTATCAGAAGCTGGCGGATTCCTACGGTATGCCTTTGGAGAGCGTGAAGAATCTGGTAACCGTGGAAGGCATCAACGGGGACATTCAGAATCAGAAGGCGATTGACTTCATCCGTGAGAACGCGGTGATCCAAGAGGCGAAAGACGAGGAGAAAGCAGAGGAGAAGCCTGCTCCCAAAAAGCGCGCCTCTCGGAAGAAGGCCAAAACGGAAGAAGAGAAACCAGAAGAGGTTGCTGAAGAAAAGAGCGAGGGCTAAAACGGTATAGCCCGGAATAAATCTTACTGGTTGATCGCATACTAAAAAATGTTTTGAAAGGAGCAAGGGCGCATCATGAGCTTGGTTCCATATGTGGTTGAACAAACCAACCGAGGAGAACGTTCCTACGATATTTTTTCCCGACTTTTGAATGATCGGATTATTCTTTTGAACGAAGAAGTGAACAGCGCATCTGCTGGCGTAGTGGTTGCGCAGCTGCTGTATTTGGAAGGCCAAGATCCGGAAAAGGACATCTCTCTGTATATCAACAGCCCTGGCGGTGTTATCACCGATGGCATGGCGATTTACGACACGATGCAGTACATCAAATGCGATGTTTCCACCATCTGCCTTGGCATGGCTGCCAGCATGGGCGCCTTCTTGTTAGCGGCAGGCACGAAAGGAAAGCGCTTTGCCCTTCCCAACAGTGAAATTATGATCCACCAGCCCAGCGGCGGCGCGCAGGGCCAGGCCACGGACATCAGCATCCACGCCAATCACATTTTGCGCGTTAAGGAAAAGCTGAACACCATCCTCTCCGAGCGCACGGGCCAGCCGTTGGAAGTGGTGCAGCGCGATACAGAGCGGGACAATTTCATGACCGCTCAGGAAGCGTTGGAGTACGGCTTGATTGACAAAGTGATCGAGCATCGATAAAAGAAAGGGAGTGGACAGATGCCCGGTATGAACGACAATGAAATCTGCTGCTCCTTCTGCGGCAAACCCCAGGCAGTTGCCGACCGGCTTATTGCCGGCTCAGGGGTATATATTTGCGACGCCTGCGTCCGGTTGTGCATGTCCATTATCGAGGACGAAGACCGGCTAAAAAAAGGCAGAAGCGATGAAAAGGAAGTGGGCATTCTCCTTCCGAAGCCGCAGGAGATCAAGAAGAAGCTGGATGAATATGTGGTGGGTCAAGATACTGCCAAGGTGGCTCTTTCGGTAGCTGTCTACAACCATTATAAGCGCATTTATTTTTCCGATGACGCAGTGGAAATTTCCAAAAGCAACGTGTTGCTTTTGGGGCCTACAGGCGTAGGGAAAACCTATCTTGCTCAAACGCTGGCTAAGCTGTTGGATGTGCCGTTTGCCATTGCGGACGCCACTACTTTGACTGAGGCCGGCTATGTGGGAGAAGACGTGGAGAATATCTTGCTGCGGCTTATTCAGGCAGCGGATTACGACATTTTCAAAGCGGAGCGGGGCATTATCTATATCGATGAAATCGATAAGATTTCCCGCAAGTCGGAAAATCAATCGATTACCCGTGACGTAAGCGGCGAAGGCGTTCAGCAGGCACTTCTGAAAATTTTGGAGGGAACTGTTGCCAGCGTCCCTCCCAAGGGCGGGCGCAAACACCCACAGCAAGAGGCAATCAACATTAACACCTCTAACATTTTGTTCATTTGCGGCGGTGCGTTTGACGGTCTCGAAAAAATTGTACAACAGCGTTCTGCCTCCAACTCCTTGGGGTTTGGCGGGGAGGTCCACGGAAAAAAAGAATTGGATCGTATTGACTGGATGAAGGATGTAACGCCTCACGACCTGGTGAAATATGGTTTGATTCCTGAATTGGTGGGCCGTATCCCGGTGATTACCGCCTTGAATGCTTTAGACGAAGATTCTCTGGTTCGCATTTTAAAAGAGCCGAAAAACTCCCTTGTGAATCAGTACAAAAAGCTTTTTGACCTGGATAAAGTAGATCTTGAATTTACGGATGAAGCGTTGGTCTCCATCGCCCAGAAAACCCTGGAGCGTAAAACGGGGGCTCGCGGTCTTCGCGCCATTATGGAAGACCTATTGATGCCCATTATGTATCAGGCTCCCAGCGACTACACCATTGAAAAAGTGATTATCACCAAGGAAATGGTGGAAAATGGGGCGGATCCGGAGATCGTATACAACAAAGATCGCAAGCCTGTGAAGATTAAGATTACCCAACCTAAGCGGCGGGATCGCAGAGACTCGGTATCATAAAAACTGCAGAGGAAAAGGCTGTTACCGGCTTATCCCGGTCCCAGCCTTTTGCTGGTATTTAGGAGTACATAAACATGCAAACAATTGACGAAAATACCCCCATTGAAAACGAGTTGGTATTGCCCATTTTAGCTGTGCGCGGCATGGTTTTTTTTCCTGGGATGATGCTGCAATTTGACGTTGCCCGGAAGAAATCCATTCTTGCAGTGACGGAGTCTCTCTCCAGCGACCGCTTGATTTTCTTGGTTTCCCAAGTAGATCTCTCCGACGGGGAACCCACGGGAGACGATTTGTACAAAATTGGGGTAATTGCCCGAATCAAGCAAGTGGTTCATCACTCGGAAGAAGGGGTGAAACTCCATGTGGAGGGTGTGTGCCGGGGTGAAATTGTGTCGCTTCTGCAAGAGGACCCCTACTTGGTGGGCAACATTCAAAAATGCCCGATTCTCACTTACAAGAAAACCTATAAATCCGAAGCGCTGCTTCGCGTAATCCACGACCGTTTTGACGAGTACTTGCGTCTGTTTAAGCATGTGCCTCCAGATGTGCTGTTGGGCGTATTGCAGGAAAAGGATTGTGGAAGGCTGGCGGATTACATCGCTTCCAATATTTCCATTGACTTTGAACGGAAGCAGTACATTCTAGATGAACTGCGCCCCTTAAAACGTATTCAAAAATTGATCGATATTCTTACAGAAGAAATCAAAATTCTTTCTGTGGAAAATGAGATCAACCAAAAAGCGCAGGCGCAAATTGACGAAAATCAACGGGAATATTTTTTGAAAGAGCAGCTCCGTGCGATTACCAGCGAGCTGGGGGAGGATGACAATCCTCAGCAAGAGGCGGACGAGCTCCGGCAAAAGGTGTTGGCTTTAGGGCTGCCAAAGACTTGTGAGGACAAGCTGTTAAAGGAGTGCGACAAACTGTTTCGGATGCCGTACGGATCCCATGAGGCAAGCGTGATCCGGATGTATTTGGACACTTGCCTGGAACTTCCTTGGAAAAAGTCTTCGAAAGAAAAGCTGGACTTAAAGCGCGCTCAGAGAATTTTGGACCGGGATCATTACGGTCTGGAAAAGGTGAAGGAACGCTTTATTGAAATTTTGGCAGTGAAGTGCCTGACCCCTAAACAATCCGGTCAGATTATCTGTCTTGCAGGCCCTCCGGGAGTTGGAAAAACTTCCATTGCACGCTCCATTGCTGAAGCGACGGGGCGGAAGTATGTTCGTGTCTCCTTGGGCGGCGTTAGCGATGAGGCGGAGATTATGGGCCATCGCAGAACGTACGTGGGGTCTATGCCGGGCCGAATAATCAGCGCGGTAAAACAAGCGGGTGTGAACAATCCTTTGATCTTGCTGGACGAGATCGACAAACTGGGGCAGAACTTCAAAGGGGATCCTGCGTCAGCCCTGCTAGAGGTGTTGGATCCAGAACAGAACACGGAGTTCACGGATCACTATATTGACATGCCCTTCGACCTGAGCAATGTGCTGTTTATTACCACGGCCAATGACTCCTCCAGAATTCCTGGTCCTCTCTACGACCGTATGGATCTCATAGAGCTGGGAAGTTATACGCTGGAGGAGAAAATGAAGATTGCCACACGGCATCTGATCCGAAAGCAGCTGAAAAAACACGGGATTGAACCGTCCCAGTTAAAGTTCAGCAAAACAGCGGTAAAAGAACTGATTGAAGGCTATACCCGCGAGGCAGGTGTGCGTACGTTAGAGCGCACCATTGGAGCTATCTGCCGAAAAGTGGCAAAGATGATTGTGCTAGACCCGGAGTTCACCTGTTACACAGTAAAGCCGGACAATCTGGAAAGCCTGCTGGGGCCCCGGAAGTTCACAAAAGACCAGCTGTCCGGCGAGGACACCATTGGGCTTGTCAATGGATTGGCATGGACCAGCGTGGGCGGCGAACTTTTACCAATTGAAGTTGCCGTGATGGAAGGTACCGGCAAAATTCAGCTGACCGGTTCTTTGGGCGATGTGATGAAAGAATCTGCGGGCGCCGCTATCACCTGCATTCGGACTCGTGCGGGAGCTTTGGGAATCTCTCCCAAGTTTTACGAGAAGTGCGATATCCATATTCACGCACCAGAGGGGGCCGTGCCAAAAGATGGTCCTTCCGCAGGCATTGCCATGGCAACGGCGATCACTTCCGCTCTTTGCGGAATCCCTGTACGCCATGATGTAGCCATGACCGGGGAAATAACGTTGCAAGGGCGGGTTCTTCCCATTGGGGGCCTCAAAGAAAAGTCCATGGCTGCGTTTAAAAACGGAATGAAAACGGTACTCATTCCGGCGGACAATGTACCGGACTTGGCTGAAGTGGATGAGGTTGTAAAGAAACACGTGCAATTCATTCCCGTAAAGCGCGTAGACACCGTGTTGGAAACTGCTCTGCTGCATATGCCTCGGCCTGTTTCCAACGACACCGTGAAATTGCCGGAGGATTTACCTGCCAAACGGCAGCAGGGGCCGGAATTGTATCAATACGTGGATTGAGGAGTTCGTTGTGAATTTTCAGAATGTAAGTTTTGAACTAGCCGCCGGACGAAAAGACCAACTGCCGAAGAGTAATCTGCCAGAAGTGGTTTTTTCGGGCAAATCTAATGTGGGAAAGTCCTCGCTCATCAATCGCTTAGTGCAGCGCAAAGCTTTGGCTCGTGTAAGCGCTACGCCGGGAAAGACCGCCACCATCAACTTTTACCGTCTACCGGAATGCCGTTTGGTGGATCTGCCCGGCTATGGGTATGCACGTGTGTCTCAGAAAGAAAAGCAGCGTTGGGCCTCTTTGGTAGAGGGATATTTTGAACCTGGCAGGAACATTGCTCTCGTGATTCAGCTAGTGGATATGCGTCACAAACCTACAGCAGACGATTTGCAGATGATTGACTTTCTGTATCAGACTCAGCTTCCCTTTGTGGTGGTCTGTACGAAAAGCGATAAATTAAATCGGGGAGAAACCGAAACACAAACTGGTTTTTTTGACAATCTATTTCAGGAAAAGGGTATTCCTTGGATTCCCTTTTCCGCTGTAAAGGGAACGGGATTGGACCAATTGAAAAAGGTCCTGGAAGAAGCTGTGACCGCACATACAACGGTCTGAAACGAATAAGGAGGATGGCTTGTGATTGCAAAGTGCCTAAGGGTAAATGAAGCGGGGCATTTGGAGATCAGCGGGTGTGATACGGTAAAGCTGGCGGAACAATATGGAACGCCTCTTTATGTGATGAGCGAAGATCTCATTCGGGAGAACTGCCGCCGCTATGTGACATCGTTTGAAAAGAATTACAGCGGTAAGGGAAAACCAATTTATGCCAGCAAAGCCTTTAGCTGCAAGGAGATCTATCGGATTGTCCGCAGTGAGGGAATGGACGTGGAAGTGGTTTCCGGCGGAGAGCTGTATACGGCACTGCAAGCCGGCGTTCCCGCTTCCCACATTCATTTCCAGGGAAATAACAAATCCCTGGGAGAGTTAACCTTTGCCATAGAAAATGGCGTAGGCGATATTGTGGTTGACAACTTGTCCGAACTGCACAAGGTGGAAAAAATCGCAGGTGAACACAACGTTGTAGTGGAAGTTTCTTTGCGGATCAAACCTGGAATTGACGCCCACACCCATGAATTTATCCGCACAGGCCAGATTGATTCCAAATTCGGTTTGGACCTGGAGAGCGGAGAAGCCATGGAGGCGCTCCGCCAGGCAAAAGAGATGTCTCACTTGGTTGTCAAAGGCCTGCACTGCCATATTGGATCTCAGATTTTAGAGAAAACGCCTTTTGTCCATGCGGCGGAAGTGATGTTGCACTTTTTTGACCAGGTTCGAAAGGAACTGGGCATTGTTTTCACCTTCTTAAATTTGGGGGGAGGCTTCGGTATTCATTACACAGAGCAGGATCACGCTGTCCCTTACGAAGAGTATATGGAAGCTGTGTCCGCTGCCGTGCATAAAACCTGTGAAGAGCTGCAGATGGACCTTCCTTATATTTATATTGAGCCCGGCCGCTCTGTGGTAGGTGAGGCCGGTATCACGCTGTATACAGTGGGAACCATTAAGGAGATTCCAGGAATTCGCAACTACGTTGCCATTGACGGCGGAATGTTTGACAACCCCCGTTATGCGCTGTATCACTCGGATTACACCTGCTTGCTGGCCAACCGGGCAGGAGAATCTGCAGACTATGTGGCAACCATTGCAGGCAAGTGCTGCGAAAGCGGGGATTTGATCCAAGAGCACACTGCCATCCAGCACCCGCAGGAAGGGGATATCTTGGCGGTTTTGTCTACAGGAGCATACAATTATTCGATGGCTTCCAATTACAATCGGAACCTGAAGCCTGCCTGTATTATGGTGTCTCAGGGGACTTCCCGCATCGTGATCAAAGGGGAAACGTACGAAGACCTGGTCCGCAACGATATCTAAATTTCTCTGTTTACTTTTTAGCTTTTTTATGCTAAGCTTTTAAAGCATAAAGCGAGCAGAAAGGATGCGCGTAAACTATGAACGGTAAGCTTCATGATAAAAATGTAGATTTTCTCTTTCAAGCCGTCCTGGCGCTAGAAACGCCAGAAGAGTGTTATCGTTTCTTTGATGACTTATGCACGGTTCCCGAACTGAAGGCCATGTCTCAGCGTCTGGCGGTAGCACACATGCTCAGCCACAAACAAGTCTACAGCGATATTGTGGCTGAAACAGGGGCGTCCACTGCAACAATCAGCCGTGTCAATCGTTCCTTGAATTACGGAAGCGACGGCTATGCCCTGGTTTTCAAACGGTTGGACGAACAGAAATCTGAGGAATAATATGCGAAGCTATTCGGTCTTTGCTCAGTATTACGACGAGCTGACGTCCAACGTGGCGTACGCTCGCCAAGCGGATTATTTGCTGGACTTGCTGCAGCGTTTGGGACACTCTCCCGGCTTAACGTTGGACCTTGCCTGCGGGACGGGTTCCCTGACGTTGGAGCTATACCGGCGCGGTGTGGATATTTACGGTATCGATGGTTCTGTGGAGATGCTCTCCGAGGCCCGTACCAAGTGTGCAGAGGCGGGAGCAGACATTTTGTTCTTATGCCAAAACATGCAATCCATCGACCTGTATGGCACAGTAGATACGGTTTTGTGTACTTTAGATAGTTTGAATCATCTAAAAAACGGAGAGGAACTGCAACGGGTCTTTGAGAGGGTATCTTTCTTTATGAACCCGGGTGGATATTTTCTCTTTGACATGAATACCCTGTATAAGCACCAAGTAATTTTGGGCAATGAAACCTATGTATACGATACAGAGCACGTGTATTGTGTTTGGCAAAATCGGTGCCACAAAGATGGCAAGGTAGATATTCAATTGGATTTTTTTGAACCGGAAAACAACTTGTATGTTCGCAGTACAGAACGTTTTTCGGAGCGAGCCTACCCTACGGAAGAGGTGTTAGACCGGCTCTTTAAGGCAGGCTTTGATAAAGTGGAAGTGTTTGACGAGCTCTCTTTTCGCCCGCCTACTGCCCACAGTCAAAGGCTCGTTTACGCTGCAAGGAAACAGGAAAGGTAAAAACATATATGGATAAGATTTTACGTACTATTACCTCGGACGGCAGTCTGATGGCCTCCGCTATAGATGCCAGTCAAATTGTGTATACGGCCCAAAAAGTTCATGGGCTTACCAAGACTTCCTGCGCTGCTTTAGGGAGGCTTTTGACGGGCGCCTCCCTGATGGGAAACTTGCTGAAGACGGAGGGAGCTTCTCTCACTTTGAAAGTCAATGGCGGGGGGCCTTTGGGCAATTTGGTGGCCATTTCTGACAGTCACGGCAACGTCCGGGGCTACGTAGATCACCCCGAGGTAGAACTGCCTTTAAAACCCAACGGTAAAATCGATGTGGGGGGCGGTGTAGGCAACCAGGGCCGTCTCGCTGTGATTCGCGACGTAGGGGAAGGGGATCCTTATGTGGGGCAAGTGGAGCTTGTCAGCGGTGAAATTGCGGAGGATCTGACCAATTATTTTGCCAGCAGCGAACAGATTCCCACTGTTTGCGCTTTGGGTGTGTTGGTTGACAAAACAGGTGGGGAAGCCATGCTTGCCGGCGGGTTGTTGATCCAGGCATTGCCTGGGGCAGACAACGCTGCTTTAGAGCAATTAGAGCGCAACATTGCCGAACTGGACTCTGTCACCACCATGCTAGCAAAAGGCATGGAGCCGGAAGAAATGTGCCGCGCTGCATTGCGGGGCTTTGAAGTGGAGATTTTAGACCAGGCCCCAGTATACTATGCCTGCAACTGCAGCAAAGAGCGCTTTGCCCGCGGCTTGCTCACCTTAGGCGCAAAGGAACTTTTGAGCCTTCATGGCGACGAACGGGAGCAGGTGGAGACCGTTTGCCACTACTGCAACAAGAAGTATATTTTCACCAAGCAGGAGATCGCAGAGCTTGCAAAACAAGCCGCAAATAAGGATCGAAATATTTCTTGAAAATATTTTAAAAAACCGCTTGACAAATTCGACCAAATCGTGTAAGATATAGAACGTCGCTGATGAAGCGAACAGAAATGTGTGAAGGGCTTATGGGGGCATAGCTCAGCTGGTTAGAGCACCTGCCTTA
>ERZ1643250.1988-NODE-1988-length-16058-cov-7.266638_pt1 | contig 16058 bp, 15 predicted proteins | sample MGYA00579262_ERZ1643250 | MGnify/ENA primary metagenome ERZ1643250 (study PRJEB29033, sample SAMEA4952265) | chicken gut metagenome | biome: Broiler Chicken; feature: Gastrointestinal Tract; material: Caecum | place: Ireland | collected 2018 | study: Broiler... | reverse complement strand
CCTCAAAGCAGAGTAAAAATCATCTGGATTTCAGCAGAAATCCTGCACAGAAAAACCCGGAAATTCCCTGTAAATTCAGCACTTTTCAGGAGCTGTTTTCCTTTAGTAAAAGCCCTGTTTCTGGTATAATAAAAGTATCAAATCCGAGGAGAGAAACGATGGCTTCCAGTGCGAAAGATATCCAGCTCAGAGAGCTGAATGATCTTCATAATGCAGTTGATTTATATAATTTATATCGAGGAAATAAAGGAAATGAAATTGCGATATCTGCAGTAAAGAAAAATTCAAGGGCAAAATTAATATCTATTGACAAATTTGGAGCAGATGATAATTGGAACATTGAATTGTTTTGGACGGATGAAGAGAAAATAGAATTAGGTATTAAGAAAAAGGACACTATTATGTCGTTGGATGAATTTAGTGGATACATATCTGAACTGATAGGTGATATAAAAAATTATCAGGAGGCTATAGAATGTCTGAAATAAAGTATGCAACAATTCCGTTAATAGACATTTTTACAATTGGAAGAGGGCTACCAAAATATACAAAAGCATATGCTGATAAGCATAAAGGAAAATATCCTGTATATTCATCGAAAACAGATGATGATGGTGTGTTTGCAACAATAGATACTTTTGATTACGATGGCGAGTTTTTGACATGGTCAACCGATGGTTATGCAGGTGTTCCTGCATATAGAAAAGGAAAATTTTCATGCACAGATCATTGTGGAATATTAATTTTAAAACAAGGGTTTGATAATATATATCTGCCATATGTACGATATCAAATTGATTTTAGAAAGTTAAGATTAGGATATGGAAATCAAAGAGTAAAGGTTAATCAAGTTAAAAATTCTAATATGTATGTAAAGATTCCCTTGGATGACGAGGGAGATTTTGATATGCAAATGCAAAAGGAATTAGCAGAAAAGTATGAAATGGTAGAGGAACAAAAAGCAATCATAAAACAGAAAGCTGAAAAGCTCAAAGATATTGTGGTAAGAATTGAAAAGAATTGCAATATAAAATATGTTCCATTTGAGCAGATTTTTCTGTCGATTGAGCGTGGCAAAAGTAAATATACAAAATCATATTGTAATAATAATTCGGGCGGGTATCCAGTATACTCCGCAGATAATGATAAACCTTTAGGATATATGAATAGTTATGATTATGATGGAGATTTTTTGACAATATCTATTAATGGAATAGCTGGGAAAATAACTATTTTTAGTGAGAAATTTTCAGCTAATGCTGACAGGGTTGTGTGTATACCGCGAGAAGAAGTTGACATAACATATGTTCGTCATGTGGCAGAACCTATTCTTAGAAATAGTATCAAAGGTAGAAAAGGAGATTTGGGTAAGAATGAATTTTCAAAATTAACGCCCAATATGATAAAAAAATCGCTGATTCCTATTCCTGTATTGGAAGATGAAACTTTTGATTTAGAAGCACAGAAACAATTGGCATTGAAATATCAGCAAATAGAAGATATAAAGAGAAATTTATATGAGAAAGTAAAAAATCTTTTAGATGTTGTGATGATAAGAGGTGAATAGTATGGCACGAGAAAAAAAGGATGGACGTCACATTAATTTATATATTGAGCGAGAGATAATTGAAAAGCTAGAACAGTATTGTGAGGAAGTGGGTCAAACAAAAACTGTTGCGATAGAAAGAGCAATAAAGCAATATTTATCAGATTATCAAAGTAATAAAGTGAATGGCTAAATATAAAATTAATAGAAATACATAAAAATAGCCTTTTACATATAAATTGGATGACAGGAGTCGGTATTATAAATAGAAAGTGAGATGAGCATTTTGGAAAAAACTTTTGACCTTTCACAATTTGATGAATACAGAGAAGACAACAGAAGAGAAGTGAAAAAAGCAGAAGGTGGTTTGCCGGTTTCTTTGTGGGACACCTATTCTTCCTTTGCAAACTGCTATGGTGGAGTCATTATTCTTGGTGTCAAAGAAAACAAAGATGGTAGTTGGAGAACTACTGGTCTCCAGAATGCATCTAAGCTTCGTAAGGAATTTTGGGACAATATGAATAATCCTAAAAAGGTAAATATTAATCTTTTGTCAGAAGATGATGTACAGACCTATGAAGTTGGTGATAATAAGGATGTCATTATGGTTATTTATGTGCCTATGGCAAAGCGTGAGCAGAAGCCGGTATACATCAACAATGATATTTTCAATGGTACTTTTCGCCGCAATTATGATTAATGCCGATTATCACGGATTGCGTGGTGTTGTTATCCGTAAAGAACCGGACAAGCTGGTTTTAGCAAATCCGGGTTATGTCAGAACGGGTAAAAAGCAGATGCGTCTTGGTGGCGAATCCGATCCCCGAAACAAGGCTCTTATGAAAATGTTTAATCTTATCAATATCGGTGAACGTGCCGGAAGTGGTGTGCCGAACATCTTTAATGTTTGGGCAGACGAAGGCTGGGAAGAACCGGTGATTGAGGAGAGATTTGACCCGGATAGAACGGTACTGTCGCTTTCTTTTTTGAAAAAAGTGGCGGAAAAAAGTGGCGGAAAAAAAGTGGCGAAAAAAAGTGGCGAAAAAAAAGTGACGAAAAAAACGCAAGAAAAGTACGATGCGATTTTGAATTCTATGCAGCCTGATATGTGGTATAAGGCTTCTGAATTTGAAACTGTTGCTGGTGTTAAAGAGTCAAGAATTAAAGTGTTGCTTAAGGATATGTTGGAGCAAGGCTTGATTGAAAGTACTGGTAGTACTAAGGGGAAGATGTATAAGAAAATTAATGTGAATTAATATAAGGTATTGGAGAGGGTACAAATGAGTGAAATTGTCGGTAGAGAGGTAAAACGTTGGTCGGAAACGCTAGAGGAACTGAATGAATACGATATAACATTGGTTAATATTTTGCTAAAACACTATGAAGATCTTATAGAAGCAGGTGGAACTGCTGGCGGTAAAAGAGCTAATAAAATTGTGGAGTATATCGGCGAGAAGCAAGGTGTATGTGATAAAACTATTGAGACTTTGTCATTTGGTTCGGAAATAAATACAAAGAAGATAAAGAAATTGAATGTCTTGGAAGTAGATTCATTTAGAGGTTTTTCGGTGAGCCGAACATTTAATCTTGATAAGCAATATGTATTTCTATATGGACCGAATGGATCTGGTAAATCAAGTTTTAGCGAAGCCTTAGAATACGGTTTGCTTGGTATCATTGAAGAAGCAGATGCAAACAAAATCAAACTATCTACTTACATAAAGAATACTGCAACAAAAAAAGGGAAAAAGCCTACAATTACTTGTACGTATGAGGATGGAGCAGAAGATGAAGCTATAATTGATTATGATGCTTACAGATTTGCATTTGTAGAAAAAAATAGAATTGCTGATTTTTCTCATATTAGTGTATTGAATTCTAAGAATCAGAATGAGAGAATAGCTGCTTTATTTGGATTATCAGCCTTTAACGAGTTTGTGCAAGGGTTCACGACAAATTTTGATGAGAAATATTTAACAACAAGTTCTGTTACGGAGAAACTATTTGAAGAAAAAAAGCTATCGAGAGATTCTAAAGAAAAACAACTTCAAGAAAGCAAAGATGAATTAAATAGAATTAAAGATTTGCTTGTAGAAGAAATTGCAAAACTTAAAAAACAGGAAATAACAGAAGTTGACAGTGCGTTAGATTATCTTGATAATCCTACGACAGGTGTTTTGACTGTAAAAATTGCAGAGCGAGATAAACTGTATGTTACCCCAATACCAGTAGAATATATTGAAAACTTTATAAATTACATTTTGGAATTGCAGAAATATCTTAAAACCGTTAATGAAAATAGAAACAAATTATCGGATATGGCTCTGCAGGTAAATTATAAAAATTTGTATGAGATTATATCTGAATTGGAAGAAACGACGAGTTGTCCTGCTTGTGGAACAAATTTGGCTATTGCTGAAAGAAATCCATATGAATATGCTAAAGAGCAGTTAAAAACATTTACCGAAATTGAACTGATACAGAAAAAAATCAATGAGGCAGCTCAAAACGCTAGGGAGAACATGCGTGAGATATTAGATTTTATTTCGGGAAATAAAGAATTTATTAAACTATTACAAATAAAAACAGACAACATGGTTTCCGTAGAATTGGAAGATATTCGAATGTATGTGGATGCCGTGAGTAAGTGGTTTGAATTTTGTGAAGGATTTAAGGGATTCGACAAGATAGTTGCCCGAAACAAAATAGAAGAATACAATAAGGCGGCAAACAAATCAAATTCTGAATATGATCAACAAGTTGCAGAACTTAGTGCTGTAAGAAACGCACTTGTGACATTAAAAACTCAGATGAATGAAAAGGAGCAGATAATAAGGAGATTCCAAAAAGAGATTAAGGAGTTTGATGAACAAAGCGAGGATACAATAAAGAAAATTCAAGCAGAAAAAAGAATTTGTGAATTCAATGTAAAAATTGTAGAAGCTTATAATAAGATAATTGGTAGTTTGGTTAATTATAATAATGAGTTGCCGAGGCAGATAGCACAGGATTTAGAACAAAAAATCGTTGATTATTATAATACAATCAATCAGGATGATGCAGATTTTGAAAAGATAGAAGAATTGATTTTGCCGGATGCAACTTCTGATAAAATGTATATCACATTTGCTGATGGTAGCACATCGGAGGCGTTACAAGTTTTAAGTGAAGGTCATATTAAAATATTGGGATTATCAATTCTTTTAGCTAAAGCGGTGCATGATAATTTAAACTTTATTATATTTGACGATATTGTAAATGCCATTGATGATGATCATAGAAATGGTGTGGCGGATTTATTGATGAATCATGTCGATTTTGCAAACACACAGATTATATTATCTACACACGGAGACCAATTCATTTTTAAATTGCAAGACAAGTTAGGTCAAAAGAGAGTAAAAGAAAATGCTATTGTATATAAATTTATTCCAGCAGATTCATTAGAGGAACGAGGTGTAATAGTAGAATACTCTGATTCAAAAACGCCATTGATGGCTGCAGAGGATAAGTACAATAAAAATGAAACAAAAGATGCTGCTTCAAAATGTCGACAAGCAATGGAGTGTATTTCATATAATTTGTGGAATTTAATTGCTAAATCTTCAGATGCGACGATATCTGTAGGGATGAGAAGTCCTAAGAGTTTACCAGATTTAAATTCTATAGTGGATGGTTTGATTAAGAAAACTGGTAAGATAAAAGGTATGGAAGACATTAATGCAGAACTCAAGAGCCTTAAAGAAGCTGGGAATTGGCGTGTCCTGAATAAAGGAACCCATTTCGAAGATGAACAAAAGGAGTTCGAACGTGCTGATATAAAGTGCGTTTATGACCATTTGGTTAAGTTAGATGATATGATTAGAAATATAAAGATTGTAAATAGCGCTGAGACAAAATGAAGTTCAATAGAGATTTGGAGGTGAGAGTAATGGCACAACAAGAGAACCCCATTGTTTTTATAAGTTATTCACAAGATTCATTATCATTTGCAAATCAAGTACTTTCTTTTGCTAACAAATTGAGAAGAGAAGGAATTGATGCTATTCTGGATCAGTATGAAGAGGCTCCTTCTGAAGGTTGGCCAAGATGGATGGAAAATAGTATAAATAGAGCCGACTATGTTATAGTGATTGGTTCAAAAGGATATTATGATAAAATATATGGAAATGTAGAACTGGGAAAAGGTCGGGGTGTTAAATGGGAAGGGAATTTCATTTATCAGAAATTATATATGTCGGATACAATGAACGACAAATATATTCCAGTTGTTTTTGATGAGAGCGACTTGGAGTATATTCCAACTCCGCTTCAGGGAAGCACTTATTATAATATTAGCAACGAGGATGGATATGATAGATTATATTGGAGATTGCGAGGCATTAATACGAAAGAAAAACCGCCGCTTGGAAAATTGAGACCATTGCCAGAAAAAGAAAGAAAAAATTTATTTATCACTTCGATGATAGATATTGAGGCGTGGAATAAAGCAGTTTGGCGTGGGGCAGGTTTTGTATTAGGATATATGCCGTTGCCGGCGTTGCTTTTGCCGTTTGTTAACGAAAAATATGCGATTAAGATTTTTGAAGATTGGATAAAGATAATAGGAAGAGACGATAAAAAAGAAGATATAAGGATTGCATTAGTAGAAGGAGATGTACCAGGGGAGGCATCAGGATATTACGTAGTGGTTGGAAATAATATTGATGAAGCTATGAAGCGAGCCGAAAAAGGTGGTTTTTCTGCGGACGAGACGATGATACTTAATGTATCTCGTATAATTCGTGCAAATCCTAGGGATAATTTCCAATCATTCAATTACTTTAAAGAGGCATATCATCAATATGGAGAATATATGTTAATGCCTGCTGTATTGAATGAAAAGACTGGAGAAATCAAACCACTTCCGCAGTATGGAATACATAAAAAGCAGTTGGTTTATAGGCATATTTCAGACATAACAGAAAATGATCAAGATGCCATATTACTTCAGAAGAATAAGCCGTTTTCGCCATATAAGCCAAAGTAGGTTTTAGTAAGTGAAAGTTCTGGTTAAAGTATTTTGAGTAAAGATACACACAATCCCATTTTGTGTGTACTTTTACTTAAATGTGTATCACACTGTGTGTTGTGGCACTGGTGCCGTATGCTAATACGTATCCCACCACGCTATGATACACAAAAACGTGTATCACGCCGCCTAAAATGTGTATCACAACCCTGATTTTTTTTTACTATTTACATTTGATGAATGTATATGTTATTCTATTTTGTATGAGCAAGAAACAGCCGGAATCTTTGCATATTTTTAAATGGTTTGAAAAAAGATAAAGGCAGACGGATCTGATAACAGTAAATGTGATTAAAAAACGGGATGTTAAATCATGGCAAAGAACGTAAGAAGACGCGGGATGAAACGCGCCAGAAGAAAAAGGGGTAACTGGTTTACACGTTTGAAAAACTGGCAGAAAGTGCTTGTGTGTTTTGCGGGAGTGCTTGTATGCCTGACTCTTGCCGCCGGAGGCTTTGTTGCGGCGAAGTGGAGTAAGATCGATACCCAGGAGATTGCGGCGGAAGATCTTATAATTAATCAGGAAGTAAAGCAGAATGCTGAATTGGATCTGGGAGAGGGCTATACGAATATAGCCCTTTTTGGCGTGGATTCCCGTGACGGTAATCTGGGAAAAGGAAACAGGACGGATTGTATTATTGTGGCCAGTCTGAATAATGAGACAAAGGAGATTAAAATGGTTTCGGTATACCGGGATACACTCCTTGATCTATCAGAAGGCACCTATCAGAAGTGTAATGCAGCCTACAGTTACGGCGGGCCGGTGCAGGCCATCAATATGCTGAACATGAACCTGGATCTGGATATTCAGGATTATGTGACGGTGGACTTCGGCGCGATCGCGGATGCTATTGATCTTCTGGGAGGAGTGGAGATCGATGTGAAAGAGGAAGAGGTCCAGTATCTCAATAAATTTCTCAATGAAACAGCGAATTCAGCAGGGAAAGAGGCACATCCTGTAACAAAGAGCGGGGTGCAGCTGCTGGACGGCACGCAGGCCACCACATATGCAAGGATCCGGTCCACGGCTGGCGGAGACTTTACCCGCACAGAGCGGCAGCGCCTTGTGATCGAGAAGATGGTGGAAAAGGCAAAGACCACGGATCTGCTTACTATTAACAGTATAATCGACAAAGTATTCCCACAGGTTTCTACAAGTCTTACCCTTGGTGAGATCATGAATTATGCTACGGCATACAGCGAGTATACGCTTGCCGGAAATGAGGGATTTCCCTTTGATAAAAGTACGGATACGGTTTCCGGTCTGGGGAGTATTGTGATCCCTCAGGATCTGGCATCTAATGTGACGAAACTCCATCAGTTTCTGTTCGGCACAGAGGGCTACACGCCGTCGTCCACTGTTCAGAAGCTGAGCAGCAATATCGCCTATACAGTAAATTCTGCGGGCGGAAGTTCCGGTTCGGACAGCGACCGAGACTACAGCAGTGGTTCGGGAAGTTCAGGCAGCAGAGGTCAGGGCGGCGGAAATGGAAACAGCAGCAATACCAATCCTGGTTCTTCAACGTCTGATGAAACGCCGGGCAGCGGACAAACGCCGGGCAGCAGTGAGGGAACAGGAGGACAGGATACGCCGCCGGCACAGGAAAAACCGCCCGAGGGCAGTGGCTCGGGAGGCGGTGAAGAAACCGGAGACGGCAGCGGCGGCGGGAATGAAAACGGAGGAGAAAACGCCGGAGGCGGCTCCTCTGGGACTGATGATGGAACAGGAAGTACAGAAAGCTTGTAATCAATACATTATTCTGGACTTTTTTCCTTAAACCGTGTATGATAGTAAACGAGTATATCTGACAGGAATGTGTCAGTTACGAAAGTAATTTATCACAAAAGAAGGGGTATTTACATGAAAGCATTGAAAAAAACAGCTGCAGCATTTCTTGCCTTATGTCTTATGATTCCCATGTTCAGCCTGACCGCTTTTGCGGCAAACGGAAGGCTGCTGTTCACGGATCCGTCTACAAAGGTGGGAGAAAACGTAAGTATTGACCTTGTGGTCCGCAGCCAGGGCGATTCGGTCGGGGATGTCAGTGTAACAATGAGTTATGATACGGCGGCTATTGAATTTGTCAGCGGAGACGGATTTGAGGCTGATGGTTCGGGAACACTGACTTATACTGGCACAGGCAGTAGCAGCGAACTCAGATCCACGGTTCAGTTCCGGGCGCTGACTGCAGGCGAGACAAAGATTACAGTGAGTGACAGTTCGGCAACTGTAGCTTCAGGAGATACGCTGAATCTGACGGAAGGAAGTTCTACGATTACGATCAATGCCGCAGATGACGGCACTACTTCTGTTGAGCCTTCAACCGCTTCGGGGACTGAGACTGCGGAGACTGCTACGGATATCGTTGTGACGGTCAACGGCGTAGATTACAATTTTTCGGAGGCGTTTACTTCAGCAGATATCCCGGTGGGCTACTATGAGGCAACCCAGACATTTAATGGAGGGGAACGCAAATTTGTCGCTAACGACGCGGGGGTTTATTTAGGATATCTTGTCGATTCCGCGGGAGCAGGCGCATTTTTCCTGTTCAATTCAGAGGATGCCACGTTCCAGCCGTATGTGGAACTGAGTATCTCCGGTACTACGTCTATCATTCCGCTGCCGGAGCCGGAAGGCATGACTATGCCGGAAGGATATCAGGAGGTGGGATTAAACCTTACCGGTCTTGATATGGAATATTCTACATGGTCAAATCCGGAGACAGGCAGATATTATCTGATCTACGCCTTAAATACGCGTACCGGAGAAAGGGGACTGTATCAGTATGATACAGAAGACGGAACATATCAGAGCTATACTCTTCCGGTGGAGACAGAGACAGAATCTTCCGGTTCCATACTTCCGGGAGGGGCAGGAGAATTTATCGCAGATCATGCTATGATCTTTTTGCTGGCAGCAGCGGCTGTGATCCTTCTTCTTCTGATTCTTATGATCATATTTGCTGTAAAACTGGTACACCGCAATCAGGAACTGGATGATCTTTATGACGAGTATGACATCCCCTATGAAGATGAAGAGCCGGTGAAAGAGAAAAAAGCCGGAAAGCAGACGTCGTTAAAGGATGAAGAGGATGAATTTGACGACTACGCTGATGAAGATGATTATTATGACGACGAGTTTGACGACTATGACGACGAAGACGGCTACGGCGAAGAAGATGATTATGACAGCGATGAATTTGATGACGGCATTTATGATGACGAAGAAGACGATTATGAGGAAGAACCGGCCGTTCAGGAGCAGACAAGGAATATAAAGAAAACCAGAAAAGGCAGAAAGAAATCACAGGATGAAGATGATTATGAGATTGATTTCATAGATCTCTGATCGGACGAGTATGTGGAGAAGCACAGTTCACGTTTGGTGTCTGTGCTTCTTTTTCAAGATTTGTTAAATGAATGAACACAGTTTTATCACATTCCGGGATTATGATATAGCCATAAATTAAGAAAGGCTCCGGCAACGGGGCCGGAGAAAGAAAGCAGGTAATTTTATGGAAAACCAATATAATTATTATAATCAGGATGGAATGAACGGAAATTATCAGTATGGAGGATATGAACCCGGTCTTCAGCCGGAACCGGAAAAGCCGGAAAAGAAAAAATCAGGACGGCCCGTCCCGAAAGCTGTGGCGGTCGGAGGGCTGGCTATCCTTTTCGGAGTTGTGTCCAGCGCGGTGTTCCTGGCTTCCAACATGGCGGGGACACGGCTGCTCGGCCTGAATAGTACGTCGTCGAATACTTCGGGCTCATCCAGGACGGTGAGTAATTCCACGCCGCTCTCCACAAGCAGCAGTGTCGTGACCTCGGATGTATCGGGTATTGTTGAAAATGTGATGCCTTCTATTGTATCTATCACGAGCATGACAGTGGAAGAGGTGCAGAGCTTCTTCGGCGGCACATACCAGCAGGAGACGGAAGGGGCAGGTACAGGAATCATTATCAGTCAGAGCGACTCTGAAATCCTCATTGTGACTAATAACCATGTAGTAGAGGGCAGCGACACCCTTACAGTAACCTTTAATGATGAGACGAGCGTTGAAGCCAGTATCAAAGGTACAAATGCTGATTATGATGTTGCGGTGATCGCAGTGCCGCTGGATGAAATCTCAGATGATACGCTGGATTCGATTTCAGTTGCCACACTCGGCGATTCTACAGAACTTCAGGTGGGAGAACCTGCCATCGCGATAGGAAATGCACTCGGATACGGACAGTCTGTTACAACCGGCGTGATCAGTGCGCTCAACCGGTCTGTCAGCACGACGGATACCCGGACCGGTCAGACGCAGGAAAGCAGTGTCAAACTGATACAGACGGACGCAGCCATTAACCCCGGAAACAGCGGCGGCGCTCTCGTCAACGCAAACGGAGAAGTGATCGGAATCAATTCCTCCAAGCTTGTCAGCGACAGTGTTGAGGGTGTTGGATATGCAATCCCGATCAGTGATGTAAAAGATCTTATTCAGCAGCTTATGAATCAGGAGACAAAAGAGAAGGTTGCGGAAGCAGACCAGGGAGCTCTTGGCATCAAAGGTATCAGCGTGTCAGATGCATTTTCACAGCAGCTGGAGATGCCGGAAGGTGTCTATGTGTCGGAGGTGATATCCGGCGGCGGCGCTGATGAGGCCGGTATGTCCAAGGGATGCATTATTACAGCCATTAATGGAACTACAGTTTCCAATATGGAGGCACTTCAGGAAGAACTGCAGTATTATGCCAAAGGAGAAAGCGTGGCGCTGACCATACAGGTGCCCCAGCCTGATGGAGAATATGAAGAGCAGACTCTTGATGTTACTCTGGGACAGAAATAACAACGGACAAAATCTCGATAAAACAGATGAGTTTTTACAGCAGAAGAGGGAGCCGGACTGCCGGCCCCCTCTGTTTCATTTGTCAAATTCTGGATTAAAAGCGTAAAAATTCCTGCTGTCCAGTTTTTCCTGTACGATACGGAGGCTTTCGCCGAAACGCTGGTAATGTACGATCTCTCGCTCTCTTAAAAAGCGGATGGGTTCGCACACTTCAGGATCCTTGACAAGGCGCAGGATATTATCGTATGTTGTGCGGGCTTTCTGCTCTGCCGCCATGTCTTCATGCAGGTCGGTGACAGGATCGCCCTTTGACTGGAATACGGTTGCAGTCCACGGCGTGCCGCTTGCTGCCTGGGGCCAGAGGGCAAGTGTGTGATCCACATAATAAGGGCCGAAACCGGAGCGCTCGATTTCATCCGGGGTCAGATCCTTAGTGAGCTGATACACGATGGCACAGATCATTTCCATGTGGGCCAGCTCTTCCGTGCCGATATCAGTCAGTATCCCTGTCACTTCCTTATACGGCATAGTGTATCTCTGCGAGAGATATCTCATGGAAGCGGCCAGTTCTCCGTCAGGCCCGCCGAACTGTGAAATGATGATCTGTGCGATTTTGGGGTTTGTCTGCGTGATTTTTACCGGGTACTGCAGTCTTTTTTCATAATTCCACATAAATCAGCATCCTCCTTCCTGCCACGGCCATGGCTCGTTGATCCAGTTCCAGCGTTCGGTGCAGGAACGGTCTGCAGTATCAATGGTGAGAGGTCCGTATGCCGAAGCGTATTCTTTTAAGGCCTCGTTCCGTTTCTGACTCATTTCCTGAAAATATGAAAGTGCTTTCCTGTCGCAGGGGTGTGTGTCGAGATAAAGTTTTGCTTCATCTACAGCAAAGCTGACGTGGTTGATATAGGTCAGAAGTTCTCTGCGGTTTGCGGGTCTGTTCATCGGCACCGTCCTCCTTTCCAGAGAAATGGTTTGTCGAGTTCTCTGAAAATCGTGCCCTGCTGGAAGCCCTGGCACGGCTCATAGATTTCTTTCCATTGCTGCCAGGGGACATATGCCATAGCTAAAGGTTTTCCTTCGAGAAAATCATTGCGGGTATTCGGACATCCATCCATTTGCCTGCCGTCTGAAACAGGAGAAGAGGACGGCATGGACTGCCAGCGCGGACAGCGCATATTGTTCTGACAATTCGCCATTTTGGCTGCTCCTTTCATGTGTTTCCTTCCCCGAAAAGAGAAGGGATGATCTTCACAATTATAGTATGGATAAAAATAAAAAAATGTTCCGCTTTACATTTGGGAGAAAATTATATATAATGTATTAGTCAGCGGGGTGTGGCTCAGTTTGGTTAGAGCGCACGGCTGGGGGCCGTGAGGTCGCAGGTTCGAATCCTGTCACCCCGATTATCTTTGCAGGAGGGATCAGACCGGAGAGCAATTTGCCGGAAACTGGTTCCTTCTATATTTATATCGGAGTAAATTTTTCAGGGGATATGCCAGCGGAGGGGAAGCAGATGAGAAGCAGGACGGTGCAGCCCATCAAACGCCAGGGAAAGAAAGCGGGGCGCAGGAAAAACAATACACATAATTTTGGAGATACCCAGCCTATGGCCCCGGTCCGTCCGGATCGATTCAGAGACGGGACGGAAGGGGGAAGGATTGCGCGCCCGACAGGGCTGCGTACCGGCTACAGGGAATATCAGAAGGTGATCGACAGAAGAAGAGAAGTGCTCCGTGCGCCGAAACCGGCTCCGGATAAAGGCTCCGCCCGCCGGACAAAACCGGAAAGGCGCGGAACATCAGGCGGGGCGCTTCGGAGAGCATTGGGAAAAAGTGTTGCAAAAGGGCAGTATTTTGATTTTGATATGCTGCTTGTAATTGTATTTCTGATGTGCTTCGGTCTTGTGATGCTGTACAGTGCCAGTGCATATGAAGCGCAGGTGGATGTGCAGCTGCAGGATGACATGTATTATTTTTCAAAGCAGGCTCTGATCGGAGCCGCCGGCTTCGTACTGATGTTTCTTGTGTCCAGAATTGACTATCACATTTATGGGGCTTATGCATTTGAAATCTATATCCTGTCCATGATCCTGATGGCCCTGGTACAGTCCCCGCTTGGCGTGACTCTCAACGGGGCCAGGAGGTGGATCCGGCTTCCGGGCAATCTTACTCTCCAGCCTGCCGAGATCACAAAGATCGCAGTCATATTGTTTATTTCCTATGAATTGTGCCGGCTGGGGAAAAAAGCCTACAGTCTGGCCGGGATCATCAGGGTGCTGGTTTTTGGGGCCATAGCTGCCGGCGGCGTCCTGTATCTGACAGACAATCTCAGTACGGCGATCATTGTAATGGCGATCACATGTATCCTGATTTTTGTGATCCATCCGAAAACCAGGCCGTTTCTTATCATAATTGCCGTGTGCGCGGCGGCAGCGGCTGTTCTTATCGCTGTTCTGGCGTCCGTGGCGGCTGACAGCGACAATTTCAGGATTCAGAGGATCATCTCCTGGCTGAATCCCGAAGCAACTGCGGACGATGGAAGCTTTCAGGTGCTCCAGGGACTCTATGCGATCGGCAGCGGAGGATTTTTCGGCAAGGGACTTGGAAACAGCACGCAGAAGCTGGGCGTGATCCCTGAGGCTCAGAATGATATGATCCTTGTAGTCATTTGTGAAGAACTGGGCGTCTTTGGCGCAATTATTATTTTTGTGCTGTTCGGTCTTTTACTGTACCGGCTTATGTTTATCGCAAAGAATGCCCCGGATCTGTATGGCTCCCTGATCGCATCGGGAATATTTGCCCACATTGCACTTCAGGTCATATTTAACGTTGCGGTGGTGACGGGGCTTTTCCCCACTACTGGAATTACACTTCCCTTTATCAGCTACGGGGGAACAGCGATCCTGTTTTTGATGGCTGAGATGGGGATCGCGCTGGGAATATCCCGGAAAATAAAGTTGGAGTAACGGTTCGTTTATAAGGCAAGGGGCAGGCTGATTTTTATGCAGGCATAAATCAGTCTGCCCCTTGTCCTATGAGCGGAGCGTCAACATATGACTTGAAAGCGGCGGAGAATAAAGAAAAAACTCTTTTCTTCTCTGGGAAAGTATGGTATATTTGAATGTAGTATTTAAAACCACATATAGTGGAAATGCAAAATATGCTTTACGGTTCCGGAGGATTCTTTATGAGTTATAAAATTATTGTTGACAGCTGCGGAGAACTTACAGATGAGATGAAAAAAAGCGGGCATTATAAAACCGCGTCTTTGAGTATGCAGGTAGACGGGACGGAAGTTGTGGATGATGAGACGTTTGATCAGGCCGGATTTTTAAAGCTTGTGGCAGAAAGCCCGCAGTGTCCGAAATCTTCCTGCCCTTCTCCCGAAGAATATATGTCCCTGTACTCCTGCGGGGCGGACAGGATCTATGTGGTGACTCTTTCATCTGAACTGAGCGGTTCCTATAACAGCGCAGAGCTGGGGCGCAAACTTTTCGTGGAAGAACAGGGGGAAAAACAGATTTATGTGTTCAATTCCAGGTCGGCGTCTGTGGGAGAGAGTTTGATCGCTCTGAAGATCCAGGAGTGCGAGGATAAGGGTATGGAGTTCACACAGGTAGTGGATTGCGTGGAAGCTTATATCAAGGGCCAGAATACCTACTTCGTCCTTGAAAATCTCGATACCCTGCGCAAAAACGGCCGCCTTACGGGAATCAAATCGCTGGTCGCCAGTGCGCTTAACATTAAGCCTGTAATGGGTTCAACACCCAGGGGAACGATATGCCAGCTCGGACAGGCCAGAGGGATGAAGAGGGCGCTGGATAAAATGGTCGATTATATTGTCAGAAATGCGGTAAATACAGAAGAAAAAATCCTTGCCATCGCTCACTGCAACTGTCCGGAGAGGGCAGAGCAGGTAAGAAAGATGCTGCTGGACAGAGTAAACGTGAAGTCGAGTTTTGTTGTCGATACAGCGGGAATCAGCACTATGTATGCAAATGACGGAGGAATTATAGTTGTACTCTGACCCGGGTTGTGGTAAACTGTCAATAGTGCAACGAAGGGAGCGATGAAAAATGAGCCAGGAAAAGGTGGATCGTTATAAAAAAGAAAAGGCGAACAGAAAGCAGATCATGCGCAAGCAGAAGATTATGAACGTTGTCCGCAAAGCGGTTCTTTCACTTGCGGCGCTTGCTTTGGTCGGCTGGCTGGGCTATTCGGCGTGGGATATATATGATTCTAATAAAGTAAGACCTGTTGCTGAAGTGAATTATGACGGAGTTACAGATTATCTGAACAGTCTGTCTGAGAGCACGACAGAATAATAGAGCTGACCGCGTCGGAAGAAATCTTTCCACAGCTGTTTTAAGTGGCAGAATGTGGAGAGAAAAATAATTTAAAATTTGAAAACACAAGATATGGGGTGCAGGAAAAATCCTGCACCCCATATCTTTGTTTATGCCCGAAAATCCAGGCTTTTCAGGCCTTTTGGCAACTAAAAAAATATAAAAAAGGGGTTGAAAAAGGGGGAGTGGTGGTTTAAAATGGTGTCAAGTGGTAACAAGTGGTGGACAGTGGTATAAAGTGGGGAGCGATGTGGAGGC
>ERZ1643250.1985-NODE-1985-length-16066-cov-29.231528_pt1 | contig 16066 bp, 19 predicted proteins | sample MGYA00579262_ERZ1643250 | MGnify/ENA primary metagenome ERZ1643250 (study PRJEB29033, sample SAMEA4952265) | chicken gut metagenome | biome: Broiler Chicken; feature: Gastrointestinal Tract; material: Caecum | place: Ireland | collected 2018 | study: Broiler... | reverse complement strand
CCATGTTTTGACCACCTTCCAATGTCACTTTGATCCGAAGCGGAGCAAAGGAACGAACCGCACCTCCGCTTTTTCGCAGTGCGGCGGGTGTAAGTCCATGGAAGCGGGCAAAGGCTTTGGTAAAGCTGTCCGGTGAATCATAGCCAAACTCCAGTGCAATGTCGATGACTTTCCGATCCGTCGTGAGGACCTCCAGCCCGGCGACGGAAAGCCGGCGCTGGCGGATATAGTCGCCCACCGTCATACCACACAACATGGAAAAACCCTTCTGAAAGTAAAAAGGAGACAACGCCGCCTGCTGTGCGATATCCCGGATGGTCAATTCCTCCCGGAGATTCTGCTCGATATACTGGATTGCCTGATAAATGCTGGTTACCCAATCCATTGGTCACACCGTCCTTCTGGATTCAGCATACTGGAAAACCGCCCCTTCCGCCCGATTTTCTGTGCTCATATTTGTCCGGCGGTTGTACGCCTCAAGACGAATTCCTGCACTGGACAGCCAAATTCTTCGGCCAGTTTTCCCTCCGAAAAACCCAAACGCTTATAGAAGGCACGAGCAGCTTTCCCGTTGGGGTCCCCATCCCGATAGGTGGTCACCGTGACGTTTTCCCATTCCCCCATCTGCGTCAGCATAAATTGCACCAACTTCCGCCCAATGTGCTGCCTGTGGCAGGCCGGGTCTACCACCAGAAAGCATAGCATACTGTTTTCTTTTGAGAATAGCAGCGCCCCCAAGATACGCCCCTCGTCTACCGCACAGACGGCGGACGCCTTTTGAACAAAGTGCAGAACGGTTGCTCTGTGCTCCGCCATCGCTCCGGCGGTTTCCAACCCGGGAAATATATCTCGAACCTGTTCTACCAGCGCCATCCAGGCATCTATATCCTGTGCGCCTGCAAGTCTGATTTCCATAATCAGGCTCCTTTCTCATTGGCATCTGGGAGATGTTTACTGTAACAGTTCATTTTAATCAATCGTCCAGAACATTTTTTTGCTTCTGTTTTACTTTGGCAACGTCCCGCGGCATCACTTATCCGTGAAAAGGTCAAAGTAGTCAAAAAGTAGTCAGAATCCCCCGCCAAACAAAACAAAGCGCCGCAGCCGGTCAAAAACCAACGCTGCGGCGCTTATTTTTTGGAGCTAGTAGTCGGACTTGAACCGACGACCTGCTGATTACGAATCAGCTGCTCTACCAACTGAGCCATACTAGCACACAAGGACAACACTAATATTATACATTTTTTTGTGCGCAAGTCAAGCCCTGCAAGAAAAAATGTTTTGTGTTGCCCTCCGGCCCGTCATAACGGGACAACGTCAGAAAATCAGAGCTCCAGCGGGAACTTCTGCTTATCTTGTACGCTGATATCTTTTCCCAATTGGACTTCGATCACTTTCAGTTCGGTGTCTGCCACAATGGTATGACGGCAGCCGGCTTTCATAGTAATCACATCCCCTGCCCGTACTGTCCGGACGGTTCCATCTACCACAGCACGTCCCTGGCCGGAAATCACCGTCCACACTTCATCACGGAAGGTATGGCTGTGATAGTTCATACGATGCCCCGCATGCAAGGTAACCTTGATGGTAAGGCTCTCATCTTCCACATCAAGAACCCTAAAGCTGCCCCAGGACTTCTCGGCAAACATGATCTGCTGGTCAATCGCGTCCACATAAGGTTTGATATAGCTGGACTGATCCTTGTCCGAAACAAGGATTCCTTCAGGACTGGCGGATACGACCACGTCTTTCAATCCCATGCACAGCACGGGAACGTTCAATTCATTGAGAACGTGAACGTTTTCGCAGGATTCATTGACAATCGCTTTGCCAATGCAGGGGGCTTCCATAGCTTCCGTCAGAGTATTCCAGGTGCCCATATCCTTCCACTGCCCGGCAAAACGCAGAACCTGAATTTCCGGTTCTCTCTCGACCACAGCATAATCGAAACTGATTTTGGTCAACGATTCATACTTACGGAACAAATCCTGATAATCGGTAAACTCGATCAGTTCGTGTGCCCGCTTCAACACATACTGCAGTTGGTAAGCAAACACACCACCATTCCACAGCGCCCCCTGCTCAATATAGACTGCGGCAGTTTTTGCGTCCGGCTTTTCTTTGAAAGTCTTGACCTTGCTGACGGGCTCTGCGGTTTCCGGAATAATATATCCGTACTTTTCGCTGGGATAAGTGGGCTCAATTCCCATCAGGGAAAGGTTGGCTTTTCCTTGTGCTGCCAGTGCGGATAACTGCTTCAACGCTTCGAAATAGTCATTGTTTACATAGGGGTCCACCGGGCAGACAACCACCGGTTCTTCCAAAGAAACGCCTTTTACATCATGCAAATAGGCCGTTGCCAACGCAATAGCAGGGAAAGTATCCCGACGGCAGGGTTCCACACAGACGCCTACGGCATCCCCCAGCTGATTGTGAATAGAGCTGACCTGCGTTTTGCTGGTTGCGATGGTAACACAAGCTTCGGGATCAACTTCCGTAATCTGCCGGTATACACGCTGAACCATGGATTCATATCCGTCAGGTGTTTTAAAGATTTTGATAAATTGTTTGGAACGGATGTCATTGGAAAGAGGCCACAAGCGTTTTCCCGAACCACCCGAAAGAAGGATAATATTCATGTAACCAGTCACCTCCATTGTTTGGCAATCAACGCTCTGCACGCATGGGGTTGTGCAGGAAATCCTCGTAAGAGAGACGCAAGCCGTCTTCCAGCTCAGTTTTGTAGGTCCAGCCCAATGCAGTCGCTTTGCTGACATCCAGCAGTTTGCGCGGCGTGCCATTCGGCTTCGAAGTATCCCATTCGATTTTACCCGTGTAGCCGACAACTTTGGCCACCAGTTCCGTAAGCTGCTTGATGGTCAGTTCCTTACCGGTACCGGCATTTACCGTCTCATTACCGGAGTAGTTGTTCATCAGGAACACACAGAGATTAGCCAGATCATCCACGTACAAGAATTCCCGCAGCGGGCTGCCGTCTCCCCAGCAGGTTACAACAGGAAGATTCTGTTCCTTGGCTTCATGAAAACGGCGAATCAAAGCCGGCACCACGTGGCTGTGGGTAGGATGGTAGTTGTCATTGGGGCCATACAAATTGGTGGGCATGACGCTGATATAATCTGTGCCATACTGACGGTTCAGAAATTCGCAGTACTTCAATCCGCTGATTTTCGCCAAGGCATAGGCTTCATTCGTTTTTTCCAATTCGCTGGTCAACAAGCAGCTTTCTTTCATAGGTTGCGGGGCCATGCGCGGGTAAATGCAGCTGGAACCGAGAAACTCCAATTTTTTGCATCCATTTTGCCAGGCAGAATGGATCACATTCATTTCCAGCGTCATGTTGTAATACATAAAGTCCGCCAGCGCTTCCTGATTGGCCACGATGCCCCCTACCTTGGCGGCTGCAAGAAATACATACTCCGGTTTTTCCGCAGCAAAGAACGCTTCCACATCAGCCTGGCGACAAAGATCCAGTTCCTTATGCGTACGGGTAATGATATTGGTATAGCCCTGACGCTGCAATTCCCGCACAATGGCACTACCCACCATGCCGCGATGACCGGCCACATAGATTTTCGCATTTTTTTCCATCATAATAATCGTCTTCTTTCTGCTGCATCCAATTGGATCATTCAAAAAAGTCACTTACACAGTCTTTTATTTGATGACGCCCTTCTCCAGATATTCTGCCAAGTTCGTTTGAATATGCTCTTCAGTACGCTCCACAGCAACCTTTTTCATATCATGGTCCACCATGATTTTTACAAGATCTTCAAAGCTGGTTTTTGTGGGGTTCCAACCCAGTTCTGTCTTAGCCTTGGTCGGATCCCCCCAAAGGTTGACCACATCGGTGGGGCGATAGAAATCAGGGCTCACTTCTACCAGAACCTTGCCGGTGGCTTTATCGATGCCTTTTTCCTCCATTCCTTCACCCACAAACTCCAGTTCAATACCCACATGGTGGAAGGCCAGCTGGCAGAATTCACGCACCGAGTGCTGTGCACCGGTGGCAATTACAAAATCTTCCGGCTTATCGTTTTGCAGGATCAACCACATGCATTCGACGTAATCCTTCGCATAGCCCCAGTCACGCAGGCTGGACAGATTTCCAAGGTACAGCTTATCCTGTTTTCCCTGTGCGATACGTGCTGCCGCCAAAGTAATTTTTCGCGTCACAAAAGTTTCGCCGCGACGTTCAGACTCATGGTTGAACAGAATACCAGAGCAGCAGAACATATTGTAGGCTTCACGGTATTCTTTAACGATCCAGAACCCGTACTGCTTGGCAACAGCGTAAGGGCTGTAGGGATGGAACGGTGTTTTTTCGTTCTGCGGCACCTCTTCCACTTTACCATACAATTCACTGGTAGAAGCCTGATAGATGCGGCAGGTTTGCGCCAAACCGCACAAACGGACAGCTTCCAGAACGCGCAGCACGCCGGTGGCAACAACATCGGCGGTATATTCCGGTACATCAAAGCTGACTTGCACATGACTCTGAGCAGCCAGATTGTAAATTTCATCCGGGCGCACACTGCCGATGATGGCCATCAGACTCATAGAGTCCCCCAGGTCACCGTAATGCAAATGAAAGTTTTTGTGCCCTTCCAGATGTGCAATTCTTTCCCGGTAATCTACAGAGGAACGGCGGATCATGCCGTGTACGTCGTATCCTTTTTCCAGCAAAAACTCCGCCAGATAGCTGCCGTCTTGACCGGTAACACCGGTAATCAAAGCCTTTTTCATGATTTTGTCGCCTTTCATTGTGTTTTATCGCACAGATTGGTTTACAAATATACACTTACTGTTTGTTATTCTAACGATATTTTTCCGTCTTCGGTAGTGGAAATCTTGCAAAAGACTAGCATTATATTGACTTCTTTGTTATACTAAAAAAAACATTTGTGAGGCACCACCATGGATACACCCTTGTTTGATGGAAAACTGGTACATTCCAGCCGCATTATCTATACCCCCTCTTCTTTTGCGCGGACAAATTTGCTGCATCTGCAGGAAATCGGCAGCCTGCAGGCACGGCAGCCCCACGACAGTACCCGCAAAGATTTAGCCTCCTACCTGTTTTTTGTGGTAGAACGCGGTTCCGGTCTGTTGGAATACGGAGGTGTACGGCGGCATCTTCAAAAGGGCGACTGCGTTTTTCTGGATTGCAAAAAGCCTTATCTGCACCGAACCAATCCCGACCTGTGGCAGCTTCGCTGGGTACATTTCTATGGTCCCAATATGGGCGCCATTTATAAAAAATACCAGGAACGCGGCGGCCAGGCCGCATTCCATGCCCAGCATCCGGAACAGTTCAGCAAACTTTTACAGTGGCTGTATGAATTAGCCAATTCCGACGAGTATGTTCGGGACATGCAAATCTACGGCGGATTGGTGGAACTGCTCACACTTTTGATGCGGGAAAGCTGGCATCCCGGCACGGTCAGAATTGCTTCCGGTAAGAAACAGAATCTGCAAGAAATCAAAGATTATCTGGATACTCATTACAGAGAAAAAATTACGCTGGACGATCTGGCCGAACGCTTTTATATCAACAAATTTTATCTTACCCGGGTCTTTAAAGAACAGTTTGGCCTGCCGGTCACCAGTTATCTTGTCCAGCTTAGAATCACCAGAGCCAAACGGCTGCTCCGTTTTACCGACCGGACAATCGAATCCATCGCACAGGACTGCGGCTTGAATGATGCCAACTACTTTTCACGGTTATTCAAGAAAATCGAGGGAACCTCACCTGGAGAATACCGTCGTCAATGGTAATTTATACGAATCATAAAGGCGGCGGTCGTTTTCAAGCCAATCACTTCCAGCCGGGGCGGCCTTGACAGCCCAAGCAAACTGTGCTATCGTAAAAACAATAAAACACCGTGTGGATTTTTACAGTGTTTATGCTACTTTTCGCCACACAATGATCTGTCACCGGATCATTGTGTGGCTTTTTTGTGCAAATTTGGACGCGAAAGGCAGGAAACGTTATGACCGATACCCTTATGAAAGAAAAGCCGATTTTCCCTTTGTTGGCATCCATGGCGCTGCCCATGGTATTTTCGATGCTGGTCAATGCGCTGTATAACATTGTAGACAGCTTTTTTGTGGCGCAAATCAGTGAAGATGCCATGACAGCGCTTTCTCTGGTTTATCCCATGCAAAATCTGATCAATGCCATAGCAATCGGTTTTGGGGTTGGCATCAATGCACAGATCGCGTTGCATTTGGGGGCCGGCGCGCGGCACCGGGCCGATACGGCAGCCACTCATGGAATGTGTTTTTCTTTACTGCATGGCATTGTAATTACCATCGTCAGCATTGCCATCACCCCCAAATTTCTGGCCGCATTCACAACCGATGAAGTCATTATCCGGATGGGAACCACCTACGCCTCCATCGCTTTCTCCTTTTCCGTCGTAGTAATGGCTGCGCTGGCGTTTGAAAAATTTTTCCAGGCTATCGGAAGAATGAAGCTGACGATGATTGCACTTATGGCGGGTTCCATCTGCAACATCGTATTGGACCCGCTTCTGATTTTCGGGTGGGGCCCCTTTCCGCAGATGGGTATTGCAGGCGCTGCGTTGGCCACCGGTATCGGGCAAATTCTGACCCTGTCTCTTTACCTGCTTTTTTACAACAAATACCCCACACCGGTAAAGCTGCGCCGTTCTTGTATGCGTCCGAACAAAAAAATGGATTTGCAGCTGTATGCCATCGGCATCCCGGCTATTCTGAACCTTGCGCTTCCCTCTGTACTGATTTCTTTCCTCAATGGCATCCTGGCTGCCTTCTCGCAAAGTTATGTTGTGGTACTGGGCATCTACTACAAATTACAGACTTTCTTATATCTGCCGGGCAGCGGCATTGTACAAGGGATGCGCCCGCTGATCGGATACAATTACGGTGCAGGCGAATCGGAACGTGTCCGCAAGATTTACCGCTTGACCATGTGGCTCTGCGGCGGCATTATGGCGTTTGGCACTGTATTGTGCCTGGCTTTTGCCGGCAAATTGATGGGGCTTTTTACAACCAACCCGGAAACCATTACCATCGGACAATATGCACTGCGGGTTATCAGCTGCGGCTTTTTGATTTCCACTGTTTCTGTGGTTACGTCAGGCGCTTTGGAAGGACTTGGAAAAGGCGTTGCTTCTTTGGTGATTTCCCTGTTCCGGTACTGCCTGGCAATCATGCCGTTGGCCTGGATTCTCTGCCGCTTGATGGGCCCTACCGGCGTGTGGCACGCTTTCTGGACGACGGAGGTAATTGCCGCCGCAATTTCTATGGTAGTGTATCGAAAAAGCGTCAAGTTGAAATAATCCGTCACAACCTCTTGTGAACCAAGATGGATTGGGGTATGATACAGATAACAGCCAAAAGAGAGGGTGTTTTGTTCATGCCGCTGAATCTGGAACAGATCAAGAAAAGCGAGGAGATCAACAGTTATATCCGGAAAGCCGACGAGAGTCTTTCTGCTCTGGGCTATACGGAACACAGCTATGCCCACGCCGGACGGGTTTCCGCGCTGGCCAGTGAAATTCTTCTCACCCTTGGGTATGATGCCCGCACCGCGGAGTTGGCCGCAATTGCCGGTTGGATGCATGACATCGGAAACATTGTGAACCGCCATGACCACGCTCAAAGCGGCGCCATTATGGCATTTCGCATATTGGATAAAATGGGGGCCGCTCCTGACGAGGTCGCCACCGTAATCACGGCAATCGGCAATCATGACGAAGGGACGGCCTACCCGGTCAATGCCGTAGCCGCCGCGCTGATTCTGGCAGACAAAACCGATGTGCGAACCAACCGCGTACGGAACCAGGACCCCAGTACGTTTGATATTCATGACCGGGTAAATTACGCTGTCAAGGAAAGCCAGGTACAAGTCAGCGGTGGGACGATTCTCTTGCGTCTGCGTATTGATACATCGTCCTGCGCGTTGATGGATTATTTTGAGATTTTTCTCGACCGTATGCGCCTGTGCCGGGAGGCTGCCAAAGTACTTGGCCAGACATTCGCCCTTGAAATCAACGGGCAAAAAATGATTTGAAACAAAAAGCGCTCACCTTGTGCCATCTGCACAGGTAAGCGCTTTTCCTCATTTTATAGCAAACCGATATCTCGCCAGTAGACAGGCGCATATTTACATGCCTGCAAGCCCTCCTGTATGCGGGCAGCCAAGTTTCCCCAAAAAGAAAAGTCACTCCACCGGGCCGGAATCAGCCATCCTGGCATTGATTCCAACAAAAGCGGCAACAACAAAGCCAACCCCAGCGCCAGCAGCAGCCAGACAAAATCGCGCCATACTGCGGGCCAGTCCCTGCTCAATCGAAAAAATCCAATCAACAAAAGGCAACCCGTAACCAGCAACGGCCCCCAACAAAACAAAGTACAAAGCCAGACCCATTGGGGACCGTAAAGAATACACCCAGGGGTGGGCAGCCCGGCGGCCGCACACCAGTTTTCCGTTTCGGTTTTAGGGGCATCCAAAGATATCCCCCGAAGCTCCGCACAGGTCAGATTCTTCTCCGATGGAAAAAGCAATACGCTGTCCACCGATGGAAACACACCGCAAACCGTATAGCTCTTGCCCTGCAAAGTCACTTGCAAGCCGGTCACGTTGTCAGTCCCAAACAAAGTTTCTGCCAGTGCCGTAGAAAGGGCACATTCCTCCCCTACAGCGCCGGGAGCAGTCCCGTAACAATAGTTTACCGGCAAACAGTCCGCTGCATTGCCATAATAGCCGATGCAAAAAACATTTTCTGCCTTATGACCGGTTCCGCTTCCCACATCATCGATTTGCTCACCCCAAAAGCTGGCATATATCTTTTCTTCGTTCTGTTCCCCGGCGGTAAAGTCCAGAGCGCTTTGCAGCTCGCTCGCCTGCAAGACCCTATCAAAACGAACGCCCGTAGTAGCATGCAATCGGCCCTGCTGGCGGCTCCAGCAGCACAGCCAGCACTCCAGCAGCACAAGGGCAAGCACCAATATCCATCTTACCCAGCGGCGCGGCGCAGGCGGAAGAGCCGGATATTCAAGTGTTATCACGAATTCTCACCTTGTCCCCTGCTTGCACGAATTTATCGCTGGACACTACCACCTGCGTATCATAATCCAACGCACCGGAAACTGCCGTTGTGGTATCCCCTTCTTCCAGTACCGTCACAGGCAGCCGTACCAGTACATTTTGCAGTCCCAAGATCGTGTTTTGTTCCTCTGCAGCCAAAACAAAAAAGCCGTCGCCGTCCTGACGAATCGCAGTGGACGGCAAAACAAAGTCCTGCCGACTGCTTTGACTGGTCGCGGATACATTGCAGGCGCCGGCATTCCAGCCGCCTTGCGGTAAGGTAGCTGTAGCCGTTACAGTTCCTTCAGCATCCGTTTCGGAAAGATTTTGCACAGCAGCGTCACCGCTGACTTTGCTTTGACTTACATGTAATACCGTTCCCACGGTGATTTGTTGCGCCTGGTCTTTATCCAACGGGATGGAAAGTGTGTAATCGGCCGCTTCGTCGGCAAGAAGTCCCCCCCCACCTTGGGGCTGTTCTCGCCCACCTTCAGATTCAGTTGAATATGACCGCCGCATCCGCCGCCTGAGGCTCGCCGTGTCCGCCATTATACACATGCATGGTTTCTATGGTGGCATAGGTCCAATCAACGTCCACGGACGCATCTCCGCCCGCTCCTGCGGCGGCAGCACCACCGGAAGATTCTACCTGAACGGGCGTAAGGGTAAACCCATCATCAACAATTTCTTGCACGATCCCCTGCAAGTCGGGGTTAGCCAAGGTATCCTGCGGTTCTGCAGACGCTACAGGGATAGAAGTGGCCTCAGGTTTTGACTCCGGTGTCAGTGTTGCGGACGATTCCACCCCGGAAGATTCGGTATCTTTGGGTGCACAAGCTGTACAAAGAATGGCAATTCCCGCGCATATACAGGTTGATAGCCGCCCGTGCCGTAGCGGAATCTCCTAACGACCACACGCTCAATGTGGTTTCGGCATGTGCAGGCAGCGTTTCGTCGTAATGGTACCGATACACTTTCCGCGTTGAATCGTCGCCTGCCAGCGTCACAAGGAAATCCCCATTGGCCGCCCGGCAGATGGATGTGGGGTAATTGCTGTTTACGCTCATTGCGGTACCGTCCACAGGAACCACCTGTTCGGGAAGTGTCCCGCCGGGTGCCAGCCGGTAAATTCCTTTGGGCGTAGGATAATATACGGCGCCTTCCGAATCCCCGACCAGTGCCGCCGAAGAAACCGCTTCGCTCAATGTATCCATAACCTGTGTGCTGATACCGTCCTGCGGGTTCAGTTCCATCAGGGGCATAGAAGTTTCGGCATAATACAGATACAACAGTTTGTCTCCGGCGATGGTCGGTTCAATACCGGCGCCATACATGACATCACCATCCAGAGTAACTTTTCGGGTTTCACCGGTGGCGAGAGAATATGCGGTCATTTCGCAGGAAACACCGTACTCTCCATAGGATTGCTGAAAGAGCAGCGCTTCCCCCTGATAGAAAACAACATGCCGGATATTTTCAAAACCTTCCACCTGAAGTTCTTCCAACGTCCCGCCATCTTTTTGCAGATAGAAATGGTAGCTGTTGTCAGCCCGGCTTTCCGAATCCAGTACCACACTGCTCATACAGGCCGTGCCATCGCCGCCAACCCAGATTTGATTGATAAAACCATCTGTTTGGTCACTCCAACCGGGGTTGTCCTCCGTCCAGGTTTCTCCATTGTCCGTGGATGTCAATCGACTTACTGTCCTTGCGGTCTACTGACTGTCTTGCATAAATGCAATCTTCTCTGATAAATTCCATATTGGGCTCCTTTCCTTGTTGGAATGGAGCTACCAACCTTACAACTATATTATACTATCAGCAGCCCCGGACAACAATGTTGCGAATGGTTAGGCAGCATATCCAGTAATGCTGCTGCCGCTTCGTTGTCATACAGTTCTACAGAAAACGTTTTATCTGCGACACGGATTTCCAGTTCCGGCATACTTTGTTCCTCCTCATGAGATGCAGCAGTGACTACCAAGGTTTTCTGTTCGCTTTCCGCCGCCCGCAAAGCAGACGGCGACAAGGTAGCGTGATACGCGTACATCATGCCCAGAAAAACAATTCCCAGCACTGCAGCCAACCATTTAATGGATACTTTTCCCTGTTTCATAAGCCTGCCGCAATGCAGAATGTTCCGCAATTTCGCCGGGTGTTGTGACACCGCCCGCAAATACAGTACCGGCTAATGTTGCCTTTTCAAAGCAATCCACCCAGCCCTGAATGCCCTGAACGCTCCCATCCACAGTGGAAGCTTCCGACTCCGCAGCTGCTGCCAGCAAATATACATTCCGGAAACGGTAATCACTGGAGTACAGCGGATTGCAGCGGTCCAACAGCGTTTTCAGCTGACCGGGAATGCCGTAGTAATAAACCGGTGCCGCAAACACAACCACATCAGCATCTTTTATTTTCTGTGAAATCGTAACGGCATCATCCTGCAGAATGCATTTTTGCGTTGTCTGGCAGGACAGGCACCCCACACAGAAAGATATCTTCTGGTTTTTAAGGCTTATAACTTCTACATCATTCCCGCTTTCACGAGCGCCACGTGCAAAAGCCTGTGCCAGCGCATCGGAGTTGCTGTTTGCCCGCAAACTGGCTGTAACAATCAATACATTTTTAGGCATGTTGGGTCTCCTCCTTGTTATCCGTATGGTTATGGCAAAATTCCTGCGGCGCTCCAACCACAATCTGCCCGCGCGCTTCGGGATCATCCCGGATAATCTCGCCTACCTCCGGCACCTGAATGCGGCCGGTATGCGGGTTTTTGATACTGAGGACAGGCGTCGTAATCACGGCATCTACGTCGGATTTTTCAAAGCAGAGATCCGTATCGATCATCTTGCAGTCAATCAATTTGAGGTTCTTGCAATAGCAGAAAGGCTGCGTCCCGATGATAGTGCAGTGCTCCAGCGTCAGCCCATCCGAATACCAGGCCAGATACTCCCCTTTGATGACGCTGTTGCGTACAGTAATGTCCTTAGCGTGCCAGAATGCGTCTTTGGTATCAAAACGGCAGTTTGTAAAAAGTGCATGTTCCACGTACTGGAAAGAATACTTACCGTGAAAATCTACGTTATCAAACACAACATTGCGGGCACGAAGCAGAAAATACTCGCTTTGTGCGGTACTGTCTTCCATTTTGATTCCATCCGCAGACCAGCCGAATTCGGGCGAGTCAATATCGCAGGAATTGATCGTAATGTCTTTACATTCCCGAACGGCCTTGATTCCGTGCAGTTTGGTGCGGGAGATCTGCAGATGATGAGAATACCATAGAGCGGCCCGGCAGAGCGGCGTCAATTCGCTGTCCTCAATGCACAAATTTTCGTCGTGCCAGAAAGGATAACGCAGATTCATAAAGCAATGTCTTACGGTAATATCGGCGCTTTCTTTCAATGCACTTTCGCCGTCGGCAGGTCCATCAAATCGGCAGTTCCGAATTTCCAGTCCCTTGCTTCCGTAAAGGGCGCGCTCTTCGTCAAAAGCTTGATTTTCCAAAACGGTCATAACTTCTCCCTCCTGAGAGTGGTAAAGGCTTCTTATTTTACATCTTCTGGTTTGATTTTACCTGCATCTTCCAAACGCATGATATAGATCATGTGGTCCAGACAATCAATTTTGTATTGCACGCAGTGCAGTTGCTTCAATAGAGCCGCCTTTTGTTTGGCAAGCAGACGGTATTGTTCCTGGCGACTGTGCGATTGTTCCAATTCCAAAAATTCTGTTACGAACGTTCTCTTGCAACCGGCATCCTGTAAATTCCGGCAAATCTGAAATGTACGCTTTTCGGAAACATCCTCCACACGTCTCGCCTCCTCTGTGTTTTTATTCTAACGCGATGTTTCCAAAAGAGCAAATACCTTGTTTTTGTATCATGATATGCTTTTCAGGCATAGCAGAGTGTGCTATACTAAATCTATTCAAGGGGAGGTGCCGGGAATGGAAATTCGAGTGTTACGCTATTTTCTGGCCGTTGCACGTGAGGAGAGTATTACAGCAGCAGCCAATTTTCTGCATCTGACACAGCCGACACTTTCACGTCAGATTCATGACCTGGAAGAGGAATTGGGTCAGCAGCTTCTGATTCGAAAAAGTCATCGTGTGCTTCTGACACCGGAGGGCATGTTGCTGCGTAAACGGGCCGAAGAAATTATTGCGATGGTAGACAAAACCGAAGCCGAATTCAACTCCTTGGAAAATACCATTAGTGGTGACGTCTACATAGGAAGCGGTGAAACCCAAACCATCCGTCATATCGCAGAAATCATCCGGCAGCTGAAAGAGGAATACCCGGCCATTCATTATCATATACACAGCGGAAATGCACAGGACATTACCGACCGCTTGGACAAGGGGTTGCTGGATTTTGGCGTTTTGATTCAACCGGCAGACATTGCAAAATATGATTCGCTCCATCTCCCCGGGAAAGATGTATGGGGTGTGATCATGCGCAAAGACAGCCCTTTGGCAGCTAAGGACGCTCTGCAGAAGGAAGATCTGCGAACTCTGCCATTGCTTTGCTCCCGTCAGGCGATTCTTTCCCAGCGCCACGGAAACGCTTTTGCGGAATGGTTTGGTTCAGATTTTGACAAATTGAATATTGTTGCCACCTATAACCTGATCTATAACGCTGCCATCATGGTAGAAGCCGGTGTTGGGTATGCTGTAACGCTGGACAATTTGTCAAATACCTCTGCTGCCAGTGAGCTTTGCTTCCGTCCGCTCACCCCGCGGTTGGAGTCCGGCCTGGATATCGTCTGGAAAAAGTATCAGGTCTTTTCCCCTGCCGCAGAGGTCTTTCTGCAACGTCTTCGTGGGACTTTCTCCTGACAGAAACGAGCATCACAATGCTGTTGCTGCAATATGCAGCTGCCCCACCATAATGAAAAGGGATAGCCTTGTAAAGCTATCCCTTTCTGCTTTATACGGAATCATTTTTCAAAAACACATAGGTGGATGCATCAGATCGTTCCGGTGAAAAAGTAAACTGCAATCGGGCGAAGGTTTGGATTTCTTCCGGTTTTCGCACCTCATGCTCCGCCATATACCGGACCATTTCGCCACGGGCCATCTTGCACATGGTGGCCTTTTCCACCACCTTCCCATTCTTCTCCTCGCCAAATACGCAGGTAACAAAGCGGACAGACTCCGGAAGATACCGGGAAATACAGGTGCTATACTCTTTGGACGCAAGATTTACGATGCAGTCCGTTTCGGCAAAAAGCGCTTTGGCAAGTTGGTCGCCCCAAAACGTATAAATGTCCTTTTTCCCTGCTGCCGGCAATTTTGCCTGCATTTCCAGGCGGTAAGGTGTCACTCCGTCAAAAGGGCGCAACAAACCATAAAAACCTGAAAGAATCCGAAGGTGTTCTTGTACATAGGCCAATTGCTGCTCTGTAAAAACGCCAGGCGACATATACCGATATTGAATTCCCTCGTAACTCAGAATTGCCGGCGTAAGGTTGTTGTGCAAATCCATTTGCTGCAGCCGTTCCACATTCAGCTGTGCCAACTGATCGTTGCACTTCCAGATTTTCTTGAGTGTATCGTATGATAACGCCCGCATAGCCTGATACAATTGTTCTGTCTTTTCAAGAAACAGGGGCAAATCCTGCCATGGCAAGCTGTCGGTGTCCACATTCATCTTTTTGGCCGGGGAAATGATGATTCGCATAAAAGATACTCCGCTTCGGCAATTGTTGCTTTTGTCTTACTGCTGTTCCCCCGCCAGATAGGCCAGGATTTCCGCCGCATTGGTATCCGGCTTCACTTTGGGCATCACTTTTTCGATGTTGCCTTCCGGATCAATAATATAAGTGGAGCGAACAACACCCATACTGACTTTGCCGTACAGCTTTTTTTCTTGCCAGACACCATAGGCCTGAATGGCTTGCAGTTCCGGGTCAGAGAGCAAAACAAACGGCAAATCGTATTTCTGCACAAACTTCAGGTGAGAAGCCACCGAATCTTTGCTGATGCCGATGACCACAACATCCCGGCTGCGGAATCCTTCATAGTTCTGTGCAAAAGCGCAGGCCTGGCGAGTACAGCCCGGTGTGTTGTCCCGCGGATAAAAATACAAAACCACACGTTTTCCTGCAAAATCGGAAAGACTTACTGCCTTGCCATCTTTATCCAGCAGGGTAAAATCCGGCGCCTTGGTTCCAACTTCCAACATAGCCAATCAGTTCCTTTCTATCGGTTTGTAGTTAGTATATCGAGGAGGCGGTCCACCGTCAAGAGGTCTTTCTTCTCTTTGCCGATCTTCACAGCAAGTTCTTTGCCGGGCCTCATGGCCACCGATTAACAGTCAGTTTTTTCTCTAATAGCTAATGCATCGGAATCGCAGGGTTGTTCTTGCTGCATATGTTCTTTTTAAAGAAAGAGTTCGCATTCTTTCCGCTCGGAGCACACTTTTTTCAGCATCAAACTTGCCGCAGACAACAGAAGCGGACTGACTTTTCGAGCCCCCTGAGGACATACAGCAACACAGCGCATACAAGAAATGCATGCCTTTTCGTCTACTTTTGTAGGGTCATCTTTATGGATAGCCTCTACCGGGCAATTTGCAGCACAAACACCGCAGCGGTTGCAGTCCTTGGTAGCTTTGGGCACTATGCTGGCACCTCCGGCTTTTTTGTATGGACGATTGCCAGGAAGTTTCGGCTCTGACAAGTCATTTGTGGAAAGTTTACCACGGATTTGCTCCGCAAATGCGGCAATCTGTTGTGCGTCCTGCTCATCCGGTCGCCCGCTGGCAAACTGCCGGGCGATGGAATGTTCTGCCACCGCTGCCATAGCGGCAATCACTCGAAAACCCGTTTCCCGGGCTGCATCCTCCAGTTCCACCAGCGTATCTTCGTAGGCGCGGTTGCCATATACACATGCCAGCACCGCCCGGGCACCTTGGCCATTCAGCGCTTTCAGCCGTCTTACCGCCACAGAAGGAACACGCCCACCATA
>ERZ1643250.1984-NODE-1984-length-16067-cov-6.247877_pt1 | contig 16067 bp, 18 predicted proteins | sample MGYA00579262_ERZ1643250 | MGnify/ENA primary metagenome ERZ1643250 (study PRJEB29033, sample SAMEA4952265) | chicken gut metagenome | biome: Broiler Chicken; feature: Gastrointestinal Tract; material: Caecum | place: Ireland | collected 2018 | study: Broiler... | reverse complement strand
GAATCCTTTGTGGATTCCGAGTATTTTTAACGCAGTAGCTGGCGTTGATTGTCGGGAAAGACTTTCATTTCGACTTTTCAGATAGCCCCTAAATACAATTGAGGATTACTTCTTTTTCGCAGCGTGTTTTCCGCCGGGAACTTTTTTGGAAGAAGGCTTCTCCAATACTTCCAGAAAACGTTTTGCCAAGCCGTCATACTCGTGGTTTTCCAGCACATAAGCCCGTCCCTTTTCACCCATCTGGCGGCGCTGGCCTTCGCTGACAGAAGCGATGGCAATGGCTGCCCGGGCAATGGCGCTGCTGTCCTCAGAAGGAATGGAAATTCCGCAGCCGGACTTCTTCACCGCATTATTTTCGTATTCGATACCGTAAATAATGGGTTTTCCAGCCATCATATAATCGAAAAGCTTGTTGGGGCTGATGCCATAGCGGAATACCGGCTGTTTCTGAATGCCGATATACAGCGCGTCGAACTGGTCCAGCAGGCCGGGAATCTGGCTTCTGCGAACGGCTTCCAGAGATTCCACCGTATCACGCAGATCCAGATCGTTGATTTTCTGCTGTAATCTGGATTTCTCCGGTCCCTGTCCCACCATAATCAGCTTGATTTTCTGACCTTTCAAGTCCTTTCCGGCTTCCACAAAGCTGTCAAGGGCACTGGAAGGGCTGTGAGCGCCTGCATATCCCACCAGGAACCAGCCTTCTTCCCGGAACTGGTGCAAAAGGTCGTAATACCGGGCATCCTCCGGATTTTCCGGCAGCTTCCAGGCATCCTTTTCCACTCCGTTGGGGATGTAGGTAAAACGGTCTTCTGTCAAACCGTGCTCCATCATATAGGACTTTGCGTTGGGCAGAACGGAAACTACCTGGTCACTGTTGGCGTAGGCGTAATTTTCCGCCCGCTGCATCACCTGAATAAAGGGATGCAGCCGGCTCATGCCGCCCACTTCCATGGGGCTGAGAGGCCACAGATCGTGGACTTCATACACCAGCCGGGCGTTATATTTTTTAGCAATTTTTGCAGCGGGATAAATGTCCATGGGGTAAGTAGAACTGGCGATCACCACATCCGGCTTATTTCTCTTTACCAGCTTGTCCTGATAATGAGTCAATCCCCGGACAAAAGACAGGATATTCCGCACCCGGTCCAGCCCGTTGCCGCTATAGTGGTTGCCATAGATCCAGAAAAACCGAACGCCGTCGATGGTTTCGTCCAATGTTTTTTTGCCCATCAGGTCAGGGTTCTGGCCCCGGAGATGAGAAAAAGAGCTGGCAGCAATGGTCACATTATGACCGGCCTGCACCCAACGTTTGGCCATAAGGAAAGGCCGGAACTCCATGCCGTGAAGATTGGAGCCGGCATAATGATCGATATACAGTATGTTCACGCTACTATTCATCACCTTTCTTGCAGCGATCCATTCAGAAAAAACGGTTTGATTCTGCAAACCAATACTATTATACCCTCTTTTTCGCTGTTTCCGCAAGGTTTTCACCGCAAACATACCGGATAAAATGTAAATTTTCTGTGAGCGGACCTTATAAATTCAGGCCTTTGGCCTCATCACAGCCCATCATCAGGTTCAGGCACTGGATAGCCGCACCGGAAGCACCTTTGCCCAGATTGTCAAAGGAAGCCGACAGCACCATCCGCTCGGGATTGCCGCTGACGAAAATCTCCATGCCGTCCCAACCGCTTCTCCGGTTGCCGCTGAGCATTCCGCTGCCCTCGGCGCCAAAGGGCATGACCCGGACAAACTTCTGGCCTGCATAGTGGTCGCACAAAAGCTCGTGCAGCTGTTCCGGTGTGTCAATCCCGTGGAGGAACTCGCCAAACAACGGCACAGACACCAGCATACCGCTGTAATAGTCAGCCACAATGGGAGAAAACAGAGGTGCTTTGTTCAAGCCGCAGATAGCCTTCATCTCTTTCAGATGCTTGTGCTGCTGGCTCAGGGCATATTCCCGGGGTGCGTCCAGTTCCACAGAACGGTTTTCGCCCTCATAGTCGGCGATCATTTTTTTGCCGCCGCCGCTGTAACCGGTGAGGGAAAAACTGCTGACCGGCGCGTCGGGAGAAAGAACGCCGTGAGCTACCAGCGGATAAACCAGAGACACAAAGCCGGAAGCATGGCATCCGGGAACCGCTACCCGATTGCCGGTGACAATGGCGCTGCGGTGCTCCGGGGAAAGCTCCGGGAAACCGTAAGCCCAGCCGGGTTCGGTACGGTGAGCGGTAGAGGGATCAATAATCCGCACATGGTCATTGTCGATCATGGAAACCGCTTCCCGGGCGGCAGCATCCGGCAGACACAGGAAGGTAAAGTCCGATTCGTTAATCAGCCGGGCCCGTTCTGCTGCGTCTTTTCGCAGTTCGGAGGAAATGGTCAGCAGCTGGATATCATCCCGGTTCTGAAACCGTTCATGAATCCGCAGGCCGGTTGTACCTTCACTGCCGTCTATGAAAATTTTCGCTTTCACATTTGTCATGTTCAGACCTCCAATCGAAACTCATACGGCTATCAATATACCACAATTTGTGCGGTAAATCCAGAGGAAAACACCGGTTTTCGAGATTCTTCCCGCCGCGGTTTACAGAAGAAAAGCAAACCGGTATACTGAAAGCGGCAACACTCTAAAAATTGATAAAAAAGCGAGGATTTTTCCTCTGTTTTGCGACTAATTAGTGAAAGGCGGGATGACATGGAGCAGGATATGGAGTATTACCGCCGCTATTTGAAGGGAGACGCCGACGCTCTGGGGGAATTGATGAAATTATATCGGGAGCGGCTGATTTTCTTTGCCATGGAGTTTCTTTCCAGTCCGGATGACGCCGAGGAAGTGGCCGCGGAATGTTTTGCGGAACTGGCGCTCCATCCCCTGCGATACCGGTTTGGAAGCTCGGTCAAAACCTATCTCTTCGCCATTGCCCGGAACAAAGCTTTGACCCTTTGCCGGAAGCAGGCAAGGCACCGGCTTGTCCCTTTGGAGACTGCGGCCAATATTGCCGGGGGAGCTTCCCCGGAAGAACTCTTTCTGCGGGAGGAATCCGCCCGCCAGCTTCACTGCGCCCTGAACGGCCTGCGGGAGGACTATCGAACTGTTTTACATCTGCTGTATTTTGAAGAGCTTTCCTATGAACAGGCGGCAAAGGTCATGAAAAAAAGCCGCAAGCAAATCGACAATCTTGCCTATCGGGCCAAACTGGCGCTGAAAGCCCGGCTGGAAAAGGAGGGGATGGAGTTATGAGAACGCCGGAAGAGTTTGAAAACCATGTATACGGCCTGATTGCTGAAAAAAAGCAGCGCCGTCAAAAACGCCGCCGTCTGCGATCCGCTGTTTTGGTGCTGCTGGTTATTTCTCTGGGCTTTTTCTGGGGTTCCCGGTTTCAGCAAGCTTCCCCATCCCTTCCCAAGGAAGAAGCAGCCGTTGGGGAAGCCGCTCCCCTTCCGTCTATGACGCTGGAAAAAGCGCTGACCGGCAATGTGGAATACTGCCGGTTTGAGAAAGACGGGAACATCCTGACCATTTCGGACCAAAAAACGCTGGAATCTCTTTGCGCCCTGCTTTCACAGGCCGTCCCTTCGGAAGCGGAAAGCGCGGCCCCTTCCCTGGGAAGTCTGACGTTATTCTATTCCAATGACGAGTCCTTTTCCCTGTTTGTAACGGAGGACGGTTTCTGTGATGAATCAGGCAATTCGTACCGGGCCGCAGATGTGAAAAGCTGGACACAGGAACTGAAATCCCTGCTGGAAATCCCCGAAAATTGATTTTTGAGAGGAGTGACCCTGATGAAACGCACGATTCGAAATCTTGTTTGTCTGCTGCTCTGCACAGCAACGCTGTCAACCGTTTGCACCGGCTGCAACTCGACGAAAATCAGCGCCAAAAATCTGATGGATGATGTGTCCCCTTTTACCATCATCTCTGACGAATCTCCCCCGAAGGAATTCCCGGCACAGATGGCGGACTTTTCCCTCTCCCTGCTCCGTCAAATCGGCAAAACCAGCCCCGAAGAAAACCGGCTGCTGTCCCCGGTCTCCATCGAAATGGCTCTCTCCCTCACCGCAAACGGCGCCAAAGACGAAACCCTCCGCCAGATGGAAGAGGTTCTGGGCAGCAGCCTGGACAGGCTCAACCTGTCCATGAACTGCTATCGGGAAGCGCTCTCTTCCGAACAGCCCAAAGTCCTTTTGGCCAACTCCCTGTGGATGAAGGAAGAGAAAATTTCCCCCAATCAGGACTTTTTGCAGACTGCCGCCGACTATTACCGCCCGGATATTTTTTCCTCTCCCTTCGATGACAGCACTGTGGAGGACATCAACCACTGGGTTTCCGACAAAACCGACGGGCTCATTTCCAATGCACTGGATAAAATCTCCCCGGATGCGGTGCTGTATTTGATTAATACCCTGCTTTTTGATGGAAAGTGGGCGGAACCCTATCGGGAAGACCAGATTACCGACGAAACTTTCCATAAAGAGGACGGCAAAGAAGTTCCCATACAGCTGATGTACAGCGAGGAAAGCCGGTATCTGGAGCATGAGCTGGCCACCGGTTTTCTGAAACCCTACGAAGGCGGTGAATATGCTTTTGGAGCACTGCTTCCCCGGGAAGGCATGGCACTGGACAAACTGCTGGAACAGCTGGACGGGAATACCCTTCAGGAAATCCTGCAAAATGCTTCCACTGTACCGGTGACGGCGGCTGTCCCCAAATTTTCCTTTGATGCTTCGGCAGAGCTGAAAGAGCCGTTGATAGCGTTGGGAATGACCGACGCTTTTTCCCCTGAGAATGCCAACCTGTCCGGTTTGGGAACCGCCGGCGGAAATCTGTACATCAGCCGGGTGCTGCACAAGACACACATTGCAGTAGATGAAGCGGGCACCCGGGCCGGAGCCGTTACCGCAGTGGAGGTAACGGCAGAAGGTGCAGCACTGGAAATCAAATCCGTTATTCTGAATCGGCCGTTTTTGTTCTTTATTCTTCACGAAGAAACCGGCACACTGCTGTTTTTGGGAACCTTTTCCCATCCGGTATAAATATATTGAAAAAGCGGAGGCTGTTTCCTTTTGGAAAACGGTCTCCGCCCTTTTTCGTTACTTTTTGATTTTTCCCCGTTTGACGGTAAACAGGCACTCTTTCCAGTCGTTTAGTCCCAGCGCCTTCTGACTGTTGCGCAGCATTCTCTCCAGATAGCCTGCCATGGTTTCCAGCTCCTCATCGGTAAAGCCCTCCATGGCCGTCTCGTCGAACATCATATGTGCCTCATGAAACCGCCGCGCCGTGCGCCAGCCCTCTTCCGTCACCGAAAGATGCTTGCACCGCAAATTGTTTTCGTCGATCTGCTTTTCCAGAAGCCCCATTTTTTGCAGGCGCTTGGTGGACAGCGCCACCGATGACGGGGAAATCATCATGGCTTCGGCTACCTCCACCTGCGTGCAGCCCTCATGATCCGCCACATAAGCCAGAATGGGATACTGTCCCGGATAGGCTTCTTCTTCGCCGGTGTGGTCCTGCACATATATTTTCCGCATATGCATCAGATGGTGAATCCGCATTCCAACCCGGACACAATCATCACGCCTCGTTCCCTTTTTCAAAACTCCGAACCCTCTTTCAAAAACTCCATTTTTCTGCAAAGAGAAAAAGTAATGATATAGTAAGCATACCTGATACCGGGTGTCTTGTCAATGTTCCCTTTGTTGTCACTTTCCCGTATACTTTCCCGTTTTTCCGGCACAATAACCAGTGTGAACCCCAAAGAGTGAAAAAGCCGCTTTTGGGAATCCGGTACTTGTAGAAACGGAGGTAATTTTTGTGAGCAAACAAAAGAAATCGTCCGGCGCTTTGCCGCGAAATATCAATCTTGTCACCCCGGTCCCCCGCCCTGATGCCCAGCGCATTACCCGTCTGGTGAAAAACTCCGGGCGAGTCGAGGGCTATGAGCTCTCCAACGGGGAAATCCTCACCAAACGGGAAGGCGTCGCCCTGGCCAAAGCCGGCGGGATCCGCGGGGTAGCAGTGGCTGTGCGCAACGGCAGCGAATATCTGCGCTCTCTGCCTGACGGCACCGAAAGCGACAATCTGAGCAATCTGCCTTCCATCAACGGATAAACATCAGCCCGCTCCCTCAGGAAACCTGTTTTCCCTCACACCTGAATGTATCGTGCTGCTGCGTACCCGATAACGCCGCGGACTTCCACCACATACCAGTCCTCCCACTGGCCCAGCACTGTGATGGTTTCCCCTTTTTGGGCCTGTGTGAGGACCGGTGCGTCGGTGGAGGGCTTTTGTCGAATGTTCAATGGAGTGGACTGGGTGACAACAACCCCTTTTCTGGGCGGCTGAGGATCGGAAATAAAGGGAATTCCGAAATAAATGCACAGACCCTGCACCAGATTGGCGGCGATGGCATCCAGATTGGACTGAATCCAGCAGGCGTCTTCCGGGTTATCGTGGTAAGCGATTTCCATGAGCACCGCCGGAGCATTGGTCTTGCTCAGCTCGATAAACTTTGTAGTGGGAACTGCCCGCACTTTTTCCGGAATAGGATAAATCTTCTTCAAATTTTTCGCCAGTATTTCCGCTGCCTTTTTCCCGAGAGCGCTGTAAGTGTAGTAATACGCATCTGAGCCCCGAACCTTTCCCGCCAGATCACCGGCTGCGGCGTTGGAATGTAGGGCAAGATGCAGGTCATAGTATCCGGCGTTGGATTCCCGGATGACCTGTCCCAGTGTCATGTCCGGATTGCTTCGGGTATAGCGGATGCCGCAGGCCCGCAGATAGGGCACCATTTTATCTGCCAGTTCATTCATGACGGCCTGTTCGTTGCTTCCGGTTACATACTCATTAAAGGGCTGAAGGGATGGACTGAGATAAATGACAGGCATACAATCCCGCCTTTCTGAAAAATTTGATTTACCGGGCTAATCAATCCGGCTTTCAGGAAAAGATTTTTGCAAAAAACTGCTCCGACGATATGCCATGGGGCCGCAAAAACCGCCCCAACACCGGATGCTCTTCCGTTTTGGAAACCACATTCACCCGGCCCGCACAGGTAAAAGCGGCCCGGAATCCCATGTCCCACAGGATTTCCAGAGAGCCGTCGGAAATGGCGCCGAAGGGGTATGCAAAAACGGTTGGCATGGTGCCCGTTTCCGTTTGAAACCGTTCCTGTAGTTTTCCAAGATCCTCTGTCAGCAAAGCTCGATACTGTTCTTCCGTCTCTCCTGCCAGCTTTTTCGCCCCAAGCCTTCCTTTGCTTCCGTGGAGGTCATAGCTGTGGTTCTGGAACTCCACCAATCCTGAATCCATCATTTCATTAATCTGAGGCCAGGTCACATGGGAATAGTTGGCGTGGTCGTCATTGGCTCCGGTAAACCGGTCGGTACAGCTGCCAATAGGGGAAATGATAAACTTCATCTCATACTGTTTTGCCAGCGGCCAGGCGTATACATAGTTGTTGTAATACCCGTCGTCGAAGGTCAGCAGAATGGGTTTTTCCGGCAGCGCTTCCCCGTGGTCCTGCCATGCGTACAGCTCTTCCATGTGAATGGGGGTGTACCCGTTGTTTTTCAGATAACACAGGTCAGACTCCCACTCGGCCGGAGAAATCACATACTTTCCTTCATAGGCGGGGTCTTTCAGCAATCCGTGATACATAATCGCGGGGAGCTCGACGGTTTCCGCCCCTTCCGTCACTGAACCGGAAACCGCCGCCGTTTCCCCTCTTCCCCACAAAAACCACCCGACTGCTGCCGTTACGGCCGCAGCCGCCACACACAGGATGGCACAGATTCGCTTTTTCATGAAAAAACAGCCTCCCCCCTCCATGAATCATCATAGTCGGGGAAAGGCTGATTTAGTACTGATTGTCTGAAATTTTTCAGAGGGTTTCTTCCTCTTCCGGAAGTCCGGCGTGATCCTCGATGAATTGCAGAATGTCGCTGTATACTTCTTCCCGGTTGGTTTCGCACAGCACCACATGACGGGCTTCGGGGTAAAGCTTCCAGCACACATGATGGCCGGTATCCTGCAACACCTTTACCACTCTTTCAACAGCTTTTCCGTTTTCGCCCACCGGGTCTTTGTCTCCGGAAAGCACCAGAATGGGAAGATCCGGCACTTTTTCCGCCCACTTTCTGCCGGAGATTTCGCCCTGTAACAGCAAAACATCCCGATAACCGGAAACCGTCAGGTCAAAACCGCAAAGCGGGTCGGCGGTATAGCGGTCCACCTCTTTGTCATCCCGGGAAAGCCAGTCGTTTGGGGTGCGGTTGGGAGCAAATGCCTTGTTGAACCGCTGGGTGGACAGTTTGGCAAACAGGGGATCGTGTCCTTTGGGGCCTTTTTTGCGGACAATCTGTTCTGCCAACAGCTGCTCGGAGCGGAGCGTCAGCGCGCCCGGCTCTCCGGTTCCCAGAATCACTGCCGCAGAAAGACCGGTTCCCCAACGGGCCAGATAGGCACGGGTAACGAAAGAGCCCATGCTGTGACCCAGCAGAATCAGGGGAAGTCCGGGATATTCCTGACGGAGAATGGTGGTCAGCTTTTTCTGGTCCCGCAGCAGGTTGTCCGGCCCGTTTTCACCGAAATACCCATATGCGCCGCCGCAGGAAACGGAACGGCCATGGCCCAGCTGGTCGCTGACGGCAACCGCAAAGCCCCGCTCCGCCATATAGCAGGAAAAATCTCCATACAGGCCGCTGTGCTCCGCCATGCCGTGCACAATTTGCAGCACGCCGCGAATATCCTCCGCGTCCTCCGGCTCCGTCATACGCACCCGGATTTTCACGCCACCCCATGCGGATTCAAAGGAAATATCCTTTCTGATGATACTGCACACTGCCATTGCGTTCACCCTTTCTTGCTGTTCCCTATCTGTTCATTATAGCCTTTTCTCTCCGCTGCCGCAATGGCGGCAGGTTGACAAACTGTAACTTTTTTATGAATCCCGGGAAGAATCCCAGCCCTTCCCGATTCCGTCCAGCCCTTCCAGAGAAAAGGGCGGAATAAAGTCTTTTTTCGCGGCGGAACGCCCCTGCATATAGCCGTCCAGTTCCAGCTCAAACAGCACGTCCCTCACTTTTTCATATTCCCGCCGGGTAATGGTCCGGTTGATTTCCGGGAATTCCTCCGCCCTGCCGCAGGGCACATACTGGGACATGAGGCTCACCGGGTTTTCCGGCAGATGGTCGTGGAGCCAGTGAAGCACGGCGATAGAGTTCCGGGTATTGCCCGGCAGAATCAGGTGCCGCACCAGCGTGCCGCTCTTCATCATGCCGTCGTCGGTATAACGGGCGGGGCCGGTTTGCCGAACCATTTCCAGAATGGCGGCGGAGGCCCGGGTAAAGTAGTCCGGCGCACCGGAATACTTCTGCCCCAGCTCATCAGTGGCATATTTCAGGTCGGGAAGGTAAATATCCACCAGCCCTTCCAGCTTTTGCAGGGTTTCCAGTGATTCATAGCCGCCGCAGTTGTACACCACCGGCACCGGCAGTTTTTCCATGGCAAGGGCTTCGGCGATGGGCAGCGCAAAGTGGGTGGGGTTCACCAGATTGATATTGTGGGCGCCCTGTTCAATAAGCCGCAGGAAAATGTCGTGGAGCTCCCGGGGTGTGACCACTTTTCCCACCTCCCGGCGGGTGCTGATGCTGTAATTCTGGCAGAACACGCATTGCAGCGAACAGCCGGTAAAAAACACCGTGCCGCTGCCCCGGGTTCCGCTGATGGCCGGTTCTTCCCACTGGTGCAGGGCGGCTCTGGCCACCACCGGCAGCGCACCCATGCGGCAAAAGCCCTTCCCTTCGGTTTCTTCCCGCCGGACGCGGCAATTGCGCGGGCACTGGGTACAGGTTTCAATGACCATTACGCCTGCCCTCTTTCCTCTTTGATTTCCAGAAACGCCGCCAGACCTCCGCGCTTTCCGGCGGTTGCCCGGTGGGAAAACAGCAGGTCACTGTGGCACTGGGTACACACACCGCCTACAGAAATATGGGACTCCGGCACCCCAGCTGCCGCCATGACCTGCCGGTTGCACTCCCACAAATCCAGCTGGTATTTGCCGCCCTCTTTTGCAAAGACGAATTTCTCCGGCTGCAAGTGGGTCAGCGCCAGAAACTCCTTCGCCACCGGTTCATCCACCTCATAACAGCACACGCCGATGGAGGGGCCAATGGCAGTGTACAGGGCCTCCGGACGGGTACCGAATTCCTCGCCCATGCGCTCCACCATGACTTTGCCCATCTGGGCCACGGTGCCGCGCCATCCTGCGTGGGCCAGTCCGATGGCCCGGTGTTCCGGGTCGATAAAATACAGGGGCACACAGTCGGCGTAATAGGTCACCAGCGTGACCCCTGGTTCATTGGTACACAGGCCGTCCACGCTCATCTGGTCTTTTGGCCGCCAGATGCCCACGCCCCGCTCTTCCTTACCCACCCGGCGGACAACGGTATGGTGGTCCTGTGCGGAAGCGGTCAGGCTCTCGGGTTCAAACCCAACGGCAGCGCACAGACGGCGGTAATTTTCCCGGACGGTTTCATCGCTGTCTCCACGGCCGAAGCTCAGGTTCATGGTGGAAAATTCCCCCTGACTGACGCCGCCTTTCCGGGTGGAAAAAGCCTGACGCACCCATTCAAAGGAATCAAAAGCGGGGAAGGTTAGGAACCCCACGCCATTTTTCTCCTGATAATTCATATGACAAAGCTCCATGGCAAAAAAATCCTTTCGTGTATTTCCTTTTATCATACCGCAAAAGGAAGCGCGAACGCAAGGGGAACCGGGAATTTACGGAGCAGAACAAAGGTCTGCCAGATTGATGACCGGCAGACCCTTTTTTCTGGCATATGCCACCGTATACGCAGTGCCGCCGCTGGGTTTGACGCAATAGGCCACACAAACGCCGCTTTCGTCCACCAGATGTCGGTTGCGCCGGTGCATACAGCCGCGGGTGTAATTTGGGGACAGAAACACCACTTTATCGGCGCGTCTCATGATGTCGCGGTAGCGTTTTTGATCCGGTTCGCTCCAGTATTTTGTCTGCTGCGGACAGAGCAGCACCAGAATCAGGCGGATCTGTGGGATTTCTTCCCGGAGACGGAGCACCGTGCGGGCGGCCAGTGTATCAAACCCCAATGCCCCGCCGGCGCCAAAGTACCACACCCCTTGCCGGATTAACTGGCGGAGGGTTGTTTCCAGCGCCTTTGTGAGGGCAGGATACAGGGAATCGGGAATTTCCCGATGACCGGTAAAGCAGCAGGTTTTTTCTTTGATTGTCATAACAACACTCCCAAAAATGATTCCTTTAGAATTGCACCTATACAAGTGCAATTCTAAAGGAATATACAGATAAAATCAACACATAATTTCTCTGTTGAAATTGGGGTGTGTTGCATATGGATATTGCCTATGAGAAAGCAATGGGACAAAAAATTCGCGCATTGCGCAAAAAGGCAGGATTATCACAGGAACAGCTGTCAGCACAGCTTCAGGTACGGGGATGTGATATCACACGAAGTGCTCTTGCCAAAATAGAAGTTGGTCAGCGGCATATTTATCCCGACGAAATCAGACTCCTGCATTTAATTTTACAAGTACCATATGAAGATATTTTCGTAGACTAAAATACTAAGTCAAAACAGAGGAAAACTGATGGATACGGTTACTGCTGTACGCAATCGAATTTTACAACTGTGCGGGGAACGAAATATTACAATCAATCATTTAGCGAATCTGTGCGGTTTACCGCCTTCCAGCGTAAAAAATATTTTATACGGAAAGAGCAAAAATCCTAAAATCATCACTATCAAAAAGCTCTGCGACGGGTTGGGAATCACGTTGGGCGAATTTTTCTCTACACCGGAATTTGACGTACTGGAACAGGAGATCAAATAAGTATTAGTTTCGAAAATGCACACCTGAAAGCAAGTACTCCCTCAGTCTGCTCCGCAGACAGCTCCCTCAAAGAGGGAGGTGGCACGTCGTAAGACGTGACGGAGGGAGTCTTATTTTAATCCTGAAAAAATAAAGGGGAACCGGCGCGGTTCCCCTTTTGCTTTCTTTATGCTCTTTTTCCGGAAACCGTCAACTGAAACAAACACCACGCTGACAGACACAAAACCGCCCCCAGCCAGAAAGCCAGCGGCACGCTGCTTTCCGCTCCCCGGCCAAACACTACGCCTACCGCCGCGCCGGTTCCGTTCAAAAACGCGGACTGCACACTCAATTCCGTGGCCCGAGCCGACGTGACCACTCGGCGGTTTTGCAGTTCCGTTTGCAGCGGCACAAACAGCGAAAAGGCCAGATGCACCAGCGCTACACCCATCACCGACAACACCGGATTTTCTGTCAGCGCCAACACCACACAGGAACCTGCCGACAGCAGAAGAAGGCTTCCTCCGGCCCACTTTTCACCCAGACAGGCTGTATACCGCCTGGAAAACACGCCCAGCAATCCCAGCAAATTCATTCCCGCCAGAATCACGCCAAACCAGGAGGCCCCGATGCCGCTCCGCTGATATTGCAGCTGGTTCACGATGACGGTTACCGCCTGATGGGTCTGTTCCAGCAGCATAGCGGCCAGCAGGAAAAGCAGCAGCTTTTTGTTTTTTACCACGGAGAGCACCACCCGGCCCGCAGATACCGGCTCCGGTGTCCGTTCGTCCGGCTCGCCCACTTCTTTCAGCCCCAGCGCAAGGAGAGCGGCAGCGCCATAGGAAAACACTGTGAGCAGGCCCGCCAACCGGAAATTCTCCCCTACAAACAGAGAATACACCAGCGCTGAAACCATCAGCCCGGCCAATCCCAAGCTGGAATACAGTCCGAAAACCTTCTGGGAATCCACCCCCTTACAGGAGCGGTACAAAAGCGCCGTATCACAGCCGGAAAGTCCGGCACAGACGATGCTCAGCAGAATTCGTTCCAGCAGGAACCCGCCAAAATCCACGGCTTGCCAGAAAATGAGTTTCGACACAAAATAGAGCAGGCAGCAAAACACCATGGTATTCCGGTATCCGATTTTTTCTGCCGCCATGCCCCACGGAATTTCCAGCGCTACGCTGAGCAGCAGGGAAATTCCCTCGATCACGGTCATTTGCAGAACCGTCACCCCTGCCGCCTGCCGGTACAGCACGGCAACCGGGGCATAAAACACCATTCCCTGTAAAAAGGTAATGGCATACAATAAAATTAAATTTCGTTTCAAAGAAAAACCGTCCCTTCGTTTTGAATCAACACGCAAAACGAACAGACCTCCCCAAGGGGAAGCCTGTTCGGATTTGTTCGTGTTTCATCAAATGGGACGGTACATGGTTATAGTTTCCTTTCGATTTCTAAAAGTTCAGCCAAAATAACCGGCGTCACACAGCTGCTGGAAACACCAGTTCACCTCGTCGTCGGTAAACAGCTCGCCATAGGCGCTCTGGGTCACGGCCACTTCCGGAGAAAGGGCCAGTTGTCCGGCCTTTTCCAGGCCATCAAACACATCGGAGACCTGCTGCCGCCGGATCAGATTCTGCATCACCCGGACACCGCCGTCTTTTTCCAGCTGGCTCAAAAAACGCTTTCCGTTTGCGCCCAGGGCCATGGCCTTTTGGGTGCGGGTCAACAGCTCTTTGGTAAAGGCTTCTTCCAGCCTGTTCATGAAAATGGCCTCCTTTGGTTCATGGAATGGGAAGTGTTTGAAACTTTCCCTTTACACTCTCCCCTTCATTACCGGGGAAAGACGCTTATACAGGATAAAGGTAATCACAGCATCCAGTACGCCCTTGACGAAAGTGAGGGGCATATTGAAAATCAGGATTCCTTTGAGAATGCTGTCCGCTGCGGGCACAATGGCGGAGTACATCCCCACAATAGCCTCTTCCGGCATCACCAGCAGATAGACGGGATACACCACAAAATAATTCACCAGCACGCTGCACAGGGACATCACCAGTGTGCCCACGATCATGCCGATGAGCGCTCTTTTCCGGCTGGGATGGCGGCGGTAAATCAATCCGGCCGGCACCACAAACAGCACACCCAGCAGGAAATTGCACAGCTCTCCTACGCCGCCGGTGGTGGTAGCGGAAATGTTCACCAGATTTTTAATCAGGCAAACCGCCGCGCCGTACACCGGCCCCAGTGCAAAGGAAGCCAGCAGTGCGGGCATCTCGGAAAAGTCCACCTTCAGATAGCTGGGCAGGATGGGCAGTCCGAAGCTGATAAACATCAGGACCGTGGCTACCGCGCCAAGAAGGGCAGTGACCACAAGTTTCCGCACACTGATGCGGCTGACAGTTGACATGGTTCGTGTTGACATAAAAAATTCCTCCTGAAACTGGATTTGCAGTCTTTTCCGCGCGCGGCGGCAGGAGGAATGCAAAAAATCCCCTTTGCAAAATGATGCAAAGGGGCACGGAAAACCTTCTGTTCACCGCTTCTTCCATCCGGACTATACCGTTGGCTCTGGAATCTCACCAGATCAGCGGCGCCGAAGCGCCGGTCGCGGGCTTTCTGCATTTCACAGATTACCGCCAGTGGGGAATTTCACCCCGCCCCGAAGACAGCATATTGTTACAGTAACAGAATAGCACGTTCCCGATTTTTTGTCAAGAATTCCTTTCGACTCAAAACGAGCGGCGGGCTTTTCCGGTCAGGGACTCCACCTGAATCCGGAACACGGCCACAGAAGCCGCCTCTTTTGGCGTGATGGAAAATTCCCGGCCGGTCTGGTGAAACATCAGCCGCTCCAGACCCAATATTTTCTCGGCTTCCCCCTCCACGATTTCCGCAGTTCCCCAGCCAATGACGCTTTGAAACAGGAACCCATAGGAACAGGCGGTGTCTTTGCCGGTCAGCTCATGGCCGCAGTCCATTTCAAAGCTGACCCGGGGCCGGTTCCGCAGCAGCTCCATTTTCCTGCCTTCAAACGCCCCGTGAAAGTACAGGGTCAGCTTTTCTCCCTCTCGATGATATCCGAAGTTCAGGGGCACGAGATAGGGCACGTCCTCCTGGGGAAATGCCACCCGCACCACCTTACACTGGTCGATGACGGAAAAAATCTCTTCCGGCGACGACAGCTCCCGATCTTTTCTCCGCATTGTGCCGGTTTGAATGATACAGTTGTCCATAATTATGCCCCCTTATTTTTTGTTCCGCAGTCCCTTGGGATAGTGGTTTTTCAGCCGCCCGCCGGAATACTTGCCGTATCCCACTGTGACGTTTTCCACCGTAACACCCACATAGCTGCCGTTTGGCGCGTCCAGCTCCACGCCCAGCTCTTCCCCCCGGAGAAACGCGGCGGTTTCCGCCTCATTCAGCGCCGCACAGTACCGCAGCTCTTCCGGACGGGCTGCCATAAACAATCCATGGGCCGGTTCCATCCGCTTTCCCTTCTGCTCGCCCACTTCCACTCCGGCGCGAAGCACGCCCAGACCGGTACAGTCCGGTAGCTCCCGGGGCAGCAGGGTAAACCGGTTTCCCGACTGCATCAGCGCACCTTCCGGCGGCGTGTTGAAAATTTCCTTCAGCAAAGCCCGGGCCAACGTGAAGCCTTCGCCTTTTTCCGGCGGCAGCTTCTGGAATCCGGGAAAATCCGGATTTTCCGAAACCCGGCGCAGCTTGGCGGCAAAATGCCCTTCTCCCCCATCCATGGGATAAATCCGCACGGCGTCCATCCCGTCGGCTTTCCGTCCGAAAGACACCCCGGGCGTTTCCAGCGCAAAGCCCGGCTCTTCTTCCAGAAACCGCCGGATGACCCCCTCGTTTTCTTCCGGGGAAAAGGTACAGGTGGAGTAGACCAGCACGCCGCCCTCCCGCACCGCCTGTTTGGCGGAATGGAGAATAGCCAGCTGCCGGTCGGCACAGGCCCGCACATGCTCCGGGCTCCACTCCGCCACTGCCTGCGGATCCCGGCGGAACATTCCCTCTCCCGAACAGGGAGCGTCTACCAGCACTTTGTCAAAAAAGCCCGCCAGACGGCTGCACAGGGTTTCCGGATGGCAGGATGAAACCACCCCGTTTTTGACGCCCATCCGCTCCATGTTGGAGAGGAGAATAGACGCCCGGCTGCGGACAATCTCAT